>Ga0208157_1001527_pt1 | contig 10343 bp, 10 predicted proteins | sample 5_EtaG_FD_184077 | JGI IMG/M metagenome (GOLD analysis project Ga0208157, IMG submission 184077) | Marine viral communities from the Subarctic Pacific Ocean - 5_ETSP_OMZ_AT15132 metaG (SPAdes) (version 2) | ecosystem: Environmental > Aquatic > Marine > Oceanic | place: Pacific Ocean | collected...
TGACTAGAAGCAGCAGTCAAAGTAAAAGTACTGGTATTAGGAACTGATTGAATTTTGTAATGCCCATCAACACCATTACCAGAAGTGAAATCAACAGTTACAAAACTACCAACAGAATAACCATGAGAAGATTTAGTAATCGTAATAGTTGTTCCTGATTGTGCGTAAGTAGCTGAAACTGAAGTATCTGGATCGCTGTCAGTTGTTGCTACTAATAGTTTTGCGTTTACATCAGTAGCGGTAGCACCATCAAAGTCTGTCCATGTATCTATATTTGCTGTTCTCTTATCAATCAGATCATTAGGATAAAAACCCTGAGTAACAAAATGCCTTGTTAATCTCAAAGGTTGCTTACCACCTAAATCTAAAGTAGAAGCAAAGTCATAATGACCACCAGTAATATCAACAGCACCTAAGAAATCAAAATCAGCAATAGCATCAAAATCACTAACACTATCTATTGTTTCTAACGATCCAAGAACAAGACCATTAACTTCATCACTGAAGAAACAGTCAACTTTATTTCCAGCAAAAGGTGTTGCGTCAGTATCTTCTCTATCTGCCAATACAATTAATTTAGGAACAGGGTCAGGGGTCGTAACAACAATAGATGTCTCTCCAGAACTTAGTCTGCCACCATCATCTCTAAATTTAAGGATATATTCTCCATCTACTGCTGGTACTAATGTTTCAGATACGTTTCCTGGTAATGCAGGGATAATATCAACAGAATTAGTAAATGTACCCGTTCCATCTGTCAGGTTACTATGCCTGACAACTACGTTTCCACCATGCGTAACATCAATATCTGTAGCCTTATCAAAACGTAATCGTACAAACTGATCTGATACTGGTTCGACTAATAATCCTGTTACATCCTGTGGTAATGCAGTTTTACCTTCAGCTTCAAACGTAATATTTGTAGAACTTGCTGATAATTGATCTAAAACATTATAAGAAAATACTTGGATCGTATAAGTTCCTTTTCTACTGTTCAATATTTCAAAATCAGGTCTTGATACCTTTTCACTTATAAAGTTCTCATCTTCAAATCTGTAGTTAACCTGATACTGCACAACACCGACAATAGGTGCCCAACTAATAACAATCTTTGATACAGCCTGATTATTAATAGGAAATATTCTTTCAACAGCATTTACAGCAGTAGGAGGAGCAGAAAGATCATTTAGTTTAGATACAGTTCTAGCTGGTAATGCTTCACCATCTTCAATAAATGCATACTTACCTTCAACGTAAGATAAAGCTGTAATCGAATAATTTATCCCATCTTGTTCTTCTACTGTTATTACTCTAAATAGTTGTGACTTAACAGTTACGTTTGATATTAAGAAATTTGCATTTACATTAGGAGTTTGTGAAAAAGCAGAACTTACAGTAATAACACCATCTGATACAGATGAGATTGACCTACTTTCAAAAGATCCATCGGGTAAAATTACAGCTAAAGTTGCATCTCCAACAGGATTACCACTAGCATCTACAGCAAAATCTGTTGCAGCAGTATCATCAGCAGTAACAACAGTAGTAGAAGTAACAGCTTTTAATCTTCCACCTCTTCTTACCCCTGCTCTTACTGGATCTTGTATCTCAATAACAGCACCAGGTCTTACAACCGCACCAGAATCAATAGAAGTTGCAAAAGCAACGACTTCACTTTCATTTTGTTCTGCAAATAATATTGCTTTTCCTAATCTTCTAGCTTGACCACGAGAAGTACAAGCAAATGCTTTTATCTGTTTTACAACAGTTCCTATTTTAGATATTGCAGTTGCATCCTCTACTACTTCAAAGTCAACTTCCTGACTATCCATGTTGTAATAAGAAACAGATACAACACTATGTCTTGTTTTTAAACTGCTACCAGAATATGAAAAACCTTCTTCAGTTACATTTGAAAGACTAAATAAATAACTAGGATCAACAGGTTTATCTTGAGTGATTGTTATAGAACCAGCAGACCATATCGGCATACATCTCATTACACCTGATAAGTCATTTATCAAATCAAAAGCTTCTTTTGGACTTTGAATATTTACATTGCAACTAAATCTAGGTTCTGTACCTCCAGCACCATCATCAACAAGAGTATTAGCAAACTTACTAGCATTAACAAAAGAGAATAAATCAAGAGAACTATCTGTTATATGTGCTCCAAATCCGTATCTACTGTTAGTTAACAGATCAAGTAAAACCATTGCAGGGCATGAAGTCCATACCGCAGCACCCATTACTCCATTAAAAATATAACCATCAGGATAGACAATACGACCAGTTGTACTATTAATACTTGGAGTACCAGAACTGGAAGCACCTGCTCCAGGAATCCTTACTTTTATACCTCTAATCCTAAATTTACGAGCAGGAATAGAACTAAATTGCATCGAATCTAGTCTTATTGAACTATATGCACTATTTAGATATGTAGAAGCATCATCAATAATTTCTCCAAGACTTGTCCATTGAAAACTATCTCTTAAATTTGTATCTGTGCTATCTGCTGTAATTCTGCTAACTCTTATATCAACAGGAAACGCTCCAGTTATATTCACACGATAATCTTTTTGGTACGCATCTCCACTCCTACCTCTAATAGTGTCAGTAATAACATCAGTAAAACCACCAGAATTATATTGAACAGATACTTTTAACTGAACAGAAGAACCTAATAAATCTCCAGCATCAGTAGCTTTTTGTAATTGAGGAAATGTAATTGATACTTTTGCAGCATCAACATTAGTATTTGTTATTTGACGAGTGACAGGAGTACTGTTTGTAACTTCTACACCAACACTTGTTGTTGATACACTACTTTCAATTCCAGCTATCTTTGTCTGACTGCCAGTACCAAAACGAGGAGTAAACTTTACATCTTGATAATTAAAATCAATCGCTTGAGGATTTGTAGAGTCTGCTGTTGATCTTAATACTGGAGTGTCATTAAGAAAAACATCTTTTAATGCAGCATTATTATATGCAGTTGTACCTTTTGTTCTACCTTCTTTAGAAGCCGTTGCAAAACCTTCTATCTCTCCTTCTGAAACAAGGTCAAGAAAAGTAGCAAACTGTCTACTGTGTAAGGTATCAGGTTCTCTGGTCGGTTGCGGAGGAGAAGGAGGTGGATCATTACCTTTTGCACCTCTAATAAGATGTTTCTTTTCAATCATGCCTGTACCTGTTCTGTGTCTATGCCACCACTTATTACAACACTACCAGTAAATATCTCTCCGTAAACTAAAGGAACTGGAGTTCCTGCTCTTCCGGTCTGTTGCGTTCCACCAAAACTAAATGATAATCTAGGATCTTCTTCTGATTCAAAACTAGGCGGTTTAGGCAAAGGAAATAACATTTCACTTACACCTGATAACACTAAATATGCCCCAACGTAAGCTAATGATTTATTTAAAAAAGCCCCACCTAAAACACTATTTTGAAATGTAATACCTTGAGAAAAATTAAAAGTTGCAAAACCACCAGTAAAAGCAACAAGTCCTATCAATGCAGCACCTAATAATATTTTTCCAACACCTCTACCAGCACCAGTAATAACAGGAACAAAATGTATATCCTCTTTACCAATAGGATGACATAGTTCTGATTCATCAACTGCATAATTACCAACTTTTACTTGATAATGCTTAGGATTCATATATTTTTCTATTCCTTCAAAGTTATTTATTAAAAAACTAACAGCATGAGCTAATGTATCTGCTTTTACTTCAAACTCTTTATGTCCTACAAACTTTGCAAGTTCTCCATATAATTTTATTTTACGAAGCATAACGATACCTTTTACCAGTACATTTTAATAACCACGGAGAATATGGTTCTCTACAAGATAGTCTATCGGTTAAATGATGTAATACCTCATCTCCAAGAAAAATAGCTACATGATTTAAAGTTGAATCTAAAATACTCATTAATAAAACATCTCCAGCCTGTAACTTTTCATCAGGTTCTAGTTCTCTAAATCCTGTTCGTACTGCATATCCCTCAAATAGGGGTTCTTTCATAAACTCTTCGGGTGTTATAGGTCTTTCATAGTCAATTAAGTCTATATGTCTTTCCTGTTTATAGTAATCACGGACCAAAGACCAGCAATCTGTTACTCCCCATACCCATTGACGACCCAATAAAGGTGCTTCATATCCCTGTGGCTCGTAGTAGCTCCATTGTTTTGTTTTTGGGTTAACTATATGCCAGGGTAGACCACTTTGTTCGCAACTAACTTTATCTGCCTGACTAGGTTCTGGAGGGGTTGTCGGATGACTATGAACAACAGCAGTTACTTCTCCTAGATTAGTAGCCTTTACATAATCCTCTGGATCGAGAATGAAGCATTGATGTGCTGTCATTGACAGATTACGGCAGGGATAATATCTTTCCTTACCTCTAATGTTTAACAAAAGACCCACACATTCCTTTGGATCTTCTGTTTCAGCATGATTAAGTGCAGCGTCTTTCCAATTCATCCTACAACTGTACCAATAGAAGGAAACTCGGTTCTAGTGCATTGTCTATTAGGAGCACGAATACCTGCAAGGTCAAAAACTGCTGCTAATTCAAACCTTACTACTTCTCTATTCTCTGCTGACTTTCTATCTATTTTGTATATTTCCTGCGGAAACTCTGCTGTTGCATCAGGTGTTCCATAAGGATTTATATTGCCAGGGAAATTAACAGCATCAATAAACCTTGCAAGAGTTCTTATGCGAGTAACAGTTGCACCCGTTAAATCATTACCAGTGGTTGTGCTGTTCACTGCCAGTAAAATAGATGTAATTGTTCCAAGTGCGTTACTTATCGTAAGTGTTGGTCGAGGTAACTGTCCTTTTGTAAATGCAAATCCTTCAGCTTGAACTGGAAATCTTTCATAACTATTACCAGCCCAGACTATTTCTCCGTTATCTTTTAAAGAAGAACCAGCGTGAAATCTATATGTGGTAGTAACACTGTCTGGATTTCCTGTGGCATAGTTTAAACCTTCTTTTAGTGTTAACGTAAATAATTCTATTACCGATGATGGGTTTATGTTCTGAAGATTGCTGACAATAGCAGAACTGCTCATGGTTCAAACACCTCTCTAAATGTTGCTTGTACTGTGGCTCTATTGTTATATGGTATAGATTTTGACCAACCTTCGCAAACAAATTGACTTGCACCAGATAAAGTAATCGAAACATTTCCACTATTAGTAGCACTAGCAGCCGCAGTAACAGTAAAAACATTTGAATCAGTTACCGAAGCAACAAGAAAAGTACCATCAGTTGCCGATCCAGAAGTGTAATCAATAGTAAGTTCATCTCCTACTGCAACACCATGACTTGAAATCGTGATTGTTACTGTAGTACCTGATTGAGAATAAGTTCCTGTTTTTGTAAATCCTTCTCCTGGTGGAGTAAAAGTAAAGCTGGCACTATCATTTGCTCTACTATCTAAAAATCCTTCTATCGTATCCGCATCTGTTTCCGATACGTTGAAAGTAAAGTTAAAAACTTTTGGATTTTGGTGTGCAGCGAGTCCAAATAAAATTCTATGTTCGTAGCCATCAGCAAAACGAACTGTTTTAGTTAATGGTGCGGATCTTTTTTGTTGTCCGTATGTTGGTGTGATTGATGGAAAAGTAGCCATTATGCAAGTAAACCTCCAGGTCGTTTCTGCTTAATTAGTTCTGATTCTATCGCTGCTGACAATACTAAACCTAACTGCCTTCCTTCATCTTCGTCACCTTCAACAGAAGAACCAGAAGCATCTACGTTTACTACTACGTTTGTTGATCCTCCGAGTGCATGATTTGGTGTAATCATTCCAGGTACACCTGGGGTAAATAGTTCTGGCCCACGCTCTCCTACTATTGAGGGTCTACCAACAGGAGGTCTACCACCATTAGCAAAACTAGCCATCGTGAGCGTGTTTGGATTGGTTGCTCCTCGATTCATCCCCGCAAAAACATCAGTCGTTCCGCCTCCGCCTCCTCCCCCAAACAATCCACCAAGTCCACTAAATAGTGAACCAAATAATCCTCCACCTCCTAGTGTGCCCTGCATATTTCCAAATAATGCCATGTTAAATGCAGCATCTATCAGTTTATTTAGTACATTGTTGAGCATATCGTTGAGTGTTGACGTTCCACGGATTAAACCTTGGATTCCCTGTGATATGTCAGTTGCTATTGACTGAGACATTCTTTCAAATGCTGCTGCTGTTTCATCAGCTAACTGCCTTTCTTTTTCTAATAGCTGTAATTTTTTAAGTTTAGTTCGTAGTTCATTTTCATCCTGTACTCCTCCATCCTCTTTCATCTGTGCTATTTGTTTTTCAATTTCAAACTCAGATGATGACATTTCAAAACTTCTTTCCAATAACGCTATTTCATCATTTATTTTCTTAACTCTCTGTTCTTGAGTTTTTCCTAATATCTGATTAATAGCTTTTCTTTCGTTCTCTAAATTTATACTCTTCTGTAAATCTAGTAACTCTTTTGATATTACTTCTACAGATCTACCTTTATTTAAAGTTCCAGGCTTTTTCCCTAATCTAACTTCAGCAGCAGCAAGACCTTCTGCTATACCAAGTTCTTTTACTAAAGCCTGTACTTTTAAATCATCTGACTTACCAGCTTGTGCCCTTAAATTTACATTAGTAAGTGAATTTGTAAGTCGCTGAAAAATACCGAGACTTCCTATAAATTCAGCTAAAGATGATCGCATCATAGTCATTGACTTGGTAAACTCATTACCTATATCAGTCACTCCTTTACCGAAGTTCTGTAGGGCAGTTACTCCTTCCTGACCAACTAAGTTAATCATTTGTTGTCGGGCTGCTTCAAATGCTGCCTCTTCCCCACCTAACTTTTGTAAGGTCTTAAGATTTTTCTCAAACTCTGTTCCAGTAATTCCTAGTGCTCCTGACACTGCTTCTACATCTTTTGTTGCATCATTCAAAGCTGCCCCAAGTTTTCCTGTTTCTACTGTAAATGCCTGGATTGTTGTAGCTACTGTAGTTGCTGCGATACCTCCTGCAAAACCACCCATCTGTCCGAACATTCCACCGATACCGCCACCTAATGCACCAGCAGCACCGACAAATGGACCTTGACCAAATAGCAAAGGAAAACCACCACTTATTAAAGCACTTTGAATATCAAATCCTCTTCCTCCGCCTCCTGCTGCTCCTCCTGCTCCTGGAGGTAGGGCTGGCCCTATAGATCCACCAATTTGTCCGAAATTTTTACCTCCCGCAAATTTACCAGCAGATAATAGTTTATTCCTTTCGGCTATATTTTTTGTAATATTTTCCTGTACTTTTAATTCCTCAATAGCTGTTTTTCTATTTGCTTCTGCTAATTTAAACTGTCCTTGTGCGTCTGCTTTTGCTGCTCTTTTTATAGCTGCTCTTGCTTTGTCTACTTTTAACCCTTTATCCTCTAATTTTCTTACTTGATCTCCTATTTTTCTAGTATCAATCATTGAAACTCTTTGAGCTTCTTTGCTTTTTGCTACTTCTTTATTTATCTTTGATACTCTTGTATCTATTTTTAAAGGAGAATTTAAGTTTTTGCGTAATTTGTTTATTCGTGCTTCTAGTTTCTGTAAGTCATTTTTAGCTGCTGTAGTATTTAGTTTTATATTTACGCTGTAATTTGATGCAGCCACTACAAATTTAAGTCAGATATTAAAAGTTTAGCGTACTTTACGAACTTGGGCTTGCCTTTTTGCTCTTTCGTAGGCTTGTTCTTCTCTTTCGGATTTTATCTCAAAGTAAGCGTTCCAGGTATATAGTTCTTGGACGGACATTTTTTCTCTTATTTCCCGATGGGTGTAGCCTAGTTTTTCTGCAATAAAAAACTGTAAATATATAAAATTATCTTCTTTTAATTTAGCTTTTTACGGCATCGGGGCTTTCCCCCTCGCCCATTCCCTGCATCTTAGTCATTATGTCCAGTAGGACAGCTAGAGGTATTTCTCTTCTTAGTGCTGGTAAATCTCCTGATGTAAACATCTTTACACCTGATTCATCTTCGGCTTTTGTAACAATAACCTGTAGTGCAAAGTCAAGACTTCCTTCCTCCTGACCTTTGTTCATAGCTATTAGTGTACTGTTTATTGTGTCTCTATCAGCTATTGTAAGGGGCGACCAAAAGATTTTTAAGACGAGTTCTTCTCCCTTAAAAATGGAGTAGCTACTGCGTTCTTCTACATTGAAGGCTTTCTTCAATTTGTCGATTGCTCTTTCTGGTGACATAAAAAATTAAATCTATTCTTGTAGTATAACTTACTGTGAATTATTCGACAGGAGTATGTGTACCTTTAAAGGTTTCACTAAGTCCAAGTAGTATTGCTTCATTGAATTGCTGATTTTGCAAATATATTTTGTACCAATCGGGACTTCCACTAGGAGGTGTTATCTGTCTTACTATTCCTGCGTGTTCTGAGTATGTAACTCCATCAGGAGAACCGACTGGTGCAGTAGCCCCTGGATTGTTAACGGCAAATCCAGCATATTCAGCTTCGTTACCTACATATAGTGGTTTTTCCAATGAAACTTTTTTGGCTCTTTTTCTTTTAGGTAATACACGATTATTTCTTATCTGATCGTAAACGCTTCCTGTACCGACTCCAGCTTCATCGTCATCTATCCAATGTAACGGAACATCATAACCTTTCATATTTCCTTTATCTAACTCCTCTCTTTTTCTTGATTTTTTAACAGGAGCTACAGGAGTCTCGCTTATTTTCCAGCTTGTAGCAAAATGTCCCGTCCACCACGGACCACGTTCCTGTAGATCCTGCACCATAGCAGAAGCTACTTTGCTTTTTAAACTTATCATATTTTGCTCTAAATCCCTGGTTAAATGGGAAATATCTTTAGAACTAGGCATTAGCGGTAAAAGTACAACTGACTACAGATAAGAAATGACTTTCTCTTTCTGTATTTATTGTAGTCGGTCCAGCTATTTGTGAAACACGAGGAGAAGCAGAAAAAGAGTCTGAATAACCTGACGCATTTACAGAAGTTAGCCCATCTATTACTGCTTCAGCTATTGCTGCTCCATCTGCTGTTCCCTTATTTTTAGGTGTCATAACTCCACAGGTTATAGACCCTCCATAATAATTAAGTGATTCACCTTGCGGCTGAACTGTTGATTGAGTAAAATCAAGACTCACCATCACATATTTTTTAGTTTTACCTGGAGTTGTAAAGGGCATATTATCGAACACAACTGTTACCGTGTTGTCAGCAGTTGTTACTGCGTTTTTGATTGCGGTTTCAAATGCTGCTCTTGCGTTTACTAAAGTCATTAGAAAATAACGTCAACTCTGAATAAGTACTCTTGACCACCACGCAAAGTTCTTACATCTGTAATCTTTGCAACTCTGGTCGATCCAGAAAATGTAAGAGTTATTTCGTCTGATAATAGTGGTTGGCTATCTCCTATCAGGTCGGGGGTTATGTATATACGAGCTACATTTTCCTGAAAACCAGATTCCTCGGTAGATTGTACAAATTCTATGGGTACATCTATGTTATAAGTAGTATCAGTTGTTGTTACTGCTCCTGTAGATGTGTTGTAAGAAGCAGAAGTCTTTCGTGTGTAAATGATTGATGTGTCTAGGGATTTACCTAAATCACTTACTACCTGTTTAGCTACATTGGCTAATAATGAATCTAGTTGACCTGCCATTATCCTCTAACTACCCTCATTTGAAAACTACCTGCTCCACCTAGCATATATGCTCCAAGATAACTTTGTAACCACGGGTAGACATCTAAAATATTATTGACAGATCCAGTTCCCTGACTCTCAGTATTATATTTAACTTGTATATCTCCTAGTTTTACTTCACTAAAGTTTCCATCTTTACCAGTTGTTCCAGTAATAGCTTCAGTATCATTGGCTAATGCTCTAGCTAATTCAAATTGTGCATATTTAATATTTTGTGGAACAGAAGAACAAGCTAATTCGACTCCATCTACCTGATAATTATTTCTAGGAAATTTTAATGCCTGTCCATCATCGCATCTATCTCCGTAATAAACAAAACTATCAATCCATCTAGTCGCTGATATTAATGCTCTGTTCTTTTTATCGTCAGCTTTATTATCCCATTGAGTAGAACTTGGAACAGTCTCAAAATATGAGTCTGCTTCAGCTAATGTGACATAACTATTAGCATTAGCTCCTTTTATTGTTGCGTCTATAGTTGCTGCCACGATCTATAAAGTAATTTAGTTTTATTGTAGCGTAAAGAAAAAACCCCACCAATAATTGATGAGGTTTATAACCGCTAATCAAATAATATTAAGCAATATTAGATGTATCA
>Ga0208157_1001534_pt1 | contig 10313 bp, 24 predicted proteins | sample 5_EtaG_FD_184077 | JGI IMG/M metagenome (GOLD analysis project Ga0208157, IMG submission 184077) | Marine viral communities from the Subarctic Pacific Ocean - 5_ETSP_OMZ_AT15132 metaG (SPAdes) (version 2) | ecosystem: Environmental > Aquatic > Marine > Oceanic | place: Pacific Ocean | collected...
ACTTACAAGAACTAAATCATTATTAAAACCAATACCAACTTATTTAAAAAAGAAAGGTTTATTTTTTAATACAACACAAGGAAATAGTATTGGTAAAAGTTTGTATGAAGATATACAATACTGGTCGCAATTACAAAAAAAGATTGCTCTTCCTGACATACAATTACAAAGAATTAAAGAAAGAATAAAAGGATCAATGAATCTATCATTGAAGTGGTATGATGCATTTAACAATGTATCTGATAGTCAAATAAATTACATGAGATTATTACTACTAAACAATGAAGATCCAACGAAAGACGCAAGAATAAAAGTATCAACAATACATGGTGCAAAAGGTGGTGAAGCAACTAATGTTGTTTTATTTTTAAATCATACAGCAAACACGCTTAAAGGAGCAAAAAAATCTGTATACAAACAAGATGAAGAGTATCGTGTTTGGTATGTAGGTATCACAAGAACTATGCAAAATTTATATTTAATAAAATGTCCAAACAAATCTAAGGAGTTTAAAATATGAGTGACGATCCATACAAGAAACAAGTGTCCGGTACACATTATATGTACATGGAAATACAGCCGGCAGAGTTTATAAATAAGAACAAATTGCTTTTTGCAGAAGGAAATGCTATAAAATACATATGCAGACACTCTCACAAAGGCGGAGTAGAAGACATAGATAAAGCCATACATTATTTAGAAATGATCAAAGAGAGAGATTATAAATGATATTCAAAGCACAAACAGAATGGGTTAAGCCTACTGAGTTTCCTGATTTAAGATTTTGTAATGAAATTGCAATTGATTTAGAAACACATGATCCAGAATTAAAAACTATGGGCTCAGGTTCTGTAGTTGGTAAAGGTAAAGTTGTAGGTATTGCGATTGCAACAGATGGCTATGCAGGGTACTTTCCATTCGATCACGAAGGTGGTGGTAACCTTGAAAAAAGTAAAGTAATTCAATGGTTTACAGATATTTGTGCATCTGAGTCTACAAAAATATTTCATAATGCAATGTATGATATCTCATGGATAAAATCTATGGGTATAAAAGTTAACGGAAGAATTGTTGATACTATGATTGCAGCATCACTTGTTAATGAAAATAGATTTAGATTTGATCTTGGATCATTAGGTTGGGATTATTGTGGCCACGGTAAAAATGAAACAGAATTAAATAACGCTGCAAAAGAATGGGGACTAGATCCTAAAGCAGATATGTGGAAAATGCCAGCGATGTATGTTGGTAACTACGCTGAACGTGATGCGGAGTTAACTTTAGCTTTGTGGAAAGTTATGCAGAAAGAAATTATAGATCAAGACTTGCAATCTATTTTTGATTTGGAAACGGATCTTTTTCCTTGCCTGGTTGATATGCGATTTCTTGGGGTGAGAGTGGACGTTCAAAAAGCTCATACACTGAAGCAACAGCTAGCGAAACAAGAAGAAACATTACTCCAAAAAATAGAAAAAGAAACAGGAGTACAAACTCAAATATGGGCAGCGCGGTCGATAGCCAAAGTCTTTGATAAATTAAACCTGGAATACGAACGGACAGCAAAAACACAAGCGCCTTCATTTACTAAAAATTTTCTTTCTACTCATAATCATCCTTTAGTACAATGTATAGCAAAAGCAAGAGAGATTAACAAGGCACATACAACATTTATAGATACAATTATAAAACACGAACACAATGGTAGGATTCATGCAGATATAAATCAAATTAGATCAGACACTGGTGGGACAGTAACTGGTAGATTTTCTTATAGTAATCCAAACTTACAACAAATTCCTGCACGCAACAAAGATTTAGGACCGATGATTAGATCCCTCTTTATTCCTGAGTCTGGTTGCGAGTGGGGATGCTTTGACTACAGTCAACAAGAACCAAGACTAGTAGTGCACTATGCATCCCTTGATCAAGATACAAGCGTCTTTAGTGTTAAAGATTCTTACGAAGATGGTGACGCTGACTTTCATACAATCGTTGCAAAGATGGCGGACATACCAAGAAGTCAAGCTAAAGTAATTAATCTTGGTTTGTTTTATGGTATGGGTAAAGCTAAACTACAGGCAGAACTTGGTGTATCAAAAGACAAAGCAGAAGAGTTGTTTTCTGTTTATCACGAAAGAGTTCCATTTGTTAAATCTCTTACACGATCTGTATCTAACAGAGCACAGCAACGTGGACAGATCAGAACTTTACTTGGCAGACTTTGTAGATTTCATTTATGGGAACCAAATAGTTTTGGTATGCATAAAGCATTACCGTTTGACCAAGCTGTCCAGGAACATGGACCAGGTATCAAGCGTGCTTATACATACAAAGCACTAAATAAACTAATACAAGGATCAGCTGCAGATATGACTAAAAAATCTATGCTAGAATTATATAAAGAAGGCATTGTTGCACACATCCAAGTACATGACGAGTTGGATATTTCTGTAGAAAATGATATAAAAGCTAAACGTATAAAAGAGATTATGGAATCTGCAGTTGAACTTGAGATACCTAATAAAGTAGATTATGAAAAAGGTACAAACTGGGGTGACATAAAATGAGGAATAATTATGGCTTATTTAAATGCAAACATACCACCAACCTACGCACAAATAAGGAGAGAATATTTATATGATGGCAAAAAACATCATGGAGAAGTTGAAGACTGTATTATCTTTGGTATTAGCTGTATGTCAGGTCGTGCTATTTTATGGCATGCTATTATGGAGAATGGTGCAATCTTTTATCGTCTCCCAATTACGGCTTTTATTCAACGTGATTTTCAACCGAAAAATGTTCCAATTCGAAGACTTGATGAACTGGAACTTTGGAATTCTTTTAGTTATTACCCTGCTGTTACTACTTATGATATTTTAAGTGGACAACATGGTAAATACATAGGCAAAGATAAAAAATGGCATCACGGTAATTATCTATTTACCATTGACTTTGCACATCCAGATTGTAATATACTTGACACGGAACATTCCGAAATACCGCACGAACACAAGTGCGCTCACATAATTGCGTTACATGACGGCAATTATGCGGCACAGCCAAACAATAGAATAATCTGGGATTTACCTTCATTTACAGTCAAAGACAATGTTCCTGACTGGAAAGTGCAAACTAATGAGTGGAGTGTGGAAGACTCAGGCAAATGGATAACAGAAGATACTGATAAGTTCTTCTATGAAATTGAGGAGAAAAAAAATGATTAAAAAAATAAAAGATAAGGCTATGCATTATTGGTCAAATCACAAAGTAGAATCTATTGTGTTTGTAATTTTAGTAATAGCTTTAATTATTAAATAACATGAATTCGTGTAATGTATGTTTTCACCCTTGTCATTGTGGAGAAGAAAATGATTTACACGCGGATGAGTATGGAGTTTGCACTTGTGAAGGGTGTCAATGTGAAAAAAGTGTAGATAAAACATATGAGAATGAGGTTGAAAAAAGTAATGGAGGTTAGTAGGGTGAACTATTGGTTTACAGCAACGTTAATTATTTTATTTGTTATGTTAGCATTTATGCAACCGGCATATCCAGGTTCAACTCAAACTAATACATCAGGATCTAATACTGCTATTGAGGGTGGGTATACATCTACTGCTACTACAACATACCAAACAGGGTCTAGTTCCAATACAACTACAAACTCTACAAGTAATTCTAATGTTAAATCAGCACCGCCAAGTGCAGGTGCACCATCATACAACAGTATGACACAAGATGTTTGTGCTGTGGGTGTATCATTAGGTGTTCAAACATTTGGACTTGGTATTAGTGGTGGTAAGCATGCAATAGATAAAAACTGTGAAAGATTAAAATTAGCAAGAATACTAAATGACTTTGGTATGAAAGTTGCAGCTGTAGCAATACTTTGTCAAGATGAAAGAGTGTTTGAGTCTATGATTCAAGCAGGTACACCATGTCCAATAGATGGTAAGATTGGTAAAGAAGCTAAACAATTATGGGGTAAGTATGATCATGAAAGACCGGACTATACTACATATGTTAAACGTATGAAAGACAGAGAAAAAGCTGACATTGCAGAACAAAAAAGAATTACAAAAGAAATGGACGCTATGGACAAAGCTAAAGCAAAAGAAGAAGCTAAAAATAAAAAAAAGATAGAGTGGAAAGACCCTAGATGATAGACCGTTTTATATATAAATTTTGTGGAGCGATAGATAGTTTTTGTGAATCTATTGCTAACATGCTAGCTGGACCAAGGTGCAAGTGTAAAAAGAAAAAGAAATGAATAAAAAACCAATGAACATATCTGAAGAGGCAGCTGTACAGATGCCGATGAAAACGGTAGCTAGCCTGATCGTGCTTGTTGCAATGGGCGTGTTCGCATACACAGAGCTGACTGCGAGGTTGGTATCGTTAGAGACATCACGTGAGTTGTTTGAAAATGATTTACTTAAAAAATCTGAACAGGTGCCCGTCGATCAGGAGCAACATTTTTTATTAGAAGATTTATACAAGTCCGTAGAGAAGATGGAAGAAACTCAAGAGATGAACATGACAAACAAAGTTAATATAGAATTTTTAAGAGAGCAATTAAATCAAGCCTTAAGAGATATTGAAGACTTAAAAGATAAAGTAAGAGCAAACGGTAACGGAGCACACTAATGCCAGAGTTGATCATAGCCCTACTTATGATTATTAACGGAGAAATCAAAGAACACAGAATACAAGAATCGATGTCAGATTGCCTTAAAGGAAAACGCATTGCGATGAGATCTAATAAAAATAATAATATAAATTACACTTGCATCAAGTCGATGGCCGAGCTCGAGTCGAACATCGATGGGTCAAAATCAATTAAAAAACTTATATTAAAATGAAATGGTTAGTTACTTTTTTAGTACTAACTCTAGTTATTTTTGGTGCAAAAGCAGAGGAAGTAACAACAAATAATCTTATTACAAACGGAAACTTTGAAACAGGTAACTCTAATGGTTGGACTGTAACTGGTGACGTGCAGGTTTTAAATGATTGTTGTGAGTTAAATGGTGTTGCAAGTAATTATGATTTAGAGTTTGGTGACAGTGGTTCTATTGAACAAGATTTTAATTTATCTACAAATACTATAACACAAAATATGCTAGATAATGGTATTACACTCGACTCTAGTATGGATGCACAAAATGGTGAGTGTGGTGTTGCAGGATGTTGGGGTGGGCAAGGTGCTGCTGATACATTTACAAATGTACTTACAATCAAAGACTCTAATGGCAATACTCTTGCATCAAACACTACAATAAGAACTGATACCACAGGTATTGATGGCGCAATCTTTACAGACAGATTAATATATACAGGCACAGGATCTAATGTAGGTAATATAGATATATCTGGATCTGATGCTAATGCTCCTGCTAATCTAGGTGGTCCTAACATAGACAACGTTTCTGTTACTATGACTTACGATACTTCTGTATTAGATGAGGATATAGTAGATGAGATTGGTGAAGTATTTGAAGATTTAGAAGATGTTTTTGAGTATATAGAGTTTGTAGAAATAGAACAAGTATTTGAAGAAATGGTTACATTTTTTACTGAGCCACCTGTGTTAGAAGAAATGATGCCAGAGGAAGAATTATCTTTTGAGCCTATGTTAATGATGGTTGAAGAAATGCCTATGGAAGAAGAAGCTATGGCAGAGGAAATAATGGAAGAAGTAGCTATGGAAGAGGAAGAGATAATAGAAGAGGCAATTGAAGAAGAAGAAATAATAGAAGAACAACAAGAAGAAATTATAGAAGAATCAAATGAAGAAGAAATTAAAGAAGAGAAACCTACTAGCGAGACTCCTACAAAGTCCGCTGTTCAAACAAAAAAGATTGCCAAACAAAAAGCAATACAACAGAAAAAAGCTGTCGTCAAAAATCTTGCAAGAGTAATGGAAAAAGTAGACAAAGATATAAAAAATATATCTAAAAATCTACAAATAAAAAATATAATTAAGATGGAAGCTATGACCAGTCAGCAAGAATCACTCGACCAGTATCAAGCGACTTTATTTTATAAGCCAAAAGATATCTATTTAGATCAATTAAATATAGTAGATAATAGATTAATTTATACAAATAAGAGCCTTGCAACGTATATTCAAAATGATAAGATAGAGATTAAAGCGCGTAAGCTTATGGAGATTAACTCTAGAAAGCAACAGCTTTTAATAGAACTAGAGGTACTTAAAAATGGATAAGATTAAAGGTCAACTAGCAGGCGTAGCCGCATTACTTGGAGTCATCGCAGCAATAGGTGGTGGGTTTGTAAAGTATGGTGAGATCGTTACAAAATTAGATGCATTAGAATCACAAGAACATTCAACAGTTGATACATCAGGTATTGAAAGTGCAATAGCTGTGTTAGAAGAAAAAGTTAACAAATTAGAAAACGCAGACACCTCTCATAGTCATGAAGTTGGAGATCACAAACATGATACTGAACACTCACACACAGTTTCATTAATAAATAAAAAAGAAATAGACTTATTAAAAGTCCAAATAGAAGAAATTAAGGTTAGTACGAAAAACCCACTATCAAACTAAAATGCAACTCAGTCGAAATTTTTCCCTTCAGGAATTAACTAAATCGGATACAGCGATTCGTAAAGGTATTGATAATGAACCTAACGCTGATCAAATAGATAAATTAAAAATGTTGTGTGAAAATATTTTACAGCCGGTACGTGATCAATTTGGCAGGGTTAAGGTGACCAGCGGCTATCGCTCACCTGAGTTGTGCATAGCCATAGGATCAAGTTTGACCAGTCAGCATTCAAAAGCTGAGGCCGTTGATTTCGAATGTATGGGAGTCGACAATGCTGAAGTTGCTGATTGGATAAAACAAAACCTTGAGACAGATCAGCTGATTCTCGAGTACTACACGCCAGGCGAACCCAATAGCGGATGGATCCACGCAAGCTACGTACCGTTTAATCCTAGACATCAATATATGAGAGCGTACAGAGAAGAAAAGAAAACTAAATACAAACCAATTATAGGAAAGGCGGTAGATCTTGTCTAAGAAGAGCACAATATTTGCAGACATAATTAAGAAAGCTAAAATGGTAGATGGAGTTTGTCCACACTGCACAGAACACGCATTATTAATATCTATAGTAAATGATTTTTACAGATGTTTAAATTGTGGTGGAGACATTGAACAAAAAGTAAATGGTAAAATAAGTTACCTACCCATAGATTTAATGGTTGAACAAATTAAAGATAATCGTGGCTAGAAAATTTAAATCATTCGAGACAAGAGATAAACCTAAAAAAAGAGGGCCTCGAAAGCACAAAAAATCGTTGAATAAGAACGAAAAAAGACAAAAACGAACTCGACGTTACAAAGGCCAAGGTAAGGGTTGACAATCATATAATATCCTATATATTATATATATGAAAGGAATATTATGACAGATCAAACAAGATGGGGCATCGATTTGGTGCAACAAAAAAACAAACAGAAAGTATATGCAGAGCAGAAAGAAATGAGAGAAGAAATACAAGACTTTATATCTAACTGTAGTGTATTTAGGTTACAAAAAATGTATGAAAGGATGAAGGAGTTAAAACAATGAAAACAGTTACAGTAAATGTTGAAGGTATATCACAAGGTCAATGGTCTACATTTTTATTAGAACTTAATCTAATGAAAAAAGCCTGGAGATCTTATGGTGTGGATGTAACATTAAAAGCACATAGTATAAATAAAATAATAACACAAGGTACAAGCGTTGGTGAAAAACAAATTAAAAGAAAAAAAAATCACATTACGAAAATTTTTGGATAATGGAATTAATAATACAGAACGACGGATTGTATCAGTTAGTAGTTGTCACAAAAGAGATGACGGAACATATCTTATTATTGGCAGAAGTAGATTGTATGGATCTGTGCGAGATACTAAGACTAAAACTAACAACGTACGCTGACAGTTTAAATTTACATGTCATGAATGATGGCAGTGGTAATTTTTATGGGTGTATTTGTAAATAAAATTTGAAAGCTCAAGGGCGTCCAAATCTTGCCAATGGCATTTCCCTGTACGTTACCGATGACCTGCAAGGGTAGGGACCTGGAGTTTGGCCGGCTGTAAGTACGTGCACGGAAAGCAGCTGGTTTGATATGAATTATATTCTTAAGACCCTGTGAACAAACCACTTTAAAAAAGTTTTTATGTGGTGATTTAGATACTCATTAAAAAAATATCTAATGAATCTTACAACTATAAGAACTGGACTAGACAATACATCAAAAGCAATTAAACCTACATCAACAAATAAATCTATCCAATGGTCCACTGTAGACCAGTTTTTAAATCTTTGCCATTTGTCTTTAGTCCATCTAATCATATTGTGCTTTGTTTTTTACAATCAAAAGCAGTAAACATCTCAAATTCATCTATTTTTTCAGAATTAAAATTTCTTAGTAAATCACCAGAATAGTCATAACCATATAGGATGCATTCATGATATTTATTAAATTCATTTATAGGTGTGGGTATGGGTTTACATTCATTTCCTGGAATACCACTACACATAATCATCATTAAAATATATTTTGTCATTGACTTTTTATATTAATCTCCTATATAGTCATTATAAATAAATGAAAGGAAGTCACAATGACTGATATAACTAAATACAGAAATGTTTCCTTAACACATGAAACATACAAGACATTGATAAGTTTGTCGAAGGTATTATTGCCTGATGCACAACTATCAATTAGCAAGACTATAGAATCTATTGCAAATGAAAAAGCAAAGAAACTTAACGGAAAGATGAAGGAGAAATAATGTTTACACTTACAGAAGAACAAAGAAAACAACTTTTACAGTATATGTGGGCTAGACCTTATGGTGAAGTTGCATCGCATATTGCAATGCTTGCATCATTAGCACCAACAGAAAGTAAAAAAGATGACAAATCAAAAAAAGATTTGTCCTAACTGCCAAGGTAACGGATTTGTTAAAGTTCACAAGTCCGCTAACCCGGCAAATGATACAGTAATGCAATGTACAATTTGCAATTCGAAAGGAGAAATACATGATAAGGAATTTGATGAGTATTTTGATACTCACCCTTTGCTTAAACCACTGCAGTCTAAGCTCAATTGATGCACTTAATATAGGTGCAGCTATATTAGGAGGTATAGAACGTGAATAATTTAATTTTTTCAGATAGATTATTAATTTTTATATCTGCGTTTGCTTTGATTATAACTATGGGTTTTGTTGCAATGATATTAATGGATCTAAATGATCTCTGGGAGGAGTTGGTCAAGTATCAACAGAGAATAGAGAATCTTGAAATGTTAATTATGATACACAACAATGCTATCAATAAGGTTGGTTGTGGCGTATAAATGGTTAAAAAATCTCGAAGAGGGCGTTGAAGTAGAATTAAGAAACGAGAACCAAGCGACAAGGGACCAACACGAACACGGACATAGTGATGGTAAAAAAGTAATTCACAAAGAACGATCACGTGTTCCAAGATTTAAAACAAAGCTAGAAGAATTAATTTGGATAGCTGAACAGAAAGGAAAAAAATGATAGGTGAAGTAGATATAGCATACATTGCAGGACTGTTTGATGGTGAAGGTAGTATTAATATTAGACGTGGCATTGAGAAAAAAAAGAAACACAAAGGTAAAGCAGGGTATCGTTTATCTAACTCTATGAGAATATCTATGGAGATAACAATGACTGACAGATCTGTTTTGATTTGGGTTCATGAAGTGTTAGGTGTAGGAACCCTTAGACCTAAAACTGTTAAAGGACTCAGAAAAGATGGTACACCTTATTTACCTCAATACAAATGGCGTTGCACATTTAGAGATGCCTATCATGTGTGTTGTTTGCTTTGGCCGTTTGCTCATACAAAGTTACCTAAGATACAAGAAGTAATCGAACATTACTCTACGCAAAGTAGAGAAAATGTGGTAAACCTAGAAGAGTATAGACATGTACACAAAAATACTTAAAATTATATACCATTACTCAACAGCTATGACTTCTTGGTCATGGCAGAAATTGTATGGTAATAGAAAAACAGGTTATGGATACAAAAGACAAGGAAAAATTTAACAGACTGCAACAAGAACAACGTGATCTTGATGCGAGTTATAGACAGTCTTTAAAGAATAAGAAAGAACGAGAAGCTATGGAAGAACAAGAAGATAACGAAGAGTATCTAAAACAATTGAAAGACAAGCTGTGAAATGGAATAAACTATACGAATACCCGGCGTCGATGCGGACATCGATTGAAGGTAG
>Ga0208157_1001537_pt1 | contig 10293 bp, 4 predicted proteins | sample 5_EtaG_FD_184077 | JGI IMG/M metagenome (GOLD analysis project Ga0208157, IMG submission 184077) | Marine viral communities from the Subarctic Pacific Ocean - 5_ETSP_OMZ_AT15132 metaG (SPAdes) (version 2) | ecosystem: Environmental > Aquatic > Marine > Oceanic | place: Pacific Ocean | collected...
CTTGTTCATAATACATATCAACAACTTCCTGAGATACTTTAGTTCCTACTTCCCAAGAATATTCAGGGTCTTGAGGTTGGCATAAATGCCCTATACCTAAAGTTTTATATCCTAAACTATCTTCGTAAATCTCTAACACTTCTCCTTCGTGTCTTTTTATTTCAGCTTTGCAAAGTTCTACATTCATTTTATTATTATTCCTAAAAAACATTTAATTTAAACCAAGTTTATCTATTTGGTCAGAGTAAGGTAATCCTGTATTAGGGTCTTTTCTATCTGCAGGGTTTTCTTTAGTATTAGGAACATCAAATGTACCTGTTACTAATCCACCCGTAGCAAAACTTCTAACTCCAAGTTTTAATATTTTTTCTTTAAGTTCTGGAGTAATTATAATAGTATTAACTTTGTACATTTCTTCTCTTTTAACATAATTTTTTAAGTTTTCTCCAAATAATTCTTCTCTAATTTGGTCCATCATTTCTCTATTTTCTTCATACAAATCTATTGGATTAGTACCGTCTTTATCCATTAAATCATTTTTATCTATTTGTAATTTTTCAAATGTTCCACCATATTCTTCTGCTAGTTCTTTCATATAGTTAGGAATATTTTTATCATATAAAGGTCTTGTATATTTTGCTTGACCTATCCCATATCTGTTTTGTATAATGTCTCCTTGAACTACTGACAAAGCATCTTGACCATTTTTTACAGCAGCTAATAATTCTCTTTCTAATATTCTTTTATAGAACTTTTTAGTTATTGGATTTTTAGGAAGAAGATTTTCTGGATATCCATATTTTATTTTATTTGTTTTAACTGATTCTTTTAAAGAGTTTAAATCTTTAATTAATTTAGAAGTAATACTTTTTGCATAATTCTCTGGTGCTAACTCATTACTTCCTACTTCTATTTCAGGTGTATTTTTAAATATGTTTTCATCTACTGTGTTTAAAGGTGTTTGTCCTAGTATACCATTAGTAATTTTTTTTGTGCCACCTTCTCTGGCTTTGTCTAATTTTATTAAATCAGAAAAATCTATATAATTTAATTCGTTATATTCTTGAAATGTTTTTGGATTTGTATAATCAAATTTTGTTTTTAAAAAGTCTATTTTATCATCAATAGCTTCTAGAATTATATTCATTTCATCAAATATTTCTTTAGCTAATTTTTCATTTTTATCAGTCTTTATACCATAGTCGTAAAGCCTAGTATAATAATCACTTTGAAGTTCTTCTATGTTTCTAGAACTAATAGTTCCTACATCACCTTTTCTTAATTTTCTATCTTTTGATACTGCATGTCCAAATTGAGTTAACTCATCATTTCCTGAAAAATGAAAACCTGAAACTGAAAGCTCTTCAACTTTTCTACCTTGTACATTATAAATAGTTTCTCTATAATTTTTTCCTCCGGGTGAATTATCATCAATAGAATTAAATAATTTAACATCATAATCTGCTCCAAAATCTGCTATTAAATCATTCTCTTGTAGAAACATTTGCATTTGAATTTTTGCTTCTGCAGGACTTTGTATATCGCCTATACTTTCTGCTATAATTTCGCTATCAAATAATAAATTTTGTATTTTTTCATCTTGAGAACTAATTATGTAACCGATGTCTTCATTACCATATGCGTATAAATCTAAATCTCTATCTATTTTATCTATAAAATCATCACCACCTAATGCTCTTTCAACATCAGATAAATTTACTTTTATTACTTCAATATCTTTTTGAGTCTTGTTAAAAGGAATTCCGGGAGGGTACATTTTAGTACCTTTAAGTTCAATATTTTCAAGTTCTTTTTCAATATATTTAAACAAATCAAGTCCTTCAAAGTTAATAAAATCATCTTTATTCATAGTATTAGTATCAAATTTTAAATCTTCTTTTAAACCTGTTGCAGTTCTAACAAAGGGAACTATTTCTAGTCTTCTATCCGATATGTTTTCTGCTATCTCTATACCTGATTCATAAGGGTGTTCCATTATATATTGTTCTATGTCTAAATAATCCATTTCATCTTTTGTAACTGCTGTACCTTTACCTCTTGTTGCTTCTTTTTTTAAAAACTTAATTAGTTTAGGTCCTGTCATTTCTGCTGGAGCATCTTCTGCTAAACTTCTAAGTACAGGAGAAACATTACCAAACTTATCCATGTAAAATGATTGTACTAATTCTTGTAATTCTTCATCAAACTCTGGTGTAATTTCTCCATCTATGTTGTAATCACTAGGACCACCTTCCATGTCATCAGCTTTTTTATAAAAGATAGGTTTTAAATTATCTCCGAGTTTACTTGTATTTAATTTTCTAGCTAAAAATGAACTAACTTTACCACCAATTCTAAAAGGTTTTCTATCTTTTATTTCTCTTTCTTTAATACCTCTTTCTTTTTCTTTTTCTTCTTTTGGAAAAAATTCTCCAGCAGCTTTTCTTACTGCACCTCTAGGTAGTTTTATAGGTTTAGCAGCTTCTTGTAAAGGAGTGTAAGGTTCTCTAACACCTGTATACTCTTCCATAATATCTCCAAGATATCTATCAAAAATATTTTTAGTTCCTGTCAAAGGAGCTTTACGAGCTAATGTTTCTAAAAATCCTCTATCATACAATAACATTCCTACAGCATCACCAAGAATAGGACCTCCTGTTCCTACAGCAGCAGTTAAAGGATTTTGTCCATAAGCCATACCTTCAACACCTCTAAATAAATATTCTGGTGGACCTAATAAACCAACACGCTGTACAGCTTTTATATTATCATAAACTTTATCTTCTCCTCTATCTATTCTAGCTCTTTCTTCTTCACTAGCTCTCCAATAGTTAGTAGCTTTAGCAACATTAGTAGATATAGCAATAAATGCAGCTAGTTTTGGAGCATTAACTGCTGTATCTGTTATAGTGTTTCTAGCAAAATTTCTTAGTACCGTATTACCGAATACTGTAGGATATCTTAAAAACTGTGTAAATATATCAACTCTAGGATTAGTCATAAATCTAGGAACATTAGCAAACTCTCTACCTGTTTGTAATATTACACCGTTAGTAAATCTTCCTGCTCCTCTTGTTATATCATTTCTATAAAAGTTTGTTTTCCTAGCAGTTTCATTTATATTATCGCCATACTTTTCAATAAATTTTAATCCTTCATCTATGTTTACACCTAAGTCTAATAACTCTCCTTCAAGTCTTTCTTTAGAATTTTTACTTAAAGTTTTACCAAATGCATTTGTGTTGGTCGAAATTCTTCTTAAGTTTTCCATTATCATATCTTTACCTGTAGAAAACGCAGCTAACTGTATTGTTTTTGTCCAAGGTATAAGCATGTTGAGTCTATAAAAACCTCTAGCTCCTCTTTTTAAAAATTCGTTTTGTAGTCCTTCACCATCTAAACGATTTGTTAAATCTGCAACAGCTTCATCTACAGCTAAAAAAACTCTATTCATTTCCTGAACTATCTCATTGTCAGTTAATTTATGTTTTTCTTTTAGTATTTGACCCATATCTCTTTGAAATATATGTCCTGCATTTTGTATAGCATCTTGCATACCTTTAACTGCAGATGATGTAGGAGCTTTTCCTAATGCTATAAATGCTTCTGATAATGAAGAAACAGTAGCTAAAGGTAAGTAAGCCATAGCATTAGCTAATTTAGTTCCGTCATATAAAGCTTGAAACTCTTGTCCTCTAAAATAATCTACTTGACCTGTAATAGATTTGTAAGTTTCTATAATTTGTTTTTTATCTCTAGCAGTTAATTGTCTACCAAACTTTTTTAAGTCTTTATTTATAGGGTCAATAAATCTTTTTACAAATTGTGCTTCATTATCCATTTTAAACATTATTAAATTGTCTGAATCTGTTTTACCCATAACTCTAACATCAGAACCTTTTTGTAAAAAATGTATTTTGTGTTCTATAGTTCTAGCAGCATTCATAAAATAATCTGTAGTAACCATGTGTAAATCATTTGTTAAAAATTCTTTAAATAAATTATCATCTAAGTTTTCAAACTTACGAGCTTGAGTTAATAAATTAGAATGAGAACTATATAGTTCATCTTGTTTATTAAGCATACCTTCAACAACATCATCTACTTTATCTCTGTCAACAATTCTAAATTTATTTCCATCTTTATCTGTTCTAAGTCTTGTCAACATCTTTTTAAATTTTTCTGGGTTATCTTGTATTGCTTGTCTGTTCCAACTACGAGGGAAATAATCTGTAATATCTTGAACATTCATACCTGCTTTTATAGCATCATTTCTTATACCATCATAAAATGTTCTTAAATTTTTAGAAACTTGTACTACTTCTTTAGAAGCATTAGGAACTCTACCACCTCTTAAAAGAGTTAATACTTGTTCTCCTTGTTCTACTGACATTCTACCGGTTGAGTATAAAGGTCTTATTGCATTTTCATAAGCTTCTTTATAGTTACCTCTTCTAAATTGTATATCTTCTGCATAAGAATATCCTAATCTTTGTTTAGACCTTTTAGTTAAATCTTTATTAAATTCAGATGTCATTTTTTGACCAAGCAATCTAGCGTTTGGAGAAAACTCTGCAAAGCCTTTTAATATCCAAGCAGGACTAGCTATACTATTAGCTAAAATTCTATCTTTATATCTTCTAGCTTTAAATGCAAGGTCACTACCTGCTTCTTTTCTATACATATCATTTGTATAAAGTCTTTCCATTCTATCTTTAAAGAATTGATTTTTATTTGCAAGACCTCCAAAGACACCACCAGTTAATAAACCTACTGCTGTTGTACCTGCTAACTCTGGAGCAGAAAAAGCTTTTCTCATCTTTGTATTTACTTCTGCGTTTTGTCTAAAATAATTATCTGTACCAGCCCAAGTACCAGCTTCACCAGCTACAAGTGCAGTACTTTGACCTGCTGTAATTTTACTAGGTGTTGTGTTTACTTTAACAAGTCCTTTTAAAGCTTTTTGTGCTGCTTTACCTGATGCTATTCTAGTTGCTAATGTAGTTCCTCCACTTACAGGAGTAAAAAGAACAGAGGCTAAAAGTGTTGGGTCAGAAAGCATATCTATTCCAGCATCTTTAATAAGTCCAAGATATTGTTTCATGCTTCCCATATCTGCACCATCAAAAGTGCTACGAAGATAAGCATAGTCTTGTTTTTGTTGCTCAGTAAAATTACCAGTATCATTCATTCTTTTTAATCCTTTTGCAAGATTAAAATCAGAATCTCTAAAATACTCAAAAATATCATCAGACTGTTCTCCTATAGATGTTAGGAATCTTTCTGATATTTCTTGGAATTGTTCGTTGTTTTCTAGGTCATCTAAAGTATAACCTAAACCCAGCCTATCTGGTGTTCCTAAACCTAAAGAACCTTTTGATTTTATAGCCATATTAACCTATTGGATTTTCTGTAAATTTTTTATTATATTGAAAAAAAGGGTCTAAAGTAGGAATTACGCTAGGATTATCTTTGTCTCCATTGTCTCCATCATCATTTTTAAACATATCTTTTACCATCTGTATAGTTGGATATCCTCTACTTTTAAGAATTTCATCAGTTAATTCTTTGTCAGCCTCATCAGTAAATTGTTCTGGTAAGTTTAAAATCATTTCAAGGACTCTTGGTTCTCGTTCTGGCTTTGTAAAATTTTCTTCAAAATCATCTAAATACATTATTAATTTTTCACCAACATCAAAACCTTCTTGACCTTTAGTGTCAGTTTTTTCTAGTATTATCATATCTATTTCATATAAAGAAGGTTTTCCTGTATATCTTTCTTTTTGATGATTTTGATACATACTAGCTACAGAATATTCTAAAGCTGTTACAGGGTCTGAAACTATATTTGAATAACTTTGTAATATATGTCTTTTACCTAGTTCTATAGTTTCACCAAATAAATTTTCTTGAAGTAACACATCTGACTTTTTAGGATTATCTTTCATGTATTTAAATTCTGTTTGAAAACCCGGTGCTATTTCTTCCATGTAGTCCATATTTAAATACATACTATTATATAAAGTTTTATTTTTTGATAATTGCTCTAGTGTAACTTCTTCTTTTTTCGTAGTTTGTGAAAAAGCGTCTGGCATAGCTATTGTTTTAAAAACAGTTTCACCGTCTTGGTATTCTTTTGTTATAACTATATGAGGTATAAGTTTATTACCCTTCTGCATAAATATAGGTTCATCAAATTTATCTTTTATATAAGGTTTATATTTTTCTGGATTTTTTTTCATTTCTTCTTCTATAGCACTCATAGAACCTTGATACATAGTTGCAGAATCTCCAAAATTAAATCCTAACTTAGCAAGTCTATCTATTACTTCACTTTTAACTTGAGCATCTTTAGCTTGTAAAGTTTTATCAGTATGTGACATAGTAATTTTTTTAATCTTATTACCTATTAGTTCTCCTATATTTCTTGGAGCTTTAACTCCTGACTTAATAAACTCTGTTAATTGGTCAGGACTTATTGAACCTATTTTTTTATGATGATTAACCATTCCCATGAAATCATTAAAATTAGTTTCATCATTTACATAATCATTTATAAAACTTTCTCTAGCATCTGATGCATATCCTTCATTATTAGGGTCTATAAATCTTGTAAAATCATTACTAACATAACCTCTAAATATTGCTAAATCATCAAGTCCTTTACTTTTTTCTCCATTATAAAAATTTAAAAAATTAGTAGATGATTCTATTTCACTAAACAAATTAGAATTTTTAAATAGCTCTTCTTGTTCTAATGCTTCTGCTTTATTATTTAAAAATATATTAAAACCTTTACCAGCTAAATCAGCTAATAATAATCTTCTACTAAATTTGTCTTGTTTCTTAGCTTCTTTATCTCTTCTTTTTCTAGCGTTGTCAAATTGCTCTTGTGCAAATCCTACTCCACCATCATCATAAAATGTAGACATTATTCTTCTCCTCTAGATAACAAGCTTTCTTCTTCTTGTTGTTGTGGTTCTTCTCTACTTAATAAACTTTCAGGCATTTCCATGTTATCTATTTGTTGTAATATTTCTCTAGGAACAACTCCTGAAGGAACTTTAGATTCTTGTGAAACTTTTGTATTTACTAATTCTTGTAAGTTTTTTTGTTTCATCATTTGAATATCTTTTTCATCATCCTCATCCATGTCTTCTTCTTCATCTCCGTTTATACGATATTGAATATTTGCTTTTTCTGCTAAAGCCATTAATGTATAAACAGTAGGTTCAATTAACATCATTAATAAATCAGGATTCCATTTACCTTGTTCAAAACCAGCTTGTAACATTTGTAATGTTATATCTGTTATAGGGACTCCTGCTCCTATACCTTTCATAAGAGGAACATAGACTTCTTTATCTAATAGTTGGTCAGCTATAAAGTTTAAAGCTTGTTTGTAATCTGTATACTCTGGTGGACTTTCCCAAGGATATCTTGGGTCTGGGTCATTTGTTAATGATTGTCCGGGTATAGGTTTACCTGCATTTACTAATGCATCTACTGCTTCTTGATTATATATTTCTGCCATAATTTATCCTAATCTTTGATTTACTGGTTCAGAATAATATTGACTTATATCCTGCCAGTTATTCATTTGAAATGATTGTTGAGTTAAATCTGTAGTATTAAAAACTCCCATTCCACTACCTGTAGTAGGTAGCCCACCAGTATCTGCATAAGTTACTAACTGTCTTGAGGCTGGAGGGTCTCCTGCTACTTCATATTTAGCTCTAGTTGTAATACCTTGAATAGCACCTTTTGTAAGAGCTTCTTCTGTTTTGTCTTGTACTTTAGCTAATATGCTTGGTTGAGTTACTTCATCACTTGCTGCTTTGGATAAAGCATCTTCAAATTTTTTAGAACCTTTAACATCTAGTTTAATTCCTGCTTCTTTAGCAGCATCTAAATCTATTGATAATCCTTTATCTTCTACAAATTTTGTATCAGCTCCAAACAAAGAAGTTTTGTCAGGACTTAAAACAAATCCTTCTCCTTTCATAAAGTTTAAGCTTCTATCAAATCCATTGCTTATAGCTTGAGTAACAGTTTGATAAGCATTACCTACAGCAGTTCCTGCATTGTGTATAACTTTTACAGCTTGTTGTAGTAAGTTACTACCGGGTTTAGCCCAACTTCCTATACTTTGCCACATATTTCCAAGATGAGGCATTAAAAACATTAAACCTATTTGACCTACAATACCTAGTTTACCAAAAGCTTTACCAATTTTTTTAACAACCTTTTTAATTCCTCTACCTATTTTTTTAACTGTCTTTCTTAAAAATCCCATTTACTACTCCTTATTATGATGGTGGAAATACTGTATCTATTACTCTAGATATGTTATTAAAATTACTTTGCCAATTCTTAGCAATATCTCCTTCAGCACTAGCAGCAGCTATCATAGCTTGTACTTTTCTTGTAGCAGTATCATTAGCCCATCTAAAATTATAATCTGCTTGGTCTCTTAATTCTTGCCATAAAAATGATTGAGCTGCTGAAGTTAAACCAAAAGACATTTTAACATTCTCTTGATTAATAGCATTCTGTGCAGCAGTATCAGCTAAGTTTGCTCTTCTTCTCCACTCTACATTTGACTGTTGAATTGCTAATGCATTTTGTGTATTAAACTGGTTTCTATTAAATTCCATTTGTTGATTAAACTGCTTTGTTTGATTTACTATAGCAGCATTTGCTTTATTAATATCAGCTTCTCTTCCTGCTCTACGAGCTTCTGCAGCATTTGCTTGTTGTACATTAAATTGTTGAGAAGCGTTTAACTGTTGAGAATTAAATTGCTCCATTTGTAAATTAAGATTTGCCATGAACTGTTGTGTTTGATTTTCACTAGCAGCATTAAATTGTCTTGCAGCATTTGTAGCAGCTTGATTACTTAACATTCTTTGTTGTTCTTGTTGAGCTTGTAATACATTTGCTTGTTGTTGATTACTTAAGTTAGCCATATCTAAAGCTAAAAAGTTTTTAGCATTTTGTATTCTTCTTTGTCCATCTAAACTAGCTTCAGCTATATTAGCTTGTGACATAAGAACAGCATTTTGTATTGCAGCTTTTTGTTCGTTATTAGCTTCTACAATGCTTACAGTTTGCATAAACTTACTATTACTTAACTCTGTTTGTTGGTCAGCACTAAACTGAGCCATGTTAAGATTAAATACTTTATTAGCATTACTTAATGCTGTTTGTTGTCTCATCTTAGCATTTTCTATTTCTACTTGTGCTTCAATAGATTTTTGTTGAGCTACACTTTGTTGTATAGCTTGTGCATTACTTTGAGCTATTGGTACAGCACTTTGTATAATAGCATTAAATAAATTATCTCTACCAACACTAGAAGCACTTAGTCCTCTTCTTGCTAACATAGCTTCTACACTAGCAACAGCAGGTCTAGCCCATGTAGGTATTTCACCATTTTCCATACCACTTAATAAGCTATCCATTTGATTAGATACTAAAGCTTCTTTAGGTAATCCAGCTATTACACCTCTTTGTTGTTCTGTAAAGTCTGTTAGTCTAGCTTCTAAATCTTCTGGGTCATTACCAAGATTTGTTATATCTTCTTCTGATAATCCTGCATTTCTTAATTGCTTTTTAGCTCTTGTTATTCTTGCTAAAGATGTACCAGCTACTTGTGCTGCAGATGCTTTTGCTTCTTCACTTAATGTTCCTACAACTCTTTGTGCTAAAGCACCGGGTTCTATTTCTACCTCTGCACCTTCAACTGGTGCAACTCTATCTACTCCTACAGCTTTAGCTATAGCATCATCTTTCATTTCTGTTTGTGCAGCATTTACTGTTACTTCTTCAGTTATAGTATCTGCAGTCATTTTAGATGCAACTACAGGCTCTGGAGCTTTTACTGTTGAAACATTTTCCATTTGTTGAACAACTTCTGGTCCAACTTCTTTTATGTACTCTGGAGTAACTCCTTTTAAAGAAGCTAGTTCAATAGTTTCTGCATCAAACTCTTCCCCTGTTTTTAATTTAACTAATTCTTGTTGAGGTATTGTACCTTCAGGAATATTACCAGCAGCTATATCTTCTGCAGTTCTACCAGTTTGTGTAATTCTTTTTGCTCTTTCTTCATCAAACTGTTTTGTAGTTCCTGTTATAGAAGTTTCTCCAGTTTCTGTAGTACTTTCTGCTTTTTGTCCTGTGTCTATATATCTAAAACCATTCCATGTGTGAATAGTACCATTTCTTACTATTGTAGCTTCACCATTTGGAGGGTCATTAGGTTCTCTTCCTCCCATAACATCATCTATACCC
>Ga0208157_1001544_pt1 | contig 10281 bp, 3 predicted proteins | sample 5_EtaG_FD_184077 | JGI IMG/M metagenome (GOLD analysis project Ga0208157, IMG submission 184077) | Marine viral communities from the Subarctic Pacific Ocean - 5_ETSP_OMZ_AT15132 metaG (SPAdes) (version 2) | ecosystem: Environmental > Aquatic > Marine > Oceanic | place: Pacific Ocean | collected...
AAGTGCAAGCTGTGCATATGCTACGTCTACTGTTAGCGACGCATCGCCATTAATGTTGTTGCCATTCCCTGCAACGGTTAAATTATTCACTGAGAAATCCCCTGCAATTTGTCGTATTTCTACAAAGTCACCTGTTGCTGCCACTGAAGGGAGTGTCATGGTGAATGCAGAGCTTGATACGTCACAAGCATTGCGTGTATTTTTGGTTACTGTGGCGTTAGCTGAAACAATATCAAACGTAGTATTGCTGCCTGTTACAGTGCCAGTTGTTTCTATATCTTTATTAAATAAAAATTTATCACCAGATGATTTGTAAAGCATCGTAGCGTTAGCACCGTCAATCGTAAGCCCACCATCATTAGCAGCAGCCGCATCAGCCGCACCATTAGCTATTGTAATATTCTTATCAGCAACATCGAGGGTTGTACTGTTTACAGTTGTTGTAGTGCCTGAGACGGTTAGGTTGCCGTCTATCGTAACGTTACCAGAACTGTCCTCATTGACCACATTAAGCCAATTACCAGCGTGTGCGTAGGCCAGTTTGCCGTTGGAATGACTGTGGGCTGTCATCCCATGATATGTACTGGCGCTTGGGAAGTCAGAAGGGGAAGCGTAGAGGTTGCTGTAAAGTATCTTATTGCTACCGAAATCTACGTCTGCTCCAAGTGTTGCATAACGAGCGTCTGATTGTGTTTTATTGTAATGATCTGCAAGAGCGAATGTGCCGTAAGCTACATAATCAACCACATCACTTAATGCTAAACCAGTTGAAAATACAATGTTAGTACCATCAGTAGCGGTAACATCTGTTCCAACAATTTGTTTTACACCATTCAAATATACATCAATATAACCGCTATCATATCCTAGAGTAGCAAAAGATGTTTGGTTTGCTGTTGCTGTAAATGTACCTCTGTTTGTTGTGCCATTGACGCTTGATCCTGCGTTCTGAAAACTAGAGCCATTATAAACTTTCATGGTATCAGAAGATGTATCAAACCAGAGCAAACCATCTGTTGGAGAGCTAGGTGCGTTAGCACTTATTACATATTGATTGCCAAATGCGTTTACAGACGTAAGGTTATTAGCGACAGTATTAACACTAGATATTGAACCACCAACATTATTTATATTTGTAATAGCACCTGCAACAGAACCAATATTATTAGAACCATTTAAATCAGCTGCAACAGTATTTATGTTTGTCGTTGCTGCCGAAGCTGCAATGCTAGCAATATTACTTTGAATACTTGCAACAGCAGTAATGTCAGAAGCTATCCCTGCTACAGTAGTAACGTTTGCTGTAATGCCACCAACGGCATTTACGTTTGCTATATTTGTAGCAACCGTTCCAATGTCGGTTGCATCAGCCGCAACAGCAGTTATGTTTGAATTATTAGAAGCTACTGTATTTACATTATTAATATTATTACCAACAGCGTTTACATTTGTAATATTATTAGCAACAGTATCAATCTCAGAACTTGACTCATTAAGATCATTAGCAACCGTTTCTATTTCAGATACAGTTTCAGCAAGATCAGCAGCAACAGCAACTACACTAGCAATGTTTGTAGCCACAGAATTAACACTAGTAATGTTTGTAGCTACTGTATTAACGTTTGAAATAGATCCCGAAACTGTAGTAATATTTGCACTTATTGGGCCTAATGCTTGTATATGCGTTGTATCTCCTGCAACAGTAGTAACATTAGAGGCTATACCTGCTACTGTTGTAACATCACTAGCAATACCTGCGACTGTTGTAACGTTTGTAGATATTCCACCTACTGTAGCAATGTTAGCATTGTTACTCGCAGCAATAGTTATTGCATTAGTTGCCGTAGTTCCGTCTTGTATATCAGCTAGTAATGCTATGTCTGTAGACGCAGCAGAAACAGATTGAACATCAGTAATACTTGGACCTGCTTCTACTGCGCCAGTTGATGCGTTAAAGGCAAGCGTCTTACCTTTACGAGTGTCTACCGTGGGGAGAACAAGGGAGACATTAGCATCAAAATCTGTTAGTTGTAGCGCACGATTAGCTTGGTCTTGCAAGTCAGCAGAGATAGCTACAAGTCTGTCAAGTTCTGTATTAAGAGCAACAATGTTAAAAGCACCAGAAACAGGAAAGTCAGTTGTTCGTTCAAGAGTTATATTACGAGTAATGACAACAGTAGACCCAGAAGCGCCACCTGAGACAGACATAGAAATAGTACCAGTAGAACCATCGCCACCCGAAACAGTGTAGTTAGTAGTAATTGTTTGTAACGTGCCATCTATAAAAACATTTAGATCTGCATTGTCAAAAAATTCAAACGGTACTGCAAAACTTGTTTGGGTTGCTCCGCTTGCTACTGTGTAAGAAATACGGGGTGAATTATCTGCAATGTTAATCGTCATAATAAATCCTCATTTGAGTGCAGAATATAAATCAATTTAAAAAGCTGCAACGCACAAAAAGCAATTCTATCCGCACAATTAATTAAATCTACCAAGTGGTTTTTGTGGTAGCTCTTCTCTAATCGCACCAAGCATACTATTCACAAAATCTTTGTACCAAAATATTTGAGCAAAAGGTAAAATCCTTGCAAGATCTTTTACCCCCTCATTGTAATTACCACTAATTAAATCAGCAAAAGCTCTGTAATAATCTAATGCAATAGAAGGTCCTGCACCACCAATTCCAGTTAAAGCATCAGCAGTATTAGGGCCTTGAGGAAACTTAGGCGAAACAAAACCACCAGTTATATTAGGTCCACCCATAGCAAGAGAGGTAGACATTGCTGTATAAAACAAATCGGTATGTAAGGGCATAAGACCAGAGTAATCAAATGCTCTAGAAAATTGATCTTGGAATTTTAGTTCAATGTAATCAGGAGTTCTAATTTGCAATACCATGTAACCTAAACCAAGAGCCATTGCTGTACCCATATATTGACTCTTAACCTGACCAGAAGCATAAGCCCCCATAGTTTTATTTACTGCGGCTAGTGAATAACTATAGAATTGAAACGGTAAGCCCATCAAAGCGTTTTCTATTCTAGCATATCCTCTATATTTTGTGCTTTCTTTCATACCTAACTTTGAAGCAACACTCATTGGCAAGTAAACAACACCATCAACTATATTTGGTTTATCCATCGGAGTTCCCATAAGTATAGTGTTTGAAGCACCAGATCCCAAAGCAACTCTAAATCTTCTTGTTGCTTCTGCATCAGTCCATTTTTCTGTGTTTGCTAAATAAAGGCCAGAGTCACCTTGCTGTATTGCTTCTTGAGCAGTAATACGTTTTGCCATATTTTCATCTATTGTGTATCTAGCTAAAAACTCTCTTTCCATTTTATTTGCAGAGCCGTTTGCCCATTTTTTAGAATAATCAATAATAGTATGACTACGCATCATTCCATCAAAATCTTTAAATATTCTAGTAAACGGACCAAGACCATTTAGTGCATAGAATCCATTTTTAGCTTTATCAAAAATAGTAGACCTTAAAGGATTGTTTGAAAGATCATCAACTAATCTTAAATGAACACTTCCTAATAAAAGCTCTAAAGCCTCACCTGCTATTCTTAATTCTTTAGCTCCCATCTTAAGTTGACTTTGCTGAAGCATTGTAAACAAACCTTGAAAGGTTTCCTTGAAGCCGTGCTCCATTACAATTTTAGCAGGTTCAGTTAATGTGGCTACACCTGCTCCACCTAAATAACCAAACTGTGCAGCATCCCTTAATACCTGTGCAATAGTATAATCCCAAGAACTAGGGCTTTTATATTTTGTAGTACCAACAACCCTATCATAAGAATGTTGTATATCTTTTAGCACTGCATTTCTTCTTTTAAGTGGCACTTTGGCTTCTGCCATTACAGCATCTTGCTCCATAAGAACTTCGTCTATTGGCTTGCCGCCAAACTGTTTTGAAAATTCATACCTAGCTCCAACTCTAGAGGTGTAAGCTCGCATTACCTGTATTGGATTAGTGTGTATATATTTTAAAACAAGAGCATTAGGAATATCTACAACCCTATGCCTTTGATGCTTTGATTTACCAAGGCCAAAAAACATTTGATCTACATCAAGAGGATCATGCTCATTTAGTATTCTATCTGTAAGTCTTTTTACACGTTTATCAATATCAACAGGATCAGTAGAAAAATCTATTTTTACTACTTTGCCATCTTCAACAAATTCTACGCTTGCAGGGTTTTCATAAAACCATTCTCTAGCAATTGTTTCAAAATCATTTCTATCAGACTTAATTGCATCTGTATCAAAATATCTAGGAAAAAATGCTACTTCATTTTTATGTGTCATTTTTCCTAAATTTGCGTATTCTTCTAATACTTCTTCATATTCTTTTATAGTCTCTTTATTTTTTGCAATAAGAGAGCTAAGAGTAGTTATGTAATCTTTATTTTTAGATTTCTTAATTTTATTTTCATATCTTTTTATAGTTTCAGTACGCTTTCTTATTTCATTTCTATAAAAAGAACTATGACCAATCATACCTTGCTCTCGTAAACGAGGCTCCCATAAGTCATCAAAGTATTTAGACATTACTTTCATTGCTTGAGATTCATACTCATCAGCAGCAGCTTCACCTTTTATTCTTTTATTAGAAACCATTTCAGTCCAAGCTTCGAAAGGTTTTCTTTTAAAACCCATATAATCAAATGGAGCAACTACACCTTTGCCTGTGTATTTTCCCCATATCTGAAGTAGCTCATCATAATGCTGAACAAACTCACCTTCTAATAATTTTGCATCTTGAGCTACAGAAGGATTTAAGGCTTGGTTTCTTTTATTTGCTTCTATTAATATGCCGCTATCATTTTGTATTTTAAGTAATGTTTCTTTTGGTCCATCAGGAATACTGTCATCTTGTAAAACTCTTTTTGCAGCAGTTGGTATAAATTTAAAAAACCAAGAGTCAGTAAAAAAATTTCTTGCAATATTTAAATTAGTTTTAGGAGCTTCTGTTATTCCAACAGAACCAAAATCAGAAAGTTTTTGCTCTCTATCAAATGATTTATCAACAGGTGTAGGCTCTTTATTTATTGCATCCGTTAAATCTTTTATTTCTTTTTCTGCTGCTCTAGTTGCATTAACTTTTCTTGCTAAAGGAATATCAATTAATCCACGCAATGCACCACCAATAATAAAAGAAGAGCCTATAGCAACAATAGGTTCATCAGGAGTAGAAAGAGGATCAAGTGGGTAACGTATTGCTTCCTGACCACCAACAAGACCTGCTGTGTAAGCGCCCTGCTTAAACATTCTGTAATATAAATTTGCGCCACTTACAAAAGGAATAGGAACAGCATTAACTGGATCAAGCACACCTGCTGCTATATTTTTACCAATAGATGCTCTGTCAATAATATTTCTATTAGCTTTGTTAGCTATAAGGCTAGACTCAAGATGCTTAAAATGTTCTGGACTAGATGCTCTCATAAGATATGGAGCAAACATTTTGTTTCTCTCGTCAATCATATCCATTGGGTTAAAACCATCTTCAAGAGGTGGGGCAAACCCATAATTTTTAAGTTCCCTAATATAATCTATAGCAGGTCTATATCTATAAGATAATGTTGCACCTACTGTTTGAGCAAATGTAGGATCTTCCATTTCCTCTTGGTCAGATCTAGAATTTTTTTGAATCTTAGGAAGTATGTCTAAACCATTTCTCATTAACGGTCGCCCTCATACTTAATTAATTTATCTCTATCTAATGCACCTAAACTACGAGTAAATGGTGTTTCCCTTATTCCTGCTATACCATCAAACATTCTTGGTCTTTTTGCTAAACCATCTCTTATTGCTTTTGCATTTTGTTGGTTTCTTAATGTTGCAGCCAAAAGCAATTCTTGACTTTTTCTTGCCTCGCTTTCAGCCCATTCGTTTGTTTCAGTTAAATCAAATGCAGGATGTATAACTTCTTCAGCACTAATAAAGTCCATTTCATTTTCTAATACATCGCCATTTCTATTCATATACATAGGAACAAGCTCATTAGTATTAGATAACATATGAGAAAAATAAATAACCTCAGTGTCAGTTTCAGAATAAGGAACTAGGTAAACACGTTTTGTTTGCCCAACAACTTCTTTTTTAACTAATCTAGGAGCGCCAGTTCTTGCACCCTTTCTTCTAACTTCTTCAGTTTCAACCACAATATCTTCTGGCTCACCTATTGCATAGCCTCTAGGTAGTTGAGAATTTACTAGCTCTACAAAAACATTTGCCTCCTGTTTGTCAGGAAATGATACAGATATTGCATGTCTAGTCAGACCTCCTATTACCCCATTAGGATCTACAACGTACTCATCTTTTGCAAACCGTTGTGCAATATCTTCTTCTATTTTTTGCTGCATTAAATCAGGAGATACTTTATTGGAAGCCATCATTTCAACAGCACCCTCATACATTGTTTGGACAAGTGGATCGTTACCAACGACATCCCCATCATACTTAACATATGTTGCTAAAAAACTGCTAGGTGTATGCTGAACATCATCAATTTTAAGAGTAAAGTCTCTTATGTTTTGCCTAGACTTATCTACTTCATTTAATGTTATTTCGGAAATAATATCTGAAAAACTTTTTTCATCACCATAAAAACCTTTTAGCCTAGAAATCTCATCTAATCTAAAAATCTCAGTAGGTGTTAATGTAGGAATTAATGCATTTCTTTTACCATTATCTAACTTAGATAATACTTGATAATGCCTCATAATAACTTCAGCATCAGAGTTTGGCACTTGCCCTTTACCAATAGATTTTAAGCCAACATGTAAATCTTGAGAAATAGTTTTTTTCATTAACTCATAAAAATGTGGGCTTTCCATAGTAGCCCTGTCTAAAGCAGAAGTAAAACCATGACCTTTGAGAATAGTATCCATAGCTTCACGAACATCTTTGTCTTTATTAGCAGAACTAGAAAATGCTCTAACTTTATTTTGAGCTATTTTAGCGTCTTCTGCTAATTTTTTTTCTGCTGCGGTTTCTTCTGATTTGACACGATTTTTCTTTTTAATTATTTCAGTAACTATTTTTTCTCTATTAGTTTCATCGGTAGCATTAATAATATCTTGTGCAACTTCAAGAGAATCATCAGACAATCCCATATTATTATTGCCATTGCTTGAAACAAACTCAGCAATACTATTTAGCTCTCTAGAATTTTGTTCTGGCAATCCATTTGCAATAGCATTTGCAGAATTAAACAATAATCTTTTTTTCTCATTATCTTTTTCTGTATCGTCTAAATCAGTGCTATTATTTATTTCATCGATTCTTTTATTTACTTCTTCACTACCTGCATCCCCATTTGAAATATTATTTATTAAATCTGTAGTTGTGTTTTTAAAGTCTGATGATCTTTTGTATGCATCTATTCCTGCTTGAACCTCATCATCAGTGCCTTCTAGCATCTTCTCAACAAATACTAAATCTAATTCTGAGTCATAAAATGATGGGTTAGATCTTAAAAAGTCTATAACCTTTCTTTGTCGAGACGTTAGCCTGTTACCTATATTTAGATTACCACCCCTTAAATAAGTCTTTGCATCTGCAGGGTTTCCATCAGCACCAATAATTGAAACAACTGGTTCCAATGCTGACCTTCTAAGATTTTGTTCTAAAGATTTATGGTCCTGTTTCTGAGTAGCATCTTGCATCTGCCTGATCTTGTTATTGATATCCATATCAAAAGATTTAAGAAGCATGTCTGCGCTTATAGGATCACCACTATTATAAGCAGTGTTAAACTGATTGTAGTAAGTTATTTTGTTAGAGTCTGCTTGGTTTTCATATATTAAAGCAGAAGCATTTTGAGCAGCTTTTAAATCAAGAGATTGTTGTGCTTTAATGTCATTTTCTATAGCATCATAATCAGCAGAGTAAGCAGCCATTTCTGCTAATACTGCACGTTTATTTGATTCACTTACATATTCTAAAAGAGGCTCTATTTGCTTTTTTAATTCTTCTGGAAGTAAATCTGCTTTTCCTCTTCTAATTGCTATTTCAATTAATCTTCTATCATTAGAAGTTGTTAATCTATTTCCTGTATTATCTTGCTTTGAAAAGATTCCCTCAATTGCGCCAGAGACATAATTAGCTTTTAAGGTTTCAGAGCTAGCGGTTTTTACAGTTACATTTGTTTGAACACCAGAATCTATAAGGTCTTGGTTTCTAGCTTCATTTGCTTCAAGAGTTTTTCTAAATTTAGTTAGGTCCCCACCTTGGCCAAGATAATAAGCAACATCAGAATCCTTTTCATTTCTTTGCCCAAGTGTTTGAAGTATTTTTGTATCCTCTATGTCTTTTTGTTTTTTTCTAAGGCTAAGAGTAGATGCAGCAACAAAAGTAGACCCTGCCCTATAAATAAAATTTGTATATTCTGTAGCTTTTCCACCTTGTTTAGAACCCTCTGCTAAAGAATCTATATAAGTGTTCATTACCTCAGCATATTCTTTTTCAGCATATGGTGTATCTGAATATGTAAGAGCAACTTCTTTAGCTTTACTTTCTATTTGTTGTTCAATTTCAAATTGAAACCTATCAGCTACTACTCTTTCATAAGCTTCTGCGCCTTTTCTTCCTATAAATCTACTTGAATTAATCCAATCTAAAGCTTCTGGCTCCCCTGTTTCTGGATTAATTGCTGTAATTTTTTCTATATCTAATTGTTGAGCTTTTTCTGCACCGCTTCTTTCAGCTTGCTTACCCATTTCACTTATGGCTAGTTCAGTAAGTTGCTGTGTTGCATTTGCAAGTCTATTGTATCTTTCGGCATCACCGCCTCTAGATCTAACAACACCTACTGGGCCTATGCTACTAACTTGTCTTTGTTCCCTTAAAACTGGCATAATATTAATCCTAAGTTATATCTAAATTCTGAAGCAACTTAGACATATTGCTAAACAAATTTGCACTAGCTTCAGCGCGTATTCCCGAAGAAGCACTTTGTCCATATTTATAATCTAATGAAGCGCCCAAAGCATATTTAGCTGAAGTAATACCTGATTTTCTTTCAAGATCTTCTAAATCTTCAGCTCCGACCTTTCTGTTCTTTTTAAGGAAAGCTTCTACTGATCTATCGTCTCTGCCCATTGCGCTAAATTGTGCAATATTTGTAGACTCTGCGGCTTTCATTTCTTCTAATCTGCGATTACTTTCGCTTATTGCTTGAGCTTTAGCTAAGAATAACTCATTAACTTTTTGCCTAGCGTCAAACACACCAAGAGCCGCTCTTCGCTCAGCTTCTGCTTTTTGGTAATCATATTGTTTCTTCGTGCCTAAAAAACTAAGACCAGTAGTAATTACGGTAAGAGGATTAATGCCCATTAGAAAGATACCTCCGCTACTAAACCATTAACTTGTATAAACATAGGTGCAGTTTGAGTTACTGTAATCTGAGGATCTTTATTATATCCCAATAAATAGAACTCCCTTTTGCCTGTGACCGCTTGCCTTGGTTGGCTAAAGTCATTGTTTACTTTTCTTATAATTAACTTTTTGCTATTTACTGAAACAGAAAGAGTTTCAGATAAATCCAAAATTACTCTAGATAAACTTCTAGGCTGCCCTGTTTCTGGGCCGATTGCAGTATTAACATCTATAGGGTTAGTCTTTAACTCTACATCAAAACCGAAACCTACCTGACAGCTTGTGAGAGAGGCGTCTACAGACGAAACGTCAATCTGACCACCAGACACAGTAAACTTACCTAAGTAGTCTGTAGAGCTTATTACATCGACTTCTGCACCATTCTCAAAAAAGTTTGATACAGTAAACACTCCTGCTGTGCCAGTATATGTGTTCCCAAGATCTAAGCTTACATTCTGATTTAACTCAGTAAACACAAAGCTTTTTGTTCCTGATCCTAGATCTGTTTTAATAATAGCAAAGACACGATTACCAATAGCGGTAACAGAATGAAATGCACCATTAGTTTCGAACCTTGTCCATCCTGCAACTCCTTCAATACGATTTAAATTGTAAACAGCAATTTCTCCTGTAAAGTTTTGAGCAAACACAAATGATTCAGAAGTATTTACTGCTCCACTAATTACGCACATTTGGACAGGATCACTTATTAAATGAGAAGAAAGCAGTGAAATAGGATCGGCTTTATAAGCTTGTTCGCTATCATCAAATACAAATTGACGTAACATTTTGCCACCAATCTGAGTAAATATTGTAGCACCATAGAAAGGTTGTGGCCTTACAAATCCAGATCCAAAAGCAGTCTGTCTTTTTACCCTAGCATTTGTA
>Ga0208157_1001547_pt1 | contig 10256 bp, 13 predicted proteins | sample 5_EtaG_FD_184077 | JGI IMG/M metagenome (GOLD analysis project Ga0208157, IMG submission 184077) | Marine viral communities from the Subarctic Pacific Ocean - 5_ETSP_OMZ_AT15132 metaG (SPAdes) (version 2) | ecosystem: Environmental > Aquatic > Marine > Oceanic | place: Pacific Ocean | collected...
TCACCGCTAATGCGGTGAGTATGCCCAGAGTGAATCCTTGTTTCATCCTAACTCCTCATCATCCCATTCAAACTCCCAACCAAGCTTGAGACATAATTCTTTATAGGTTTCTCTCCCACAAGATGACATGCGTTGGTATTCCCAACCCAAATCATCCACTAATTTTTCTATTTCTTTAGTCATGCGATTACCTCTAGTTGAGTTTCACTTAGATTGATGGTGATATCTCCACCACTTGCAATACGCATTAAAGCATCTTCGTCAAAGGGAACATTCTCTGCGAAGTCATCGCCACTAACTTCGTGCGTTCTGTCCCATAGATCATCATGCTTGTCATACTTGGGATTGTATCCACTAGCATAGACAACCTTATTCGATGATGATGGTTTCTTGAGATAAGATTGCATCAAGTAAATGCCCTCGTCTTTAACAAGGTAGAACCCTTTTTGATCTGTGGTTTCTTTACTGTAAGCAATCTTAAAAGTATCAGAGTTCAAGGTCTCCTTTGCAAGAGACCTTAAAGTTTTATTAGATTTGAATTTTAGCTTATGCATTAGACCACCACCTCTGTTTCTTCATGAACAAAACTATTACGATCAATAATTTCTTTTACCATCTCTTCATGATCGTAAGATAGTTGTTCCTGAAAACCATCATATGTGTCAGTTCTGTCATAGATTTCTAGACCATCAACCCAATAGACACCATTGTCTAAAAAACCTAAGTCCCAATCGCCAACATTACTAATGCCAATGGATAGAGTGCCACCCAAATAATTAGATATTATCTGCGTCATTCTAGCCATGCCATAAAATTGGTCGTTAGTTCTAACGCCCAATCTTTTTGATGCATCAAGAAAAGCCTCGACTGAGTCTCTTCCACCATTCCAATGAAGATAGATGCAAGGCACCTCTTCTTTTTTCTTTTTGCTTTCTTTTTCTTTGAAAGCTATTAGACATCTGTTTCCCATAATTTTTCTCCTATAAGGTTAAACAATAATTTATTATACATCGATTAACATATATAAACAAATTAATATTTTGTGCAATCTTTATATGTCATTTGCGAATTGGCCTAGCTTTTGCGATCTTGTGCGTTCAATTTTTTTTGCGATCTTCAGCGTTGACTAGCGGCTTGCGATCTTTGGCGTTAGCTTTAGGCCTGGAGAGTTAGTCCCGGATCCGGGAACCAGGCCTTGGATCTGCAAATGAACTGGGCCGCCAGTCCAAAAAAAGGGGAGCAGTTGCTCCCCTAGTTGGATCAGATTAGCTTAACACTCTTGATCGAGTTGATAAGTTTCTTCGTAGCCATCTTCCTCTAGCATATATTCCCAACCCAAAGCAAGATTGTATTCATTACAATAATTTCTTAAAGCAATAAATATCTCATGGGGTGGAGACCAAGCTGTCAGAAATCTTACTTGCAACTTAGAGTCTGACTCATCATCTAACTCAAAATCGTAAGAGTTCCACTTAGTTCCCCAATTTTCCCATTTCCAATGATACCAACGATCATCTTGAGAACCATCTTTCCAACGCAACATCTCTCCCCAATCCTCTTTCACAAGAGTTGGGAGTTCGCCTTTATCGTTGGGAATCTTCTCCCAATTTGGTTCAGGAATTATAGAATTGAAGTCAAATTTATTCTCACTGATTCCAAGCTTTGTTTTTAACTCAGCAAGAGCAAGAAGTTCTTTGTCTTCCCCTGTGTTGACTTTGATGTCAACGTCATTAATAGTATGATTTGGCATATTATTTTTCTCCTAGTTTATACACTAATTATACATTAAAAAAAGGGAGAGATAAATCTCTCCCCACCCACTAGCCAACCCAACCTTTAATTAATAAAGATGAGTAAGCTTTTACTTCTCTTGGGGCAAAATGCTGCAGTCTAATATCTGCCATTACTTTATCGCCTTTGAGAATGCCAATGACTTGCTTTCTATCTTTAGTGATAGTTGCATCAACCATGTTGACATCTGACCAATGCTTAAAAGTTCTAGGAACTCCAAAGCCTTGATCTTTCATTATGAGATTATTATTAATCTCACTCCTGATTTCTGACTTCAACTGTTTCAGAATTTTATCGCACTCCAGAAAGTCTCTGACCTCTTGAGTCCTTGATAGCTTTAACTGATGTTGAGTCAGTTGGTTTATTTGGTCTAATTTTTTCATAATTGTTTTTCCAAATTGTCAGTTGTCGTAATGTTTGGATATTTAATTACCAACTGATCTACGATCAGTTTAACAATTTATTAAACACTTTGCAACATTTGTTATACATTAATTTACACACCAGATTTTTGTTTGGGTCTCTATTGGGTCGCGTCCCATTTTTTGACAGCTTTTTTTTGCTGACCCCTACCCCCACGATTAAGGGGGTATGTGTTATATGTAGTGCTAGTAAAATAACAATAAACACAAACAATCAGCAAAAAATTAGTTTTGGGACCCCTATTGAGGTACCATATTTGCAATGGAGAGATTGAAAGTAATTCCAATCACTTTGAAAGTAGCAAATGAATTTATAACTAACTTCCACAGACATAACAAAAAAGTTGTGGGTTGTAGGTTTTGTTTAGGCGCAGAGTTTAATGATAAACTTGTTGGTGTTGCTATCGTTGGTAGGCCAATCGCTAGAAAATTAGATGATGGCCTTACAGCAGAAGTAACTAGAACATGTGTTTTAGATGATGCGCCAAAAAATGTAAATTCATTTTTATATGGAAAGTGTTGGAGAGTTTGGCAACAGATGGGAGGTAAGAGGATGCTTACCTATACTCTGCAATCAGAATCTGGTTCAAGTTTAAAAGGAGCTGGATGGAAAGTTTTGGGAGAAACTAAGAAATGGAAAGAAGGCAAAGGCTGGACAACTAGAGAAGGACGAGAATGGCAAGCTGTAACAGGAGAGCTAAAATTTAGATGGGAAAAGAATTCTTAGGTCATGTTTCAGATGACTCTCTCAAAGAGATAGTCGCTATACAAGATCGCATAAAAAAATTAGATACCAGCGGCAAAGCCAAGAAAGACTTCATCCACTACATCAAAAATGTATGGGATGGCTTCATCGAAGGCGAACACCACAAGCTCTTCGCCAAAAAGCTCGAAGCTGTAGCCAACGGCAAATGCAAACGCCTAATCGTTAACATGCCCCCACGTCATACCAAATCTGAGTTCGCTTCAGTTTACTTCCCTAGCTGGATTATGGGCCTGAAGCCTGACATGAAAATCATGCAGACCACCCACACCGCCGAACTCTCAGCAAGGTTTGGCCGCAAGGTGCGTAACTTGATGGACACCACAGAATACAAGCAGATCTTTGAGAACGTAAACCTATCGGCTGATTCCAAGTCAGCAGGTCGCTGGGAGACAAGTCACGGTGGCGAATACTTTGCTGCTGGAGTTGGCGGTGCGATTACTGGGCGAGGTGCGGATCTGCTGATTATTGACGACCCCCACTCTGAGCAGGATGCCCTTTCGCCCACTGCGCTTGAGTCGGCTTATGAGTGGTATACCTCTGGTCCGCGTCAGCGTTTGCAACCGGGCGGAGCCATTGTGATAGTTATGACTAGGTGGAGCACGCTTGATTTGACTGAGAAGCTGTTAAGACGCATGGGCGAAGACCATGCAGATAAGTGGGAAGTCTTAGAACTCCCTGCCATTTTGGAAAGCGGTAAGCCCTTGTGGCCTGGCTTTTGGAAGCTTGAAGAACTTGAGTCAGTGAAAGCTTCGTTGCCGGTGGCCAAGTGGAACGCCCAGTACATGCAAAACCCTACCTCTGAAGAGGGAGCTTTGATTAAACGTGAGTGGTGGCAGATGTGGGAGCACGATGAGCCACCCCCTTGTTCGTACATACTGCAATCTTACGATACCGCTTTTAGTTCTAAGCAGACTGCTGACTATAGTGCCATTACCACCTGGGGCGTGTTTCGTCCGAGTGATGGTGCACCTGAGTCGATTATCTTGCTTGATGCCAAACGTGGGCGTTGGGACTTTCCAGAGTTGAAAACCACAGCTTACGATGAATACATGTATTGGCAACCGGATACTGTCTTGGTAGAATCCCAAGCAAGTGGTACGCCTTTGACCCATGAGTTGCGGATGATGGGAATCCCGGTGGTGAACTATCGACCTACCAAGGGCAAGGATAAAGTTACTAGGGTGCACTCAGTGTCACCTGTGTTTGAAGCCGGTATGGTGTGGGCTCCAGAAGCTATTTATGCAGATGAAGTCATGGAAGAATGTGCAGCCTTTCCGTATGGCGAAAACGATGATTTTGTAGATTCGACAACACAGGCTATACTAAGATTTCGTCAAGGTAACTTTGTGCGATTGGCAACTGACGAAGAGGATGATTTGCCAATCCCCAAACAGAGAATATATTATTAGAGGTTAATATGTCAAAAACAAAATTCATTGAAAGCATTGCAGAGCTAACCAAAGGAACTGCTCAAAGAATCAAGGATGGAAAGATTATTGCTAAGTCTAAAGATCCCAAAGTTCAAAAAGCCATTGACAAGAAAGTTGATGAGCTGACTGGCATGAAAACTTTGCCAAGCGGTAGAAAAATTAAAAAAAGAATGACCGCTAAAGAAAGAAAAGAAATGTCTAAACCTTTCAACAAAATGCTATCGGATGCACAAAAAGCAAAAAAAGGTAGAACAGAAAAGCAGTTTGACGCAGCGGTTAAAAAAGATATGGCTGAACAAGCTAGGATTGACAAAGTTAAAAAAGAAAACATGGCAGCTACTAAAAAACCTAAGAAGTTTTCTGGTGGTGGCATAGCTCTTAGAGGTTTAGGTAGGGCGTTCACAAAATCAAAAAGATAAATGGCAACAGTAGATAAAGCAATCACCGTTGAGGATCAAGTTGATCTAAAGGTTAGAGACAGATCCAAAGAGATGGAGATTGATGTTCAAGAAGAACAACCAGAGCTTGATGATTTTGAGCAGCTAGAAGATGGCACTCTAGTCTTTGGTGCAGTCGCACCGCCACTAGATAACACAGATTTCTATGCTAACTTGGCTGAGAGTATCGATAGCCAAGAGCTTAATGTAATTAAGAATGATCTCATGGACAGCGTTGAGTCTGACAAGGATTCGCGTAGCGATTGGGAGCAAACTTATCGTGACGGCCTAGAGTACCTTGGCATGAAGTATGAAGAAAGGTCGCAACCCTTTGAGGGTGCAAGTGGGGTGATGCACCCTCTGTTGGCAGAATCCGTGACCCAGTTCCAAGCGCAGGCTTACAACGAGATCTTGCCATCGCAAGGCCCAGTTAAAACTCAAGTCATAGGTATGACAACCCCTGAGACGGAACAACAAGCATCACGCGTGCAAGAGTTTATGAACTATCAGCTCATGCAAGTGATGAAAGAGTATGATCCTGAAACCGATCAGATGCTGTTTTATCTACCACTGAGTGGTTCAGCTTTTAGAAAAGTCTATTACGACCAAAATGTTAATCGAGCTGTTTCTAAATTTATTCCAAGCGAAGACTTAATTGTGCCTTATGGCACAACTGACTTGCACAGCGCAAGTCGTGTAACTCATGTGGTGAGCATGTCCATGAATGATGTGCGTAAACTACAACAAGTAGGTTTTTATAAAGACATAGATATCAATGATAATGATTATTCAACAAATGAATATGACGATGTGCAAGAAGAGATAGATGATATTCAAGGCATCAAGCCTAGCTATGGCGATGATGATATGTGTCAACTCCATGAGATTCACACTGATTTAGATATTACTGGCTATGAGGATACCAATGCTGAAGGCGAGCAAACAGGTATTAAGCTGCCATACATCGTTACCATTGCTGATGACAAAGTTTTATCTATTAGAAGAAATTACAAACAAGAAGATCCTTTAAAACAAAAAATTAATTACTTTGTGCACTACAAGTTTTTACCCGGCCTAGGTTTCTATGGCTTTGGTTTAACGCACATGATCGGAGGCTTATCGAAAGCCTCAACCTCAATTCTACGACAATTAATCGATGCAGGCACATTATCCAATTTGCCAGCAGGGTTTAAGGCTCGTGGGATTCGTATTCGCAATGACGATCAACCTTTACAACCTGGCGAGTTCCGTGACATGGACGCTCCGGGAGGAAGTTTGCGAGACGCCTTCGTACCGCTACCGTTCAAGGAACCTTCTCAAACGTTACTTTCTCTCCTGGGAATCCTTGTTGATAGTGGAAGGCGTTTCGCTTCGATTGCTGATTTGCAAGTGGGCGATGCCAATGCCAATGCACCAGTAGGCACAACGGTTGCCTTGCTTGAGCGTGGCACGAGGGTTATGTCTGCAATCCATAAACGTTTGCATTCAAGTCAGCGCATAGAGTTTGAACTCCTTGCGCAAGTTTTTGCTGAGTATTTGCCACCAGACTATCCATACATGACAGCCAATGGCAATCAAGTTATCAAGCAAACAGACTTTGATGAGCGTGTGGATGTCTTGCCGATCTCAGATCCAAATACTTTTTCTATGAGCCAAAGAGTCATGATGGCTCAAGAACTTCTGAGAACAGTGCAAAGCAATCCAGAGATCCATGGCCCCAATGGTATTTATGAAGCATATCGTAGAATGTATGCATCGATGGGTGTGCAAAACATAGAACAGTTATTGCCACCACCCCCACAACCACAACCCATGGACCCTGCGAGTGAGAATGCAGGTTTAATCTCTGGTATACCGCAACAAGCTTTTGCAGGTCAAGACCATGATGCTCACATTAATTCACACATGTCTTTGTATGGCACTGTAACCGCACAAACCAATCCGCCAGTTTTATCTTTGATACAAGCACACATTTATCAGCATGTATCTTTTAGAGCGGCTGAGATAGTGGATCAACAAAATGCACAGAATCCAGAGTTTCAAGCAATCATGCAACAAATATCTATGTTGCCACCAGAACTCTCCATGGGTTATCAACAACAATTGCAAGAGTCTGTATCTAGAGATGTGGCCGCAGTGGTGTCGCAGTTGATGGAACAAATCAATCAAATGTTTATGCCACCTCCCCCTATGCCTGACCCATTGGTAGAATTACGAGACAAAGAACTAGATATTAAAGCTGATGATGTGCAACGTAAGCGTGAAGAGTTTGCACAACGTCAACAGTTTGATGCAATGCGAGTCATGCAAAACAAAGATCTTGCAGAGCAAAGACTAGCAATCCAACAAGAAATTGCTATGATGAAAGACACCATTGCTCGTGAAAGAATCGAACAACAGAATCAATTTAAAGCAATGGACATAATGCGAGGAAAATAAATGAGTTCAGTTAGACAAAAAATGGCAGCCATTAATAAGGCTGTAATGAAAGAAGAAGAGGCAAAACTACATGGCAATCAACCGATCATCAATGAGGATGCAAATAACGAAACCGAAAAGGTCGAGAAAAAAGTTGTCAAGAAAAAAGCTGTTAAAAAAACAGTTACCAAAGCTAAAGCTAAAGTTAAAAAAACAACTCCTAAAAAAACCAAAAGTAAGAAGAGTTAAAATTGCCTCTAAAAAAAGGTAGCAGTAGAAAGACAATATCTGCTAACATAAGAGAGTTAAAGAAATCTGGCAAGCCGCAAAAGCAAGCGGTGGCCATCGCACTAGCGCAAGCTGGTAAGAAAAAAAGAAAGGTGAGTAAAAATGGAAAAAGTAAAAAACGTAAAAGCAAGCGTTAGCATCAAAGACCAAGGCACTGTTAATTACAAACAAGTAGAAGAGATACCAAATCCAGGTGCACCTAAACCATATGGTAAAGGTAAATCTAGAGGCGGTAAGGCTGCATTGAGAGGCACTAAGTTTAGCGGAGTTTATTGATGAGCATTGCAAGAGTTGCACCTCAAGGTATTTCTAGACCAGATTTAGAATCAGAGCGTATGGGATATACGCCTGCTAGGGGTGTTCCCGGATATGCTCAAGGCTTGGGTCAAGCACCAGGCCAAATGGCAATGCCACCAGAACCCATGCCAATAGGCAGACCTACAGCAGTTGTAGGTGGACCAGCATATTTTACACCGCAAGGTTATCAAGCCCCACCTCAACCCACAGAAGCTTTCATGCCAACTGATAGAAGACCTGACCCAATTGGGCAACAGTTCATGCGTCAAATGGAAAGCCCTATGGGTCAACAGTTTCAAAGACAATATGAAGCAACCCAAATACCTATTCGTCAAGCCCAAAGAGAAAGACAAGAAGCTGAATTATCTAGAAGAGATGCAAGATTTCAAGAGTTAATGGATCGTATTGCAGAGCTTGAAGGTCAGTTAGAAGAACCAAAAGAAGATCCTGTAATGACATCAATGCCAGGTTTAGGTGGCAGTGAATTTAAAATAGATTTATCTAAAATACCAAACTTTGTTGACAACATGAAAAATATTTCAGGTGTTCCAAACTTTGAATTACCAGATGAAATAGATATAGATGAAATATTAGAAAGACAAAGAGACATGCGTATACCAACAATGCCTATGCCTAATTTACCCAATCCAATATCAATAACACCTAGACCTCAAGTTTCCAACATACCTAACATACCTAACATACCTAACATACCTAACATACCTACAGCACCAAACATAGATTTTTCAGGCTTAACAAAACTTCCTACAGCTTTGAGCATGCCAATGATTCCAAGTTTTAGAAATATAAATTTAAGATAAACACTGTATAGTTAGGAGAGAACTATAGACAGCATAAGATTAGCAGAGTATATATTTAAAACTCTGCGCCAAAGACAGCAAAATATTGTTGACAGTCTTTCAGCAGGGAATGTACAATCCATGGAAGACTACAAATTTTTTATGGGAGAGTTATCGGCGTTGCGATCCCTAGAGCAAGATTTAAAAGAAACGCTGCATACGGACAACATCGATGAATGACAAAGTCGCAGAAAATATAAAAGAAGAAGCCCCATCAGAATTAGATCAAGCTTTTGTAAAAGAAGAAGCAAGAGTTTTAGATCCAAGCCTACTTAAAAAATCACTATTAGATAGAATGCCAACTCCTTCAGGATGGAGAATACTGGTATTGCCTTACCGTGGTGCAGGAGTAACTGAAGGCGGTATTCAATTAGTTAAAGAAACCATTGACAGAGAAACTTTAGCAACGGTTGTTGCTTACGTTTTAAAAGTTGGCCCTTTAGCTTATAAAGAAACAGAAAAATACGGAAACAAACCTTGGTGTCAAGAAAAAGACTGGGTCTTAATTGGTAGATACGCAGGTTCTCGTTTTCGGTTAGAAGACGATCACGAAGTCAGAATCATTAATGATGATGATGTAATTGGAACTATTTTGGATCCAAATGATATTAAATCTTTATAAGAGGTAATTATGGCCAACGAAGCAGAAAATATAGATATAGAAATCACAGAAGAAAAAATTGAAAAGGCTGCTATGCCTATCAATAAAAGAGTTGAAGAAGAAGTTCAAGAAGAGTCAGTAGAGATCTCATTAGATGAAACAAAAGAACAAGTTTCTCCTGTTACTGAAGATGAAGTTAAAGAAGACTTTGAGGTTTCTCCTAAAGTAGAGGAAGAAGCAAAAGATTTATCTGAAGTAGAAAAAAGAGCATCTTTAGCACAAAACAGAATTAATAAAGCAGTAGCGCAAGCCAAAGAATTTCAAAGAAGAGAGCTGATGGCTGTTCAATACGCTAAAGATCTTAAAGAACAAAATGAAAAATTAAGACAACAACAGAAGTCTTTTTCTAGTAGTTACAGTGATGAGTTCACCAATAGAGTTGAATCTCAGATGACTTTAGCAAAACAAGCTTTAAAGCAAGCAACAGAAGCTGGTGATGCTGAAGCAATAGCTGCCGCTACTGAGGCTTTAACTTTAGCTACAACTGATAAAGCTAGACTTGAGCAATACTCTCAAGCACAAAAACAATATGAAGAACAAGAAGCTGCTTATATTGAACAACAAAAAAATCAAGCTCCAGAGCAATATGCTCAACCACCTGAAGAATATAATGAGCCATCTCCTAAAGCTCGTGAATGGGCACAAAAGAATACTTGGTTTGGACAAGACCAAGTTGCAACCTCAGTTGCATTCGCTGTTCATAAACAATTAGAGAATGAAGGTTTTGACACTGACTCAGATGAGTATTATAGTGAGATTGATAAACGAGTGCGACAAGAGTTGCCTCACAAATTTAACGTGGAAGCTGACAAAAAACCCGTCCAAACAGTCGCTTCGCCAACACGCACAACATCGACTGGACGCAAACAAAAAAATCGTATCGAGT
>Ga0208157_1001554_pt1 | contig 10230 bp, 18 predicted proteins | sample 5_EtaG_FD_184077 | JGI IMG/M metagenome (GOLD analysis project Ga0208157, IMG submission 184077) | Marine viral communities from the Subarctic Pacific Ocean - 5_ETSP_OMZ_AT15132 metaG (SPAdes) (version 2) | ecosystem: Environmental > Aquatic > Marine > Oceanic | place: Pacific Ocean | collected...
CTGTAGTCATACCATCGCTAGTGCCGTTTTTAGCTGATACTGGGATATTAGATAAAGCTACAGTACCTGAAATAGTACCAGATTGAGAATTACCAGAAGAATCACTTATAGTAGTAGAATTTAATTTCCACCAACCTTTAACATTTCCATTTTGTGGTATAGAACTTAATTCATTAATTGGAGAGCCTGAATTGAATAATGTACTGACTTCACCAGATGTTAAACCTTTATCCCATATTATAGCATTAGACATCATTGGTGAATATAAACCTCCATTTGAGCTATTAAAATTACCTCCATCCAACTCTATAGCGTTAGTATTACTAACTAAACTACCTGTTGAAGACTGAGGAGAACCTTGTGCTGTTTCATTAACGTAAAAATTAAAATTAGAGCCATCATATGTTATAGTTAACATATACCAAATGTTTGGAAGTGTAGCGCTTGGGCTTGAACTGTAAATAGCTGCACTGCCGTTAACTGTAGTTAATTCCGCTACTAGTGGAGCGTTATTATTCCTAAACAAGCTTAAAGCAAACACGCCTGATTTTTTTATTATTCCCTCAATTGGATTAACTCTAATATTATCTCCTCTATTGTACCATAATGAAACGCTAAATTCACTAAGCCCATCTGTTATTATATCTCCAAAGCTTATTTTACTACCTGGAGAAAACCTAACGTTTTGTAAATAATTTGACGAGCTATCCCCTAAAACCCAATAATCAGAATTAACTGACTCCCAACTACTAGTATCAACATCAAGTTTATACCAAGCTTTTAGGTTAGCAGCTTTTGGTTGTGTTCCAGTGTAAGGTCTTCCGCCGTTGTAAATAGTTGTAACATCGCTAGACGTTAAAGAAGTATTCCACACTTGAACATTTGAAATTTCCCCATCTATGCCTTGTGCGTTAGAAAACCATGAACCTATAATAACTTTTTTGCTTGTTAAATCTAAAGTTTGACCTGACAATGTAAAAGAATGTACAGGAACACCGTCAAAATACACATTACAGTTTCCATTACCATTAAAAACACAAACAACATTAGTCCAACTATCTAGTGTAAATCCTGTTATATTGTTGTTTCCAAATGAGCCCCTAAATCTCATTGTGGTATCAGTATACATATAAACGGTAAATTCACCAACCGTAGAACTAAAATCTCCAAATGTGAAAAAACCTTTACCTGCGTTGCCTGTTGGAATTTTAGCCCAAAAAGAAACAGATAATTCAGATGTAGTTCCTAATGAATTTCCTAAACTTGTACCACAGTCTATATAATCATTAGGTACAAAATCAAAAACTGTATCACCATTATCTGATTCGTTTGGAGTAGTCAAAGTATTATCGTCTCCAGTTGCAGACTGCCCTAAAGGATAATAAGCTATAGGTGTTGGACCCGCAATAGCCATAGGGTTTTGTGGGTTAGGTGTAGATCCACCAGCGTTATTATTATATAAATATTTTACTTGAGTTTCAGATAACGCGTAGTCGAAAATAGCTGTTTGGCTTATTTTTCCATTAAAATTTAAACTACCATTATAATGTCTAGCAATCATACTATTAGCGCTTGTTAAATCAAGTGATAATTGAGTTGAAGAATTAGTTTCTTTCAAAACACCATTAACCCACATTTGCCAATTTACACCTACATTTCTTTGTATTATTATATGAGTCCATTCATTTATATTTAATAAAGATGAAGATTGAAAAACCGCCACCGCAGTTCCACTAGATGAAATATATGTCCAAATAGTATCATTGTAGATATAATGACCAATTCCAGTTCCTCCAGAATAACCAGAACCACCAAACAACATTTGAAAACCTGTTACAGAACTTGGTTTTATCCACATTGAGATACTAAAACTATTAGCTAAAGATATTGAAGAAGTATCTAAAGCTATGTGATCGCTACCGTTAAAATCTAAACTATAGTTATCTAACTTACTCTGATTACTGTTTTCAGGCATTCGCCATACTGGTGATGTCCACTTTGTTGCCATATAATTATTTTAATCCCCCATTCTGTACCAAGCAACGGGAGGTGTTGCCATTGAACTTAAATCTGCTGTTTTACCAGTATTATCATTTGTAGCATTATAAATATTTTCCACGTCGCTAGATTCTATAGCATAATTAAATATAGCTACTTCATCTAATGAACCATTTACAGGGTTTAATATTGAAGAACCAGTGTCCAAAGCGCCTATATTGAAAGACTTAGTTCCTGTATTAGCTGTTGCCGAAGGTATAGTAGATGTTCCAAAATCTATAGTTTGAGGAACAGCGTTAAACCAACATTTGACTCTGTTAGCGTTTCCAGTTTTAGTACCATCAAAAACTACAGCTATGTGTTTCCAAGGTATAGGGCTTTCAGTAGGGTAAGTTACTGAACCAGTTTGTAATCCATTTTGAGAAATATTAATAGTAAAATTTGTACTAAATAAACCAACAGTAGTTCTTTTATTTGAGTTTAAATATTTACTCATAATTCTATGGTTTACATTAAGCACATTTGGTTTAAACCAAAAAGAAAAACTAAACGCTGAGGCATTGTTTAATGAAGAAATATTACCTGCTTGAATATACTGATTTGACGCAGGGTCAAAACTCATGCTATAAACATTATCTAAAAGGTCTAACCCAGTTTCTTGAGTCGATAAAAAACTAAAAGGGAAAGTAAACATATATATATATTATGTTTTATGAAAAGTTTAACACTGCATTAGCGTAGAAAGTGCCACCAGTAGACCCACCAGCTGTACATATTAAAGTTACTATATCTACAGCAGAGCTTGTAGCTGTTAATGTTGGTGCTGTTCCACCTGACCAATTAACTACAGTTCCACTTGATTCCCAAGTAACAAGGCCACTTGTTCCACCTTGTATTATTTTTAATATATAAGTTGCTCCTGCTTTAGCATTGGTTGGTGTGAAAACATTTGTTGTACCACTCGCTAGGGTTATTTCTTGAACATTACCATTATTCCAATCAACTGTAGCGTTAGAAACACTAGTGTGTAACTCTGAATAAGCTTGGCCAGTTACTTTTAAACTACTACTTAATGTAGATTCTGCACCAGCTCCTCCTATTACTTGAAGATCAGGATCAGTATTTGAAGACATATAAACTTCATACGTATAATCGCTTGAAGGTCCAATAACTTGGCCATTTGTACTCATTACTATAGATCCAGCAGCTCCAGTGTCTACTTTTGCGTTAGTACCTATTGCTATACTTGAATTAGCTTTAGCAGATGCGCCTTTTCCTAAACTTACAGCATTATTTCCAGCACTAGCCCCACCAGCGGCATAACCTAAACTAACCCCATTTACAGCAGCTTGAGCACTTGAACCAATAGCTACACTAGTATTACCATTGTTTTTAGACTCTGACCCTATAGCCACTGAATAGTAATTTCCTCTAGCAATTCTACCAATAGCAACTGAATGAGTGGCGTTACCAGCTGTAGCTCTATCTTTAGCTCCATAACCAACAACAACACTGTATTGTGGTAAAGTTGTAGACTGTATAACAGCTCCTTTACCTATTGCAATTGCACCATCATCCCTGACAGATAACATATCTGCCGCTGCAGAATCCTGTACTCTAAGAGCATAGTCACTAGTTGAAGTAGCAGATTTACCTATAACACCTAATCTAGCGTTTAGTGCGTTACCTGAAAGGTAAGTAAAATCTGGTCCTATAACACTGTAACCACCGTTAGAAGACCAAGCACCTCCACCATAAAGGCTAAAGCCATAAGCTCTAACACTCGTGTTATGACCAGCAAAATTTAAACCTATAGAATTAGTATTATGACCATTGTAGTTAAATTCAATATTACCCGTTGTAAAAGCAGCTCTTGTAGAAACTGCACTTGAGTTACCGTTAGGATAAATATCAAATTTACCAGCGTCAATTACAGGAAAGCCGGATGCTGAACTAAATGTTAGGTTATTACCATTCATACTTACAGTTCTTGCAGCTGCTAAAGTTCCATTAGTAGTGTATATATTACCTCCGCCTCCACCAGCATCTGTCCAAGCTGAACCATTGTAAAATTGTAATTTGTTATCTGTAGTATTATAAAGAGTTAAACCTGTAGTGAAAGTTCCACTATTAATAGCGTCTCTTTGAGTAGTTGTCATTCTAGGAGGTAAAAAACCTTTAGTTGAACTAACACAAGTAAGCATTGACGAGTTGTCTTGAGCGACGTGGAAACCCGCTTGATTAGTAAAAACTAAACCTGCACTAGCAGAATATTCAAATCTACGGAAATATCCACCATAAACATTAATTTTACCTGTAGATCCAGCAACAACGCCTGTACTAAATAAAGGATCTCCACTAATACTATTTAGCTTTACAGTTCCACCGTTACTAGACTCTGTTACTATTTGATTAGCATTATAACCTAGTCTTACAGTTCTATCATCTAACGCTTTTATAATGTCATTACCATTACTATCCTCAACAAGAAGTGCTGTTGTAGAACTAGTTGTTCCTTGACCCTTTATAGTTACAACTGTTGTAGAAGTTCCATTAGGGGCAGCGCCCATGTTAAAACCATAAGAATTATTTGTAGCACCTTCATTGCCAAACCACAACGTGTTGCCTGCAGTGTATCTACTAAGCATAGTTGCTGAACCAGCTTGTATTCTATGAGCACTACCAGTTATTGGTCTAGCGGGATTTAAAGTTATATTTGAGTATCCACTTTCGTAACCTACAGATAATTTAGAAGCTGCTGTATTAATAAGTTGAAAATGTAGTCCTCCACTGCTTGGCAGTGTTACTGTTCTGTCACTTGAGATAGTTCCATCAGCAGTGTATATATTATCTCCGCCTCCTATTTCGTCAGCTAGTTGTTTCATGGTCCACTTCGCGTTGTCTTGACCTTCAAAACCTACTATATATTGTGTTTGTGATGTTTTTGATGGTGATATTGTTCCATCAAACTGTGAAAATTTTACTGCCATTATGCTGCGTTTTCTGTGATTAATTCATTACCATTAACTTCTGTAATGATATTTAAATTAGCCTCTGTTATAATTTCGTATTGTCCAGGCGTAGGCCCAGGTTGCCCAGGAAGATTCGCTATCCTAGGTAAAGTCATCGTTATGCTTAACCAACTCATAATTTTGGAATTATATTACCTGCGCCTATTAAGTACATTAATATAAAGCTAATATATTAGATGCACTAGTGCCATTAGACCAAACTCTAATAGCTAATACAGGTAGAAAAGAACCTGAATTTATACCAGTAAAAGTAACTGTATTACCAGATTCTAATGTAACTTTCATATTACCACCATTACCTACGTATAAACAACAACCTCTATCTTCTGTGTTTGGTATATTTGCCGTGTCAGAGTGAGATACTAACACAGCGTCATGAGCAAATACTCTTGGCTGAGCTTGCATATTACCTTCTAATCCTCTTTTTGCCATTTTTTTATTTTTTTATTTTTGTAATTTTTTCAGCACCTCTAGATCCAAAGTATGCTACATATACCGTAATTAGTAATGTTTTCAGTAATTCAACCCAAGCCGTGTCTACATCAAATGTAGTATGGAAAGAATCAATTACTATTAATATTGTAGAAGCTAACGTTAAGTATATAAGTGTAAGTGGTCTAGTGTTTTTACTTAGCCATGAATCACTTTTCATATCTGACTCCCAACGTTTAGAAACGTTTTCCATTTCAATCATATCCATTTCTAATAGCTTCATTGCTGTTTCTTTATCTTGAGGCTCTATATTATCATCACTTGATATTAAATTCTTTACTATTCCAAGACCGCCTTTATCAGGTAAAATACCACCAACAGCATCTAATATTTCAGGAGATATTTTTTTTAAAAAACTACCTACCTTAGTATCTTTTAATTTCTTTTTCATTTTAATGGAATTTCTTTTACATAGTCAGCACCTGGAAAATTATAATCTTTACCAGGTTCCATTACAATAGCCGACCCTTTATTAGGTATACCTAAAACTTTAAAGTCCACTCCTTTCATAGTAATAGACCCGCCAGCTATGTAGTTGACGGGTTTATTAACATCGGGGCTATTTTTTTTATATCCAGTTTTAGAAAAATTCAATTAAGATAATTTTTTCTTAACGGCTTTAGCGTCACTTTTTACTTGTTGCTTTATTGTACCACCTAAACCACCAAAGTTTCTAGAAGCAAAACCACTTACAGCATCTACAGCTGGTTTTGCAAACTTATTATAAGCAGCCTTAGCATCACCAGCTATCGAACTACCTACGTCGCCTAAGAATTTACTTGGACTTCCAAAAGTTCTTGTAAAAGCGTTTGATTCTTGATAGTATCCTTTTACTCTATCCATTGGTAATTTACCATTAGTTCTATCCATGTATATTCCAGACTTTCTTTCTTGGCTATATTTATGTTTTTTCATTTTCTATGTTTTTTGTATTTTTCTTTTTTATAAGCTTCCTTTTCCCACGGCGCAGATTTTCTTTGCTGTGCGGTTTGAAAGTTTTTTATTGGATATTTTTTGCCCTTCCAATAATAGTTTTTATCATCATGATAAAGATCACCTCTTCTTATTTGATCAACGTGAACTTTTTCATGACTGATAGTATTTTCTAATTCATATGGATTTGTTATATCATCTGTTATAACTATAGACCCATTAGGTTTTGTTTCTCCATTTATATTGTAGTTTTTACCACTTCTATAAATTGGTGTATTATCTATTTTATATGGAGGTTTTAATTTGAAAGCCATTACTCTGCTTTAAAAGCTAATAGTATTTCTCTTAAACCAACTCCAAACGCTAAGCCAGAATATAAAGCATGTCCTTCTAACAAAAGAACAGCTCCTATAATTCCACAAAGTACTCCTTTTGATAAAGGGTGGTTTACTATTTGTTTTATTTTTTCCATAATTTAAAATCTTGAGCAACACCATCTTTTTCTAGCAGCCCTACCTCTTTCACCTTTCCAACTTCTAGATCTACTACAAAAAGCTTTTTGTCTTTTATAAGCTTTAGTTCCAGCTTTAACATCACATTTAGTTACAGCTGTTTTAAGTTTACTACCTGGGTTTTTCTTTCTATACTCTTTAACGCCTTTAGCTGTCATTCCAGCACCTTCTTTAACAGTTCTAAAATTTCTTCCTTTTCCTTTAGTTGTTTTTCTAAGTCTTTTTCTTCTTTGTTCTAATATAGCTGGAATCATTTTTTTCTTTTTTTAGTAGACTCACCACAAGGTCTTCCAGTAGCAACGTTTATCCAGTTTTCTTTTTCAAACCAATCCCTAAGTGTTGCACCTTTTTTTCTAGCGCCCTTAACATTTGATTTGCTAGATCTTTTATATTTACCAGAAGAAGCTGCTTTACGTTTAGCTCTAACAACAGATTGTCTTTCAGACTTACTCATTGATCTAACTTTTTTAGCTGGTAAACATACTTTTTTAGTACCTCCTCCTTTTACTTTACTTCTTGGCACGTTTCTTGTTTTTTTTCTTATTTTTAGCTTTGTTAGGGTTGTTTTTACCACCGTCTTTTTTACTAGCCCAAACAGCTTTTCTTTGAGCAGCGCTTACATAACCCATTATTTTTTTCTTTTACTTTTAGACTTACCCATTTTACTAGGCCCGCCTGCTTTAGTACATCTTACACCCCAACCACTAGCGTAAGCACTAGGCCATACTTTAAATTTTCTTTTAGCTGCTATTTTACAAGGTGTTGATATTTTTCCCATTATTTATTCTTTTTATTGTGTAATTCTTTATCTATTTGTCTACACCAGTCAAGTATCTCATCTACTTTATCCTCTAGACTTTCTATATGATTAGTTTGCCACTCTTGCTTTAAATCATACTCCATACGTTTAACTTCTGCTGGTGGTAGCTTTTTAGCATCATCTATATCTGATTGTAAAGTATAGTACATACCCACAAAAGTTGAAGTTATCATTATAATAGCTATTACAGTTTTAATATCTATTTTAAATTCAGTGCTTTCCCCTATTTTCATTTTATAACTTTGTAAGCGGTTTTACCGTTATTTCTATATGCTTTAAGCATTTTATTCCTATTCTTTTCTTCTGATACATAGCTAACATGAACCCAATCAGGGTTTTCATCATCGCCAAACTCCCATATCATTTGATCAAAGCTTAAGTTGTTTTTTATAAACTCAAACATTTCAGCATTAGTAGCATGACCATACTTATCATCAATATCTATAGCTTGGCCTTTGCAATGTTGTGATGTCATACTTCCGCCAACGGCTTTATTTAGAAGTCCACATCTATACATACTGTTTATACATATAGGTTTACCTACGTGTTTCCTAAGAGGTTCAAATACTTCTTCTGCTAAAACTTGCATGTTATATGTATGCTCTACGGTCGGTGTATTTTCAATACCAAGTCTTATAGCTGTTATAGATCTTGTAGCTTCTTTGTAAGAAATGTGATCAGATATTTTTCTCATTTTTTAATCTCCACCATTTGTGAGCGGTATAACCTATTGTTAGTACTAATAAAGTTATTTTTAAACTAGGCTCTAACCAATCGAAACTAGCAACAGTAAAAGAAGTTATATTTAAACAATACAACTTTAAGTCAGCAAGTCCCATTTTAAGATCTTTGAGCATTTAAGACAGCGTTGCCTTTATACTCACAATTAGATATACCACCTAGTGTAGGTGTTATAACAGCGTTATTAGACTTCATTATTCTAGTTCCTAGTTTTCCACAACCGCAAGGTCTTTCAACTCCTGCTGGTCTTTGATACATTCCTTCTGCTGGCATAATATTTTTTTTTATATGTTTAATAGAGTACTAACTCCTGATATTTTTTTATTTTTTAAATCTTGATTGTATTGCTTTAAAGACATATTGTGCGGTGTTAATCCTTTTATAGGTGCTAATGACTTTGTAAAGCTTTTAACCCTCATTTGAGATAAGTTGTCATAAGGATTATTACCTGCTTCTGCCATATTTTCCATTAATTTAGCATTTTCAGCACCTTGTTTCTTAGCTAACTCAGCCGCAGCTTCTGCTTTTTTTCTTTCTTCTTCAGCTGCTTCGGCTGCTTCTTTATTTTTTTTACCTTTAATAGCACCAATTGTACCACCAACTAAAAGGCCAGCAACAGCACCAACAGGACCTAAAGCCATACCCATTGATCCATATTTTAAAGCTTCAGATGCTGCTGTTCCAACTTCATAATTTTTAGCGGTTGGATCTGTATTAAACTGATCTATCACACCTGCAGTAACATCACCAGCCATACTGTAAGGATTTGCACCACCCGCTAAACTAGCTAAGTCTTGTGCTATTACAGGTTTTCTATTTTGGTTAAAGCTTATTTGACCTGATTGCCTATCATCTAACGCTAAAGTAGAGCTAGTAGTGTTAGAAGATTCTTCTTTAGAGCTAGAAGTATCATTATTTTTCTTTTTTCTATTTCCACCTTTATTATTAAACTTAGCAGGTTTAGTTTTAACTCTAACTAAATGACCTTTTTTAACGCTTCTTGTTTTGTATCTTGCTTGTTCAATCATTTTATTTTGTCTTTGTTAGCATATTCCACTGCTTTAGTTGTAACCTTGTAACTATATCTGTTACTTTTTTCTAGTTTAGTTGTAGGCATATCTTCTTCGCCTAGCATAATACGATACATTCTACTTGTTAGCTGTTTGCACTTTATGGATACTTTATATATATGATATTTTTGAGTCGTGCGATTTCTTCTCCTCCACACTGTAATCCACCCTTGTTTCAATAATCTGTTCCAGCGCCTGTTATCCCAGCTATACGAGTATGTACCTTTTTTAAAGTCGTCTTTAGTAAAAAGATCAATAGCCTCTAAATATATTAGAAGCTCTAGATCTGCATCATTTAAATTGTTAGTTTTACACGCCCATTTACGTATAATTCTATAATGCTTAAGTAAATTTAATTCTTTTAAATCAGAAGAGTGTAGTCTCATAACACAACTACTACGTCAAATTCTTTAATAACTTTGTACTCTTCTTTTTTAATCTCTATTTTAAAACCAGCTGATTTATCGTAATAAATTTCATCACCTATTTTTAATGCTTTAACATCCGTGCCAGGTTTTATAACCTTAGCACGTCTGTATCTTATATCTTCTCTTTGTGATTCAGCTAGTATTAAACCACCTTTTGTTTTAGTGTCAACCTCTTTTATTGGATCAATAACTATATACTTACCT
>Ga0208157_1001556_pt1 | contig 10219 bp, 14 predicted proteins | sample 5_EtaG_FD_184077 | JGI IMG/M metagenome (GOLD analysis project Ga0208157, IMG submission 184077) | Marine viral communities from the Subarctic Pacific Ocean - 5_ETSP_OMZ_AT15132 metaG (SPAdes) (version 2) | ecosystem: Environmental > Aquatic > Marine > Oceanic | place: Pacific Ocean | collected...
CACCCCCAAAAGATTTTACGTTGCTATACGTTTTTATTGTACCATCTATATTAATTGCTTTCATATCTTATTTTTTAACTTGGTGTTGTATCACTTACATAGGTTAATACTGAATAGTTAAAAACAGCATTTGCTGAATCACTAATACATTCTATCATTAAAGCATTTGTTGCTGAACCATCGTAGTCATTACCACCTAACTTATTAAAGGTTTCACTTGTTGCAGCGTTAGAATCTAAAGTAATTGTTTGCGAACCTGTAAGGTTGTGAATAGTTAATACTTGACCTGTTTTGAAGTTTGTAAAATCAAATTCAATTGCTCCTGATAAAGAAGAACCCATTACAAAGTTTGTAGCTGCTGACCAATCAACAGTTACTGCTCCTGTATAAGTTGTAATACTTCCACTTGCTGTATATCTATTTTCTAGTTTATCGTGAGTTATATTATCGTTTAAAACTTTTGCCGTAGTAACTGCATTTGCTGCTATCGTTAAAGCTGCCGAACCTGTTACATCTCCTGTATGAGTTGCATTAGTAACCTTTGCTGTGTTTGCTGCTATAGCTGTATTAATTGAGTTAGCTAGTTTATCTGCTGTTACAGCATCATCTGCAATTTTACCTGTAGCTATTCCTAAATCAGCTAAAGAAATAGTGACCGCACCTACCGCTGAATCTCTTGCAAGTGGAGCTGTTGCTGTTATACTACTTACTTCACCTGTAGTTTCATCATTATACAATTCAGTAAACATATTATTTACCTTATTAAATGCAGTTCTTAACGGATCACCTGTTCCATCATTTGCTGCACTACCAATTCCTATTAAATCTATTGCCATTTTATTTTATTATTAATTCATACAAGAAGGTTCAGAAGGTATATCAATTGTATAATTATTTGATGAGATACCCCACCAACTACTACAATATATATTCCCCCAATTTATGTTATTTGCCATTATATTTCAGTTTGGTCAGCGGTCGTTGTTGTAGTGTCTGCAAATATACTAATCACACTAGCCAGAAGACTACTCCCTCCTGCGATTGAAGGATAAGATATACCCCATCCTATAGTGCTATCTTCATTTGCGTTTCCGAACCAACTCTTTTTGTATACCGATCCCCAACTCATTATTGTTCTTTATAAGATAACTATTTAATTTAATTTCGTTTTCTTTTTTAGGTCTATAAACCTTCTTCTTTTTTCTACCCATTACAAAACCCAACCGGTAAAATTAACATCCCTTTCAGGATACATTCCATCATCCTGATTAGATATATACTCTGGATATAAACTACTATTGTAATTCATATGGTCCATAAATCTTTGAGTGTAAAATTCAGCAGTCTCCGTAGCGTGATTTGCAAGAGAGTTAATTTCTGACTGATCTACAGGTGTTGAATTTTCTGAATTGTGTTTATAAATACCACCATTTGATATTTGATAAGCCGCATAAGGTATATAAGCCGCTTGAGTATACCAAACAAGCATTGGTTTAATGTAATCATCAACTAGGGTTTTGTAATCACCTGTTAAGGCATTTGCTATAATGTCAGCCTGTAATTTTTCGTATAATTTACTACCTAGATATGTTTGTATTTCAGTGTCCTGGGCCACTTCAATAAAATGCACTATCTTATCAGCATCTAAATTTCCGTCAAATATTGACTTCCTTTTTAATTCCTTTAATGTTATAAATAAAGCCTTCATATTTATTCTTCTTCTTTAGGTTCTTCTAATTCAAAATCAACCTCTATATCTAATAACTCTTCGTCATCTATCACTTCTTCCTTATCTGAAGATAACTTTTCACCTGTTTCTTCCTCTCTTTTAATCTTAGTAGATATATTCTCTAACTCAGTAAACTCTATAGGTTGTAAAGTAGTAAAGTATAAGTCAAGCATTACTCCATTAAACGATAACAACTCTTTAAAAGCATCTATTAATAATGTTTGAAATGGCCTAATAACAATATTATCCATAAGGATTGATGCTGTTCTTAATTCTTCTGCGTTATTACCAAATCCTGTATTATCTTTAATACCTAATAAAATAGGTGATACAACACCGTGACCTATCATAATCTTTTCTCTACTCTCCTTGGCTAAAAAATCATATTGGGCGTGAGCATCCGGTAAATGCATAGGCTCTACACCTGCTTGACTTTCAGAGCTCTCGTTGAATGCAAGAATAAACCTACCTGCATTTGAAGACCCACTGAATTTATCATATATCTTTCTCTCTATAAGTTCCTGGATTTCATCTGTAGGAACACCATTGTTAAAATTCAATAATAGAGAAGGCTGTAAACCATTTTTAATATTACTTATATGATAGTTAGATACCTCTTCTTCTAGAGAACAATACTGTAAACATCCCTGATAATCAACAGGACTATAATAATAGAACCCTGCCCTATATGGTTTAATGCAATAAATCTCAATCTTCTCAGACCTAGTTCCATTTCTAAAAGAAGGTATCCTTTTAGGTTTGTCTGATGGTTTTATATTGGCCCAATCTGGATGATAATAATAACCTTTAACTTTACCGTCTTTAGCTTTCTCTGCTCTTAATGTTTCGGTAGGGAAATGATGAAGGCCTGCTATCTGTTTTTTACCTGCCTTATAAACAACCTGTATTGTAGCCTGACCTAGCATTTTTAAATCATTAACCACTCTTTTAATATCATTCGGTCTTAGTAAAGACTGCATCTTACCAAACATCTCAGGCTTTTCCGTAGAGTCTGTTGCGTTTAATCCTCTACCATAAATCATATCAACAATACCATTGATACACCTTGAGTTTGTTGGGCTACCTAAATATCTTTCTATAAGCTCATAGAAGTAATTATTGTCATCTCCATATTCAACCCATTCCTTTCTAGCGTTCTCTTTTACTTTAGGTATTTCGTATCCAGATAAATTTACAACCCTCATACTAGGATCAACCTTTTTAGGTGTTTGAATGTTTCTATTAGCTTTAATGTTTTTTCGACTCATATTATCATATATTGTTGCTCTTGCGTATCAGCATCATAATTATTGTATTCGCTAGTATTAAGTGTATGAGATATTGTTGTATCTGTTTTTGCAGTTGCATAAACTTTATCTCTATAAAGTAATGTAGAACCTTGTTTTACTTCTATAGAATAAGAAGTGTCTTCAGCTAAAATACTAAACGTACAAGGTATATCTAAAAAGTTACCATTTACAGTTGAAGTTAAACTAGTCAGTGTCTCATTCTTTTTTGTACCGTCTTCAACAATCTTTAAGGTTAAATCACTAGCAGCAGTGTATGCCCTAGGTATTATACTTAAAGTTTGAGAGCCTGTACTTGGTAAAAGTCTTATCATATAATTATAACTAAATTACCTTAGTTTTGTTCACAAAAAAAAGGGTAACCGTTAAGCTACCCTTTAATTATCAAATAAAACTCGGTTTAAGAGTTTGTACCTGGTGTAACTGTTACACTTGCACTACCCATCCCTGCATAAGGGTCAGCTAGAGTTGGTGCATCTACAAAGTTAGCCGGTTCTCTCTCCATAGCAGTAAGTGTAAGTGTGTAACCACTTAAATCTCCCATAGATGTACCTGTAGCAATAGTTCCTCCTGTTACTTCAGCACCGTGTTCTAGACCCATAATAAATACATTGCCGTTATAATCTTCAACTGCAACGTGAGGTCTTCCATATGTCAACAACTTGATTTCTTTATGATCCTCTTTACTTAACTTTCTCAAGGTAAGGGATAGAGTTTGCTCAAAGAAAGCAGTCCCATTTTCTGTACTAGCAGTAATACTTTGTTCAAAGCTGTTAGCACCTTTTAATTCGTATTTAAAAGCAACAAAAGTACCTGATAAATCCGTAATCTCATCATTAGTCTTTGTTACAGTACCTAAATCACCAAAATCAGTGAAATATACTGCTCTTAGACCGCCAACTACGTCTTTACAAGGTTCTTTACGCCCTTTAGTTAAATCACAAGCCATATCTTTTTATTATTAAAAAAGGGTGAGTAGGCATCTAGGCTCACCCACCCTTTTAAGTTGATTAATTAATTGTTAGTTAGCAGAGTTGGTAATACCGTATGTTACGATATCTTCAACAATTCCATATTGCACACCTGCACTAAATCTCATTACAACTCTCACATTTTGAGAACCATCAAGATCAGCCATATCAATAACTTTTACTTCATTATGGTCAGAAAGTAATCCTGTACCGAAGAATAAGTTTGATTTTTCTGCAGCAACTGCTGTGTTATCAGCAAGACCGTTAGCAACAAATAAAGAAACACCGTCAAAAGAAAGTGAACCGTTATTCCACCATTGAGTCCCTTGTGCGTTTGTACCTGCAGCACCTAGTCCAGAAGCCCCAAATCCACCTAAAGCTCTTACATAAGCTCTTGCGATGTTCTGAGAAACATAAATATTCAGGTCTTCGCTACCATAAAGTTTTGAAGGAATTGCATCAACGATGCTACCTAATTTAGTAATAACATTTGAAGATGTTACTGCTCCTGCAGCAATCTCTTGTGCAGCAGGTAAACCTGCATCTAATGCTATTTGCGTAGTCAATCCATTAAATTGTCCGTTATTAGAAGTAGCACCTGCCCAGATAGACTGTTCTGTTCTTTGAGCTACTTTTGCTGCAACGTGAGCAATAAGGAAGTCAGAGAATTTAGAAGGCATATTGCTGTGAGCAGAAAAGCCCATAGAAAGAGCCTCCCAATCAGAGATAAAGTCTTTCTTACATAATTGTAAGTTAACTTGCTGCTCTTCTGGAGCAAGGATTCTTTCAGTTAGTGTAATAGTTGAAGTAGCATCAAAATCACAAGTTGCATCCTTAACGATATCGTCAGTTGCCACTTTTTTGATAACTTCTTTTAACTTTACATTTGGTTTTACAGTGATACCACCATTGGATATAGTAGAACCTTCAAGTAGAGCAGCAGCGATATATTCACCTGCAAACTCTCCTGCGTAAGTAGTAGTAATTGATGTAGTAGTTGCCATTTTCTTTGTTTAATATATTATTACTTATTTAATCTTGCTAATACTCTATCTAGAGTGGTTTGCGGTCTGTTTTGAGCATATAAATGCAAATTTTTACTATCTGTTGTATTTTCTGGGCTATGAGTTAAAGGTTGCTCATCAGCAGAAAGTTCTTGAGGAACTTCTTCTTTAGATTCTTCTTTAGCCTCTAATTGACCCATCATTTTTTCAACCATAGCCCTAACTTCTGCTAGTTCTTCTTTGGTTGCATAAGACATCTCAGCTTCTTGAGCCTCAACCTCTTCAGAAGCCTCTCCTTCAGGAGCCTCTTCTAATTGCACTTCCTCTTTAACTTCTTCGGTATTAGACTCAAGTTGTACCTCTTCCTGTACCTCTTCTTGCACTTCTTCTTGTGCAACATCTTGAGTTTCTACCTCTTCAGTTGAAGATAAAAGCACATCTTTCAGTTTTGAAACGATTTCACTTGCTTTCATAAAATTGGTATTTATAATTATTACTGATTAATATTGTAACTGTTGTATTTTTAAGCCTTCTTCTGGATAATAAACCATTCTGTTCCATCTGACCATATTTGAATACCTTCATACTCCTTGTTTATCTCGTAATGAGATGTTGAGCCATCAATTGTTTGACTTCCGGAAGGAGTTAAGTGTACTCTAGTATTTGTAGAAAAGGTTGTGTCAGATATAAACCTAATAACTCTATGTTGGTTATTTGTAGCGGTTGCATCTGGTAGTGTAAAAACTGCAGTGCCATTAGAACCTGTCCAAGACAACTTTATTATTTCAGAACTTGCATATGCTGAGTCACCAAGATCAATTGGTGTCGAAGCCTGTGCTGTTATATTTGTCGCAGTTAAGTAATTTACAATCTCCTTTTGAATATCTGAAAATTGAATCTTCTTTGTTGTTCCACTCTGCACAATAGGAAAAACATCTGTTGTATTTAAGTCTGTTGTTGATGTTAACTCGCTTATCTTTTTGTCTGCCATTATTGATATAATTTATGTGTGTTTTCTTGCATTAATATATTTCCATCTTCAGTATATAAGTGAAACAAATGTCTAGTAACACTTCCTACTCCTTGAGCTCTTAAAGAGCCATTACAACATTTACTAGAATATGTTCTACCATCCTTGCAGAGACATCCTCTTCTACTGCCTTTAGGTGAAGAGTAACTTGGTGTTTCTTTCATTCTGTCTCTCATTATTTACTAGATTTAGGATGTTTCTTTGGCAATAAATCATAGTCAGTCGTATACTTAGCATTCTGCGGTCTACCGTTTTTTACTAAATACATAAAAGCATTTACTCTAGCGTGAGCCCACTGTGAAGCAGATTTTACTCTAGGTGAGCTACTAGTGTTGAATGCACCTAAACCTCTTTGGAATACGCTTGCCAAAACACCTACAGTAACTCCGTAGCCTAACTTAGCTTTATATTTCTCATTAAATTCATCAGCTTTTTTTTGCAATGCAGCTTTATCTTTTGCAGATACTTTTGCACCTGTCTTTCCACTAGCATCGCCTTTAGCCGTACCTTTACCTTTTGGGTTTTTATTAGGTGTATCTGACTTAGGTGCTTTAGGAGATTTCCTTATACCACCTTTTGGACCTACTTCAGCCATATTATGTTTTTCGCAAGGCATATACCAGGTCTTACCTTCAAAATCGTGACTGTGATAACCACTGCAACCAATATCTAAAGCTGCTTTTTCTGCTTCTTCTATTGTAGAATATGCAGACCTACCATCTATAATTGTAGCAGAAGCCTCTAACCCTTTAAGTTTAGATTCAGTCCAATTAAGCATACTTTTACCACCCCATAACAGATAACTTATAGTACCACAAGCATCTGGTTTCTTAGGATCATAATATTCTGCTGCCCTACTTAAATAAGAGTAAATCCTCTTCAAAGTTGACTTTGTGAATTTCGCTTTTCTCTCTAATTGTCTTGCTCTAGTTTTTCCAACTAAAGTTGCACACTTATTACCTAACTCTTTATTCCTTTTTATACCCAATTTAGCATTATTAGATGCAGATTCTGGGTATCCACCATAAGATTCTAACTCTACGTCTTCAGATAGTAATTCAATTGCCTCTAGTAAGTCATATTCAGCATTTAATTCGTCTAAACACTCTGAACAGAAAGACTCTGATATAGATTCTTTAGGTCCATCCATTTTATCAGCAAAATAACCTTCAATAGAAAATCCTTTTATCTCTCCGGCCTTTACTTGACTCCATATTTCATCATTATTAACCTTCATAGATACCATCCAGGTTCCTATAGGTAAGTCAAAGTCATATTTTCTAGATTTATCTCTTTTTTCGTCTTCTATAATCCAGGATTCAACCACAGACATACCTTCTAACTCAATATTATGTTCTAGTGTGCTATTATTCTGATTACCCTTCATTAAAAACAATTCAGAAGCCTTCCTTACGGTCTCTTCAGAGAAAAAGATGTAATAATCCTCTTCTTCACCACTTCTAAATATCTTTTTATTAGGAATAAGGGCTGCACCCATTAAAATCCTTTTTTCTTTATCTACTTCAGCTAATTTTATCTCTTTATGCTCTTTTAGAGCCACAAAGTCTTCTTCAATAGCAGGATTTTCAACAACAGAGATAGCTTCTATTCCACTAAACTCATTTTCTTCGTCTATAATAAGTTCTATAATACGTTCCATATATAATTAACTATTTTGATTCTATTCGTTATATATTTACCCTAATGTTCTAGTTACATCAATATTTCTATCAAGTTCATTAGCATCTTTAATATCTTTATGAACTACAAATGCTCTTAATGGTTGTGTTTGTTGCTCACTAACAGATTGTGCTAATTGAGATTCAGGAGATGCACCTACTACGTTGAAGTCTGGTGCTTCTACAGAAGGACCTCCACCTGCACCACCCATACTTCCCCCAGAAGGACCACCTAATGATGCTAACTGTGATTGAGCCTTTTTCCTTGCAGCAAAAATAGAAGCTAAAAGACCACCAATTGTTATAGCGTATGCAGCTAAACCCTTTAAACCATCTTTAGCAACAAAAGTACCTATAGACATCTTAGCTTTAGATGCTTGTGTTATTGCAGCAGAACCAACTTCTCTCATATCGTTAGCTATCTTTAATTTGTTCTCCATTATAATAGCATTAGCCTTCATTACTTGTTCAGCGATAAGCATTGATTGTTTTATTGTAAACAATTCCCTCTCTAGTCTTATCTTATTTTTCTGTGCTTGTAATTCTCTTCTTTGTATGTCTTCAATTCTCTTCTTTTGAGCCTCTCCTGTTAATGTCTCTGAATTCAACACATAATCTCTTTCTCTGGCTAGAGCTTCTATTCTAGCATCAGTATAAGAAGTAAATACATTACTTAATTGAGCGAAAGCTCCTTGAGTTGCTTTTATTATTCCGTTTATCCTTTTAGCTTCTTCATCTATAAATTTAACACCTCTTTCTATCTGGTTTTGAAACAGCTTCTCTCTTAATGCATCTATTTTTTCCTCTAGTCCTATAGTAGATTCACCCGCTATTATCTTCTCTTCAATTTGTTGTTCTAACTCTTGTATTATTATTTCAGTCTTTAACTTCTCTAATTCTATATCTGCATCAAATCTTTGCTTGTTAGTTAGTGCTAGAAACGAGTTAAATTCAGCCGCAGATTTCTTTCTTATCCCTTGTTCTTTTTCCATTAAGGATGATGCATTAGATAAATCATCAATCCTCATTTGATTTATATTTCTATCTCTTTCTTCTCTTAACTGAATTATATAATCAACCAAAGACTTTTCAGAATCAGCAATCTCTTTGTTAACTTTCTTTTGAGCTGCTGCTTTTAATTTTTCGTCTTTAATTAAATCAACCTTCCTCTGTTGAGCCTCTGCAAAATCTTTTTGCTTTAGTACGGCCAACTCTCTTATAGTTTCAAATTCCTCTTTTACCCTTAACTGATTATTTACTATTAAAGATTCACTTATTCTACCTTGTGATTTTATTATCTCTTTTTCAAAGTCAAGCTGACCTGCAAGAAATTCCCTTCTGCTTCTGCTTCTTGAGCTACCTCTTCCTGATTTTTTTCTATTTTCTGGGTCTAGTTTTTTCTGAAGTTCTACTATTTCACTAAATGCAGAATCGGCATCATCTACCATATCTTGAGTTTGTCTTTTAAACACTTTAACAAAATCAATATCTTCGTCTTTTCCAAAAAGTCTACCAAACAGACCTACTCCACCTTCATCTACTGAGAAGTCGCTTAAAATATCAAGCCAACTAGAAGACTGCATAAATATTTCTTTTTGTTTTTCAGCATCTTCTTCCGCTTCAAGCTGTGCTAGTGCAGAGTCTCTTTTTCTTCTTTTAGAAAATAATTCTTGATTTTTAGCTATTAAAGCATCTATTTCTAACCTTATTAACTGTTGATCTATGTAGTGTTCTACTGCTAAACTTAATTCCTCTAATGAAATCTTACTTTTTCCTTCTGAGTCTAAAACATTTCCAAGCTGCTTATCAACCTCTTGGAGAGCATTAGCTCTAGCAGACTCCGAAGAGTTAGCATCATTTAAAACCTCTACATAGCCCCTTAACTCTACTGCAAAATTTCTACTTGAATCGGCTGCTTTTTCAGATTGCATACTATATCTCTCTAGAAGCATAACTATAGTTTGAAACACAAGGATGAGACCTAAAGGACCCATTAATTGAGCCTTTAATACACTTATGGCTTTACCGAAAGTCCCTGCTTTTGCCACTAAAGTTATAAAGAGTGATGATAATTGAGACAAGTTATTTGCTATACCTCTAATTCCGTAATTAAAATCAGATATAGTTCTACCGACTTCTGTTAATGTTGCACCCGCTAATCCAGAAGTTGCAATCATATCTACATTGGTCTTGCTGAATTGTTTAGTAGCGCTTGTTGCTGACCTTACTTTTTCTTCTAAGGCTGAAAATGAGGATTTAATACCGTCTATTTTAATCTTACCCTTGTCAAGTACCTCTACGGTAAATACTATTTTTTTGTTATTATCAGCCATTACTTCTTCTCTTTACGGATTCTTTTAATTCTTTTATGTTTACAGGAGCTTTGTATTTACCTTTAGCGATATCAATAATAGGGTCAACACCGTAAAAATCATCTGCCTTTAATAAGTCTACTATCTCTTTTATCATACTATGTCTGCTTCAAATATGTTATATAAT
>Ga0208157_1001558_pt1 | contig 10207 bp, 20 predicted proteins | sample 5_EtaG_FD_184077 | JGI IMG/M metagenome (GOLD analysis project Ga0208157, IMG submission 184077) | Marine viral communities from the Subarctic Pacific Ocean - 5_ETSP_OMZ_AT15132 metaG (SPAdes) (version 2) | ecosystem: Environmental > Aquatic > Marine > Oceanic | place: Pacific Ocean | collected...
TTAAAATATAACTATATTAGTGTGTATAGTAATGGCTGCTATTAATTTTCCAACTGCAACGTCTAATGGTCAGACATTTGAAGCAGATACTGGTGTTATCTATACATATGTTGGAACTCCTCCTAACGGCTTCTGGTCAGCCACGTTTGGTACAACCGGGCTTGCAACTTTAGATGGAAGGTTTGTTGCGCTGAACGATGGTAATAGTATTCAGACAATGCAAACGCAAGGTCTGAAGTTTAACAATGGAACTGCTGATACAATCCTGCTAGATGGTGTTAACGGAAAGCTTGGGATTGGAACAACGTCCCCTAGGGCTAAAACAGAAATTTATGATCCAAGCGTAAGCGCAGCATTTGTTCCTACTACTCTAAGTACGTGGAGAGTACTCCAAGTAAGAAATAATATTGAAAGCAATACAGGTACAGCAGCCGGAATTGCTCTTGGTGGTGATGGCTCATCTGATACGGAAACAGCAGGTATTGTTGGCATTTCTAGCAATTCTACGGGAGGAGTTTGTGAGTTAGCATTATTATATTCTTCAGGTAATTCATCACAAGAAGGTTTACGACTCGATAGCTCTGGAAATGTTGGGATAGGAACAGCAAATGCTAGCAGTTTTGATTCCGAAGCAAACAACTTAGTTATTGGTGATGGCACCGGTGATAACGGCATTACTATTTACACAGGAACCGCCGCTGGTAATCATGGTTCTATCTTTTTTGCTGATGGTACAGGGTCAAGTGGAGCTAAAAAGAAAGGACAAATTCGTTATGAACAAAATAACGAAGTCATGTCGTTTCATACTAATGAACAAGAAAGACTAAGAATTGATCTATCTGGAAATGTTGGGATTGGAACGACGTCGCCTAACGCGATATTAACAACTGACCCAGAATCAGGAAACTTTAGCTCTACTTATAATAATTACGATGGCGTTGGTCTTTTTATTAAAGGCAACGGAACATCTGGTAATGGTAATTATGGACCTGCTTTAGTTTTTGGCAGCTGTGATTCAGATACAGCAAATCAAGACCACAAACACTCTGCTATTTCACTCGTACAAACAGGTATAGACCCTAACCAAACTGGTTTAGCTTTTTGGACACATCCTTCTAATACCAGTACCGACGCTCTTGTAGAAAAGATGCGAATCGACAGCGATGGAAATGTTGGGATTGGTAATACGGCTCCAGGAGCTAAATTACAAATTGAAGGCACATCTGATCAATTAAAACTTACTTACACTAGTGTTGCTTCGTATATCCACGAAGTAGATTCTAATGGTGATTATTCAATTGCAAAGGACAGTAGCGAGCGGGTACGAATCAACAGCTCAGGTGATGTTGGAATTGGGAATCAAAATCCTCAATCAAGACTGCACCTTGGCAGTACTGACGCTACAATCTTAAAACTTCAATCAAGTGCCGCTAGTACTTATATTAATTTCATAAATACTAGTAATGCTCTTGGATTCATAGGTTACGAAGGCAATAGCTTAGGGTTCTACGCTAATAACCTAAAGCACTTCCAACTTGATGCTGACGGCACAATTAAATTTTCTAATAGCTCAAGCGAGCGGATGCGAATCAACAGCTCGGGAAATGTAGGGATTGGAACAACGTCGCCCGATCAAAAATTACAAATTAACGCCCCTTTATCTGACACTCTTGGTCAAGGAGTTTTTGGCATAGGTGGAACTGCCCAGTCTCTATTTATTCAGCGCCTATCGGCTACTCATTCCGACTTGCATCTTGACAGATTATCCGGCGGATCCTATTTCAATGCTCTTACTGTAGCTAGGGACAACGGAAATGTTGGGATTGGAACAACAAATCCCCTTCGCCCATTGACTATATCCAAAGCAGGAGCAGAAGGTTTAGAGATCGGACCTGGAGAATCAAGCAATCTTAATTTATCCTTGCATTTTAATAGAAGTGCAAATGTATACGTAGTCAATGAACAACGCGCGTCGGCTCATACGTTTTTCATTAGTGGAAATGAAAAAATGCGAATCGACAGCTTTGGAAATGTTGGAATAGGTACCCCAAACCCTACCGGAGATGGTTGGTCTGCTGCTAATGATTTAGTTATTAATAGCACTGGCAATAGTGGAATTACTATTAAGTCAGGTACATCTAGCTTTGGACAACTTACTTTTAATGATGCTGCAGGTGGACTTAGAGGCTCTGTTTTTTATTCACACAGTGTTGATGCTTTAGGTTTTACTGTTAATGGCGGCGAGCGGATGCGAATAACTGCTGATGGTGAGATATTTATGAATTCAACAGCGTTTACCGCTACTGCAGCTAGTATAAATTTAAATCCAAAAGGTTCTGGTGATGCAGGGCGAATTAATCTAAGCAAAAGCACAAGTAATCCTAGAGATGCATTAGCTCTTTATAGTCAAGGTAGCTATGTTGGTGGAGTTGTTTATAATGCGGCTTCAACTTCATATCAAACGAGCTCTGACTATCGTTTAAAAGAAAACGTTGTAGATTTAACTGCTGCAATTCCTCGCCTTAAAAATCTACCAGTCTACCGTTTTAACTTTATTACTGATGCTGATAATACTGTTGATGGTTTCCTTGCTCATGAAGCACAGCTGGTCGTACCTGAAGCAGTAAAAGGTACGCACAATGAAGTTGATGGTGATGGTAATCCTGTCATGCAATCTATTGACCAAGCCAAATTAGTGCCTCTTTTAACTGCTGCATTACAAGAAGCAATCGGTCGGATTGAAACACTAGAAACAGAAGTTGCTGCATTAAAAGCAGGCTGATAAGTACTGACATCCCAACATTAGATCCTCACTACGGTGGGGATTTTTTGTTAGATTAAAGTCTGATTTGTTATATCAAATGGCTTGTAAAAAATCTGAGCTTGTATCTGCAATTAACTCCTTTGCTGCAGCTCGTGCTACCGGTGATGGAAATCTAGTTGCATTCTCAGGGCAGCTTGTTCAACAATACGTTGAGACTTTGGAGTTCGATGATGAAGATGAAGAGACTGCTGAAAACGATAATGCAGAGACAGCTGAGTAAAGCTGCTAAGCTGTATGTTGAGGAGTCACATCAGCTTGCTGCATGGAATCATTTAGAAAGTCAGATTCCAGATGAAGTCTTAGATGAATTTTTTGAGTTGTACTCAGCTGCAACTGAGTGCATGATTGACCATGCGACAGGTGATATGAAAGTTATATTCAGTGCCGTAAAATAGTAATACTACGAGGTTTACTTATGACTTCAGCTGAAAGAGAAGAATTCTGGCAAGCTGTAGAAAGTGGTTCAAACCCATTACTGTCTGTCATGCATGGATTAGTAGAGAAATGGGGATTACCAGCAATCATTATGAGCCTCGGAGATATCGGTCGTGTCTTATCAGAAGACGCTGTAGATGCAGAGCTCACGCCTAATCAGCGTGGGTTAATCATGGGTGCGTGTGCACAAGTATGTGCACTCAGTGATCAGATGCATGCCGAAATGGAACACCTTGCCGCTACTGAAAATGGATGACACTGAAATTGAAAATTGGCGTAAAGTTTTAGTTGCTTTAGAAGAAGCAGGTAAAACCGATAGCTTCTTTTATAAGCGTGCAGTTGCTATTTTAAAGGGGGAAGATGACCCGTTAAAATAGTATTGTCTAAGTAATATATGTTATGGCAAAACGTCGCATGGCTGGGCAAAAGCTAAAAGATAGCCTTACTCCAAACAAGCCACGTAAGACACCTAATCATCCGACTAAATCACATGTTGTTTTAGCAAAAGAGGGTGGTAAGGAAAAGCTAATCCGCTTTGGTCAGCAAGGCGTAAAAGGCGCTGGAAAGAATCCTACAAGTGCTAAGGACAAAGCACGGAAGAAGTCTTACTACGCACGTCATAACGCTCAAGATTCGAAACCTTCGAAGATGAGTGCTCGTTACTGGTCTCATAAAGTTAAGTGGTGATTAATCATGAGTGCATCGCCGTTTGACATTACATCTGATTTATCAGAAGAAGAGCTACAGAATATCGTTGCTGATGAAATCATGCGTCGCAACAGGCGCCCGCAGCCTACTGTTGCACCTGAAGCAGTTCCATCAGTTGTTGGCGCTGGCAGCCTTTTAGGTAAAGACATTGTTCACGGCAAACTGATTGATACTTTGCTTGGTGAGTTTGAAAATATTAGAAATGATCCTGAACGACAAGCACGTCAGTTCGATCAAATGGAGCGGACTTATCAGCAGTATTTAGATCAAGGTAATAATCCGGTTGAACTGTTTATCCCTAAGAAAGATACCTGGGCTGCTTGGCAAGACCCTCAAGGTAATGATGTGGTTTGGTATGACCCCAGTGCACCACATGCCGCTGTGATGGCGCATGAATTAGGGCATGTGCAAATGAATCACAGTGATGACGTACTTTCTCAATTACAGACATCAGGAGTTGGCAGAATCTCCGGAAATTTTGCGTTACCGATTGGCGCTGCTGCAGGAGCGGCTGGTGCATACATCGGTGGTAACTACAACCGTCCACGCGTTGGTGCAGCGTTAGGTGCCGCTTTAGGAGCATTAGGTGGTTCAGGTAATTTTGCTTATGAATTAGGTGGTGCATCAGGCAGAGCAATGGATTATCTACCGGAAGACGTTGATAAGGAAGATGCTTACGGTGATTTATTTAGAGCTGGTATGACATACGGAATGGCACCTGCTGGAGGACTCATAGCTGGTCTGACAACAGGTGCAATAGTCAATGCGCGTCGTAAAGCGCGTATGGCAGGCCAGGTGTTCTCATGAGAAAAGCTGGTCAAGTGTGGTTCCCCAATGCAAATTTGCAAGGGCAGGGCTGCGCTAAAAAACCCGAAACTTATCCTGCTCCCGTGAAGCCTTCAATGAGTCACGGCAATCCTCGTACAACAATGCCTTTTGTCTAATGTCTGATAAAAAATCAAAAGTAAACGAAGCCGGAAACTATACAAAACCCGGTATGCGTAAACGGCTGTTCCAAAATATTAAATCTGGCGGTAAAGGTGGCAAGCCCGGTCAGTGGTCTGCTCGTAAAGCACAGATGCTTGCTAAAGCATACAAAGCAAAAGGTGGAGGTTACAAGAACTGATGTCTGATTATAGCCAACGTAAAGCTCAAGTTCATGCCAACAAATCTGTTGTCAAGGTCATTGGTAAATGTCCGCAGGCTACTCAAGACGTAGCTGAGAACACCAAAAATAGAAATTGGACTATAGATAATTATGGCTATGGTCCTATGAATCCTGATATGCCCAGCATTGAATTCTGGGAAGAGAAAGCTGACATCTTTAATACAACAGTAGAAGAAGCACAGTCAACTCGTTGCGGTAACTGCGCTGCATTTGATCAAACCCGTGAAATGATCAACTGTATAATTAAAGGTATCAATGAGAAAGACAGCGTCGCTGATCCTAAGAAAGTCGTCATGTACGGCAATCTTGGTTATTGCCAGCTGTTTAAATTCAAGTGTGCTGGTGATAGAACCTGCGATGCTTGGGTTCATGGTGGTCCTATTTGTGGTTAAAAGTTATGAATTTTGCCGGTGACGTTTTAAATAGCCCTTATGGGCCACTTCTTCAGCAATTAATTTCGGGTCAATCTTCAGATGGTGAGATTACAGATTTACTTTATCGCCCAAATCCAAGCGGAAGCACATTTATAGTTCCTCCAGGCACATCAGATGATGATATAGATCAATCAATTTTACGTAGATCCGGTTTATTAAATCGGTTTTAAAAATGGCTAAATCTAAATCACAACAATCCTTAGATAGTTGGACAAAAGAAGACTGGGGTACTAAGTCCGGTAAGAACTCAACTCAAGGTAGTATAGCCACAGGTGAGCGTTACTTGCCTAAGAAAGCACGTGAGTCGCTAAGCGATAAAGAATACGCTCGGTCTACTGCTAAAAAACGTGCAGCAATCCGTTCAGGCAAACAGCACAGTAGACAGCCTGATGATATTGCTAAAAAAACCGCTAAACATAGGAGATAACTATGAATATATTTGGCACTCGAATGGCAGGCGATATCTTTAGAAACCTGGGAAATGCTTACACAGCAATGGATGGTAAGATTGGTGGAGTTCTACCTTATGGAGCAGAAGCAGACGCAGGTGAACTAATTAAGGAAGTAGCACTAGATGCTCTGCCTGGTGCTCGTCATCATGCAGTGGCAGGAGACTTAACAGAAAAAGGTAGTAAATTAGGTCAAAATGTTGTTGACGGTAATCTTGTTTCAGCAGGTGTTAAAGCAGAAGCAGGTCGTAATGCTGGAAAATTTAGAGAACATTTAGTCGAAGAAGGAATAGAGCGTATTGGAAAAAGAGCAGCCCAGAGGGCTCTTAAACGTGGTGCTTTAGGAACTATTCCAGTAGTTGGACAAGGAGTAACAACTTACGATGCAATTAACGATGGTTTAGCTTTAGCAGATATTGGTGTACTTGCTCTAACAGGTAAAGGATATGGACGGCACGTTGATGAAACAATTGCTATGAGAGACTCTAATTCAGGACTTAATTCATTAGATGTTAAGCCTGGATATGTTGGCGAAGGTGATCATGTAATCGGTCAAGGTTCATCTCCTAATCCATTTCAAGGAGTAATTAATAGAGGAGCAAGGGTTGTTGAAAGGTTTAATCCACTACAAGTTGATTTTGGTATTTCAGAAGCGATGGGCTGGAATTAGTTATAAGCTGGTACTATGAGTGCTAAAAAAAAACAACAAGTCACAAATCATGAGCAACGACAAGAAATCACAGGAGTTCCTTGCAGGGAAAATAAAAACTCTCAAAAAAGTCAAGAAAGAGTTAGAGAAAGCGTCGAGAATGCATAAAAGTCAAGCAGATCGTATAGGTAAGCTGCTTTAAAGTCGATGGAAAAAACCAAGCGTAAAAAAGCCAAAGGTCTAGCGAAGGCTTTTCAAAAGATGAGCCACCGTAAAAAAGGTGGAACTAAAGGTACGTTTACAGCAGCTGCAACAAAAGCAGGCCATCCGGATACACCTGCTGGTCGAAAGGCCTATGCAAAGCAGGTGCTAAAAGATCCTGATGCATCACCAAAAATGAAGAAGAAAGCTAACTTTTACAAGAACATCATTAGTAAAAATTAACAGCAGCAGTAAGTAAGACATAAGCCTGCTATACTCGGCAAGCCACCGCCATGGTGTTCTTACCACTACACAACACCCGCATGGGCGATCCCCCAAGGTAGACCCCACGCGGATCTGTTGTCAACGGTAGGATCACATTGGCGATGCTTATATTTCAAAATGTTGGTCTCCGAGCTTCTCAAACGAACGCTGTCTTTCAAGCGTTTATCTAAGTCAACCCAATACGGGTGGCGACACGCAGCAGAAGAATTCATCCACGAAAAGGTGGACAAAATTGATCGAGATTTCTGCATCGATCATCGTTGCGAATTACTTGACGTTGGTTACACGGAAGGGTACGTACGTACTCGTCTGGGATACCTCGGTTCCATGTGGGAGCGAGCGCTGGAAATGGGTCGTGTTGATTGGAATCCCTGGCGCGGAATGCTTAAAGGTCTAAAGAAAGGGCAAAAGAAATACCCGCACAAATCCTTTGAGCACTTTGAGAAATTTCATGAGGACCCATTGTTCATGGCTATGAACCTGCACGGTTTCAGGATTAGCGAGATAGCGAACATTACGCCAGATGATTTTGTATTGGACGCTCCTGTGCCTTACATAAATATCGAACATAACCACATTCGCAAATGCAAGAATGACTACACGCAGCGGCAGGTGCCTATTCACCCGAAGTTCGAGCGTTTTATCGATAAATTTAATTTCTCGGAGAACCCGAATGCTGGTGACTACTTCAGCCGAAAGCTAAAAAAACATACTGGTATATCAGCCCACGGAATACGCCATATGTTTATAACCAGAATGCGGCGAGCACAAGTTGAATACAGCATTGCTATGGCAATCGTTGGTCATAAGCCGATAGGCATGACAGCAAGCTACGGGGACGTTTTAATAGAAGATATGGCAGATCAAATACGAAATGTAGAGTAATAAATAAGGCCCGGCAATAGCTGGGCCTTATTATTTACTCGTCGCGATCATCAATACCATTCCTATTGCTGTCTTGGAAATCTGCTGTACGAGCTGCTCCTAAACTGAACCCATCTTGAGTAGCGTTATTAGCTTGACGTTTTGAACGACGGTCCATACGATTCTGCTTCATTTCTGCTCCACGAGTACGCCTTTTTTCTCTCATTTGATTGACTTTTTCTGTATCTCCTGAAGCACGTGCTGAATCAAGCTTAGACTGGAAAGCTTGCATTCGTTCACCAGCCATTCGACTTTTACCACCGCTACCAGTTACCATTCCGGTTTCACGATCGTAACTACCGCGCTGATTGAAAGACATCTGTAATCAAGCAAATCTGTATCTAGTTTATCAAATACAGCAACTACGCTAACTACGCTGTGCTCTATATACTGATATTTAAAAAGGATAGATAGGAGAGGAATTAAAATACAGGTATATGGAAAATAGCTGTAGTCAGTGTAGTTATGCCTCCTATTCCAATGCCTCCGATAATTCCAATACCGGAAGCATTTGATTTGCCGGTGCCAACTTTAGCGCCGCCAACTTTTGAATTACCTAAGTGGGAGCCAATTCCAGTAAGACCGAAAGATATTCCAGCACTAAATCCTCAACCACAGCCACAGGAGTCAAATCCTCAAGACGAAGAAGAAGAGGAAGAGGAAGCAAAAGAAACAGAAGAGAGAACAGAAGCACCTAGTAGTGAGATGTTGAATTCTGTTCAACAGATGATCACTCCTATGCCTCCTTTACCTCCGTACGATTTAGGAGTGCCACTGCCTGAAGAGACAGAAAGTCAAGTAGAAACAGTTGAAATATTTGGCAAGTTCGAATTACCTGTACCTAAGCAGGAAATCATGGTGACAGCTGTAACAACAGCAGGTGCTGCAGCGGTTGCATCTGTTGGAGCCACAATGGTTGCAGGAAAGTTATTTAATCAAATCGTTAAGATTGCAAAGCCTGTGATCAAAATAATTTTAAATAAACTCGCCAAGCTTAAGGGGAAAGCTCCAGCTCCGACTTGGGCAAGGCAGAAATTGGGATCACGTCTGCGCATAAAGGGTAGAACGAACTGGAAGGATGGATCATGAATCCTTTTTCATAAATATTTATGCATTCCTTGATACGCACAAGCTCATAGTCCAAGCGATTTTTTTCAATTGATAGTTTTGCTAAAGCCTTACAGCGTTCTACAGCACCACCATCAAGTGGAATAGAGAGACTAATCTGCCCACCCATGTTACGACTACTCGTAGAAGTTTCTCCAAAATTCTCAGTATTCAGAAGATAAGGAGTAAATGAAATTACAGAGGTATTGCAGTGAACTCCACCTCCATAAGACTGAGTACTTAGTGAACCTTGATTAATCTGCACTGCTTGGTTGGCAACAGAACCAGTGATAGCTGCCTGTGGATTGGCAGCCACACTAGTGTTCTCAGCATAAACAGGACTTGCAAGAATTATTGAGAGAAGACCGATAAGGTATTGGTAACTGAATCCGTCACGATTGTACGGGTTACATCTTCCGTTTCGACTAAACCAGCTGCACGGGTTGTAATTTCTAATTGCCATGGCTGCGTAGAATCAACAATATGAAACTCAAGACCAGTTGGATCTGCTATATCAACTGAATGGCCGTTTGAATCAATAGCTGTTACGTTGTCTCCATTCCAAACATTGACATCACCACCAAAGCGTTCAATAGCACTTGTCTCATTAACGGTTTGAGTGGTAGTGACTGTTTGAGTCATCGTACCAGTCGTAAAATTTGGAGTAACCGATTGAGCTGAAGCTGCTATTGGTGAAATAAGTAATAATAGTAGAAGGCGTTTCATCGTCTAATACAACTCAACGTTTTAATTGTATCGAGCAATGGACATTGAAAAACCAGAAGCCCCAGAAAAAAAAGTAAAACAAGTACCAGAAGATGCAGAAGAACGCTTTGCATTGCTTGCTACGTTTATCAGGCTAGGAATATTGGTTTGGGCAGGAGGAATCTTAACTCTTACCTACGTGACAATTCCTTGGTTGCCGCAACAGAAAATTGATCCTACATTTATTGCCTCAGTCTTTACAAGCACGCTTACGACGTTTGGAGTACAAGCTGCTAAAAGAGATAGAGAAAAGTAGTT
>Ga0208157_1001563_pt1 | contig 10180 bp, 8 predicted proteins | sample 5_EtaG_FD_184077 | JGI IMG/M metagenome (GOLD analysis project Ga0208157, IMG submission 184077) | Marine viral communities from the Subarctic Pacific Ocean - 5_ETSP_OMZ_AT15132 metaG (SPAdes) (version 2) | ecosystem: Environmental > Aquatic > Marine > Oceanic | place: Pacific Ocean | collected...
GCTTGTCTTGCTTCTGAGTTTGTAGCCATTATTTATCCTTTCTAGGTCTACCCTTTTTCTTAGGTTTACAACCACATAGTTTACCAAATAATCTTTTCTTAATTTTATCGTATATACGTTTTAACATCATAATCATCACTCCAATTTTGTATTGGTGCGATAGTTTTTACACTACCATCTTCATTATATTCCCATTCATATAGTTTTTTAAAAGCTGCCATATCACTTGCACCATCTATAGCTGCTTCAATAGTAGCACAGTCTGCTTTAATTTTACCTACATACGTTCCAACAGCACTTGGTATAGTTTTACTACTATCATAGATAGACCTCTCTACAAGCCAATTAAATTGCTTTATAAGACTATTTGCTGTTTCTTTAGCTTGATTCTTAGCTATAGATTTTAAACCTAGTGTTACTGTTTGATTGCCTTTGTAGTCTAATACAGCTTTACCATCTTCATCTACATTATTTGTATCGGTTAATGTTTTATCAGTTGTAGTGTACGCAGTAGTTACTTTTTTACCAGAAGCACTATAGGTGTAAGTAGGACTTGAAGTTATTTCAAACCTATCATCACCTTGTGTTCCTGCCTCTACTGTATAAATACCTATGGCATTAAGTTCATCCCAAGTCCATGCTGTAAAAATTCGCCTAGAATGTGTAATATCATCTATTACCATAGTTTTGGGAAATCTTATAATCTCCTCTATTTTATTATCCTTTATTAAAGCCCACATATTTTTCTCCTCAGAAAGTTTGATTATATTTGAAAGGCACTGAAGCCCATGCTAAGTAAGCATAAGCCTGACCAGAAGAACTGTTTAAATCTGAACCACTTGACCTTATTTTAAAACCATTTGATAAAAAATCTATATCTATAGTACCTGCTGTACTTTCTGCTAAATCTCTTTGACCATATAAATATAAATCTATTACATTATGTGTTGACCTAGCTGTATCAAAAAAGAACCATGTTTGTCCTGATTCTAATGCTTTAATAATTATTAAACGAGGTCTAAATCCTAGATATGCAAAAGGTCCATCAGTATTTGCATTTGCAAGATATTCTCCAAATTTACTAAATCCTTCTATTGATTTTAAAACATAGGCAAAATATGTTCTTCCACTTGTATCAGCTGAACTTGTGACTGTAAAGTTGCTTGAAGTAGTTGCAGATACATAAGTTGAGTTTTGTCTAGCATTAGCTAATGTAGGAAATATACCATAAGAAGTTCCCATATGTGCAGAATTAAAATACATAATACTATCTAATGCACTTCCTGTATTTAACATAATAAATATACAATCAGGAGTAGCACCTAAACTATGACTAACTGCTTGTGAGCCACCACCACCAGAATAAGTAACAATATCTAATCCTGCTTCAGCACTTTTTTTCCAACAATAAGCTACATAATTAGCACTACTTGTATTAACTTTACTATCAGCTCCTAATGAAAAACCATCACTATTAAATGATGTAACAGCATCTGTATCAGATGAAACTCCACCACCATCATTCCATTTTTGACTTTTACCTACACCTAATGAACTATTTTGATTACACCAATCACCAGTACTTCTATTTTTAATTAAAGTCCAATCAGGTTGAAATCCTAAAGATGTTATGCTTTGTGTACCACCATTACCTGTATAAGTAACAACATCAAAATGTTTAGTTGGTCCTGTATCTTGTGCAGGGTCCATGTCATCTGATGTATTTATATTTCCTGAAGAATTGCAAAGGAATCCTGTTGGTGGTGCATATATAAAATCACCAAAACCATTTTCATCTGCATTACCACCTGCTGTTTCTTGTCCTCCAAAAGTAGAATCTTGACCAAAATTAAATGTTATTGTCATTCCTGCAGAACTACTTTTCCAACCACCCCAAAAAATATCATTCATATCTTCAAACATAGTTGCTGAACCTGTATACATAGGATTTGCTCCTGTTGCAGGATTACCAGAACTTCTCCAAGTACCATTTACTCCAACCCACCATTTATAAGTTGCAGGGTCATAAGCCATCATAACTATATCACCTGCTGATATAACACCACCTATATTTCCAACACTAGAACCTGATGTTCCTTTATAAGGGTAAATATCTCCATTACTATAATTTACTTGAAATGTTACTGTATCTGTATAATATGCATTACATTGACCACTTCTAAATCCTATAGCACCTCCATTACCAGATGTAGCATCTAATCTTACTTCACAATAAGATTTTTTAGTCATTGACATAGTTGCAACGTATCCATCATCACCACTTAAAACATACTTTAAATTACCATTACTAAATGTTCCTGTAGACATTTTATGTAAAGGATTTAAGGTTGCTATATTTCCACTACTTGCCATATCTATTTAACTCCCAAATGTTGGACTATCAAGAACTTTATGGTCTGCACCCATGTTAGTTACTGAATAATCATTATTGTTTCCTGAGCTATCATTCCCAAGGTCACTTGCATTTTCAAATTTAAGATGTACTCCATTCGTACCAAAAGTTAAACCACTTGGGTCTTTTGGAATCCACACACCATTTTTACTTTCACCTAAATCTGTTGGTGCTTGAGCTGTACCATCTATTAATACAAACTCTGCTACATACCCTGCAAAATCTGATGTATTAGAAGCATATCCTAATATACCTAGTTCTTGTTCTACACCAGATTGATTAACTGCTGTATCATAATTTTGACTAGGTGCAGTTGCAGCAGATGTATCAGTTATCTGTGTTCCATTCATATAAAATTTTACTCTATCTGTTGATGTTGATTGTGTATTATCATAAGCAATCATATAATGACCCCAACCACTAATATCTCTGAGTACAGGGTCATAAATATATTCTATACCTCCTGCTCCTGCAATTCGAAATAGGTTACTATTATCTATTCTTACATGAAAATAATTACTACTACCTGCATCAGCACCAAAAATAACCATATGATTTCCTGAATTTGATAGTACAGTTCTTTTTAACCAAAAACTAATAGTAAAAGTTCTTCTATTACCTGAGCTACTAGGAGTTCTTGCTATTTTATCTCCTGCATCTTCTTCAAATCTAACTGACTGTTCTATTTGATGTGAATAAAAAGCACCACCACCTGATGCACTAGGTATTGCATTTTCATTTTGGAGAATACCCATTAAGCAAATACTGCCGAGTTAGTTAGATAAGCATTTGTACCATCTGATACATAAGATATTAGATAAGTACCTGCACTTGTTACTGTAGTTGCTAAATTTGCATCTGCTTTACTGTTTGCGTGTAATGATACAGTATGTCCACCACTATTTATTAGTAATATATAGCCAGATTGTCCGTCAGCAAAGTTAGTAAATGTCAAGGCAAAGTTTCCACTAGGTGTACATTTAAAATTATTATTTGCGTTCATATCAAATGAGCCGTCATTATCTACAGTCAAAGCATTTCTATTTACACCTGTAAATGTATTGGTTGTAGCTAATTGAGGTACTGTAGAATCTATAGCTACTGTTACTGTATCCGTAGCACCTACTACAGTATCTATACCTGTACCACCTGCTACATCTACTGTATTACCATCATTAATAGTTTGGTTACTACCACTATCACCAGTAAGAGTAAATGAACTCATAGAACCTGCTGATGTACCTAATTGTGATAACATTTGAAAAGATGTACCATCATAAATTACAGATACGATTGCATCTTCTTCTATATCACCAGCTGCAATATCTTGGTCATTTTTCTTTTTTATGTTTTTTGTACCAAGTGCATTTACATTTAAGGTAGATGCTCCACTAGATGCGTTACCTGCTTTAAAATGAAATACTTGCCCTGCTACATACGCAGTTACTGCTGGTGTTAGAGCTATTGCATAAGCATTTGCACTACCTGTATCGTTAGATTGGAATATTAAACCACCATCTTGTATCTGCCCAGCATTTACTCCGTCTGTGTGTGCTGTACCATCAGCTAGTGCTGTTATCTTTTGACTGCCTAAGTTAGCTGCACCTGTGAAAGCATTACTTCCATCTTTGTTAATAGCTTGGTTTAATCCTGTTGCTATATCTTGGTCGTGTGTATCGTGCCTATCTGCAACAATCTTTGTTCCTGCATCTCTGTTACTTTGCCAAATAGATGTACCTGTAAATACACCATCTGACCTTGTATATGTTCCTCCTGACCAACCCATTTTTTATTCTCCTTTCGTTCTTTTTATAGTATTATAGTTCATAAATCAATAATTATTCTTCTAACTCTGGAATACCTGCTGCTAATAAGTATGCGTTAATTTGTTTTCTTTGTTGAAAAACTTGTTTAGGTGTTATTGGCTTTCTTAATAATTCTTGCATTAATTCAGGGTTAAACATAGCTTCTACCAATATTTGTTGTACTTTTGCTCTAGGCATTTTTCCTAATATAGCTTGTGTAGCTTTAGAACCAGCAGCAGCTGCCACTAAAGGACTACCACTTACCGAACCTACTGCTCCAGCAGCTCCTATATTAGAACCTAATACTCTTTGAAATAGATTAAATACAGCACTTTCTGCACCTAATAAATCGTCTAAATTTGATTTATTTATTACTGCGTTTTCAAATACTGTACTTTTATTTACTAATTCATCTAAATTATTTTTTTGATTTGTATTTAAAGCATTTGTATTTACTAGAGTTTCTCCTAAACTTATACCTGTTTCTGTAGGTTTATTTAATATTTGATTTAATCTAGTGCCTGATATAATAAATTCATTTCCTCTACTTACTGTTCCTAACTTTAATAAACTTTGCATAATAGTATATTGTAATCCTTGCCTTCCTCTATTAGAAGTAACTTTTACTAATTCTTGTAATGCACCTGTAGGTGTAGGACTTTTTAATACATTTTCTGTTATAGTGTTAATATTTCCTCCTAGTACTTTAGAAGTCATATTTTTAGCAAAAGCTGCTTTTGTTTTATCAGTAGTTTTAATTAATTCTGATGTTATTCTTTGATTTTGATTTAAGTCTGTTAAAGTATCGTATAAATTAGCTTCTTTTAATGCTGGTTCATACCTATTTATAAATCTTTGTAAATTATTAACATTAATACTGTTATCAAAATTAGAAGTTTCCCCTGCTAATATTCTTAATAAATCATTCTGTAATGATTCTATTTCTGTAGCTCTTTTAGAGCTTATAGATGTATTGGTTACAGGTAAACCTGCTGCTTCTCTTAAATCTCTTAAATTAATTTTACCTTTAACTTTTGGTGCTAAAGCTGCATCAAATGTTAATTCTTCTCTTGCTCCTTTTGGACCTCTTTGTAGTATATTTTTAACTACTGGTCTTTGAAAAACTTCATTATATCTTCTAGAGTATTTTCTAGCTAAAGAACCCCAAGTCTCAACAGATTTATTTGCTAATCCATCTACTTTTTCTAAATCTTTTAAAGCTGCTTGTGCTAAATTTTTATATGGTCTAGCTTTACTAAAATTTCCTTGAAAAGATAAATCTCTATTTATTTCTAATGCTCTGCTTCTAATTTTATTTAATTCTCCTACACTTAATTCTTTATTTTTATCTAATTTTTTTAAGTAAGCTTCAAATACATTATCTAAATTTTGTCCTTCTAGTAAATTATTTTTTTGAGCTTTTATTGTATCTTCTAAATTAGTTGCTGTAATTTTAATATCTTTATCTATTTTATTCCATAATTGAGTTTCTGTTTTTCTAGCATCATCATTTGCTTGTAATAATATTTGTCTAGCTCTTTTATTTATATTTTCTCTATCTAAATCTGTAGTAAAAGTCCTACTTGCTTTAGATTCTACTAAATTTTTTGCTTGTTCTACTTGGTCATCTAAAGTTTTATTAACTATATCTAATTTAATTTGTGCTGCTTCTTTTATGGAATCTACATCTCCAGTTTCTATTATTTGGTTATATTTTTTATTAAAATCTTTATAAGATGATTTTATTTGCTCTCCTGCTCTACCTTTTACTCTTTGACTACTTTCTATTAATTTGTTTTCAATAGCTAATAAGTTAGGGTCTCCTGTTAATTGTCCTGATGTTAATGTTTTACTTACAGGTTCATCTAATGCTACTGCTACTTTTTCTGGGTCTGTTACTTTTGATTGTACTACTTGAGCAGCTTCATTTTTTAAAAATTTATCACCAGGCATTACTGATTTTACTGCTGTTGTTGCTTGTCTTAATGCACTAGGTAAATATCTAGCTGCTGTAACAATAGGTAAATTTGGTCCTGCTAATTCTCCTATCATTCTAGCTGTTGGGTTTCCTGGTGCTAATACTTCTGCTGTAGCTGCTCCTCCAGCACTTAATCCTGATAACCCAGCTTCAGCACCTATAAATCTTTTAGGAGTTTCTTTAGCTGCTTGTACTATTGGTGCAAATATACCTTTTGCAGTTTCTCCTTGTTTTAAAGCAGCTGCTGCTCTTATAGGTGCTGCTGCTATAGGTAAAGATTGACCTATTACTTCTCCTGCTACAGCATAAGGTCTTTCTGAAGGAGCTAAATCACTTAAATTTTCATATCCTAAATTTGTTGCTGCTAGACCTTTTCTTATACTTTTACTTCCTCCTATAGCATCTGGAGTACCACCTAACATTTCTGTTAAAGTTTTTGTTTGTATATCTTTAATATCTTCTTTATATGTTTTAGAAAATATAGTTTTAGGAAATAATTGTTTTGCTGCACCTACTACTATTTTAGGTACATTGTTCATAATATCTACTGCTAAACCACCCATATCAGCTAATAAACCTGTATTAACTCCTTTAACAAATGAACTTGTTCTTCCTATTTTTTCAGGGTCTGCTTCTTGTATGCCAAATTGTTTTTGCATAACACTTTCTATCTCTTGTATAGACATATTAGCAGGAAATTCTATTTCTTCATCATTAGGTCCAAATATTATTTGTTTTTCTGCCATTATTTTTCTTCTTCTTCTACTATGTTTCCAGTATTAATATCATATTTTAACTTTTTATTACCATCTTTTTTTGGTATTCCTATTTGTTTAATAAAATAACTTAAATCTGATATACTTTTTAAATTTTCTCTTTTTTCATCATTAGCTATACTTGTACTTTTGTTCATTTGAGTTAATTTATTTTTTTCTTCATTTAGTTTAGTCTCTAATGCTTTTAAAGAAGATTGTAACTCTTTGTTTGATTTAAAAACACCAGGTTGTATATCTACATCAGCTAATATTCTTTTTGTTTCTGTTACTGGATATCTTTTATTTAAAGCTAAAGTTCTTATAATTTCATTTTTAAATAACTTTAATCTATTAAATGCTTCTAATTCTTCTTTTGAAGCAAAACCTTCTTTACCAGCAGCTCCTGCTACTCCTTCTGATATTCTTCTAATTTTTGAATCTAAACCTAAAATATCATCTCTATTAGAAATTTTCCATAATGTATCTCCTATTACTGGTGTTTCTGTTTGTAAAATGTTTTCATCTGCTTCATTTAATGATACTTCTTCTGTTCTAGTTGTACTAGCAGCTCTAGTTGCTTCTATATCTATTTCTGCTAAAGATAATTTTTCATTTTCAGGTAATGATTTATTTTTTTCTATTAAACCAGCTTTAAATACTTTAAATTTTTTATCAAAGTCTGTTATAGTAATATCTTTTGGAAGTGGTACAAGATTTGGATTTTTAGATATTTGTTCATCAGTAGCAAATTGTTGTGCACCAGTTTCTTTATTATAAACTGCTTTTGAATTAGCTGGTCCTTTAGGCTCTTTATCAGTATAATTAGACCCTAAAATATTGCCTGTGTTTACATCTAGTACAACAGGAAGTTCACCAGGTAATTTCATTAGCACACCATTAGCTGTATTTATTTCACCTGCATCATTTACAGAATAATAAGTTTTAGGAGCACCATAAGTAGGTTGATTTTCTTTTCTTATTTGTCTAGCTCTATCTTCTAAATTCATTCTTACTTCCATAGGATTAAATCCTGCGTCTAAATAATAATCATCTATTGAGCTATAAGTCTTAGTTGTATCTCCTGCTCCAGTTAAAACCCTAGATAACATTGAAGGTTTTTTGCCTGTTGTTACAGTAGTAGGTTCTAATCCTACTGGAGGTATTCTTGGAATACTTGGGTCTATAGAAGATTGTGTAGTTTCAGGTTCTATAATAGATATATCATCTGTCATAGTATCTTGTTGCCCACCTTCTTGTAATATTCTACTTGTAAGATTTTCTAATTCATTAGCAGCATCTAACATACCTCTTGCTTCTGGAATTATTTCTGTTTGTGTAGTTGTAGATTCTGGTATATTAACATCTCCCACTCTCATTAATCTACCTTGATTATCAGTAAATACTTGTCCTTGTGGTGTATCTATATAACCTCTAGTTTGTAGCTCTGTAGCTGTACTTAATGCTTTTTGTTGTCTATCTGCTATTTCCTGTGCTTGTCTTTGTGCTGTACCAGCTCTAATACCACCTAATACTTGTGCTGTTAATACACCTGCTACTGGTCCTATACCACCTCCAGCTGCTGCTGTATACATACTAGGAGAACCTATAGCACTAGATTGAGCTGCTTCTTGTCTTGCCCTTTCTAATAGTTGTTGTATTAATGGGTCTTCTTTTCTACTAGGGAAACCTCTTACTGCCATATTACACTCTTTCCATGTTTACATCTAATTGGCTATAATCTACCATCATGTGTCCAAAGATATTTTCAGATACTGCTGATGGTTTTACTTTCTTAACTTCTTGTGCCATTACACCAATATACTTTTGTGGAGACCAATTATACTCAAATTCATATACATTTAATCCAGATTTAGATTTAGATTTGTATTTAATGTTTTTCTTTAATGTTTTGTCTGATAATTTAGGATTACTTGCTGCACCCCCTACAGCACTACCTAATGCTGCCATACCTGCACCATAACCTGCCATTTCTGTTCCGTATCTTCTTGCATCATTCATACCTTGTGCTTGTGTTGCTGCAAATAATGGTGGAGGTGCAATACTTGTTGCTGGTACATCTAATCCAGTTGTTGCTACTTGTCCACCTCTAGTTGTTGGAGATGGTAGTCCTGTTAATGTAGCTATCTCTGATAGAGGTACTTCTCTTTGTAATAATAAATCAGATAATTGTCTATCTCTCATTCTTTCTTGTTCTGCTACTCTACTTGCTGCATCACTTATTTGAAAACTTCTCAATCCTGTAGCTCTACCTAATTGAGCATCAGCCAATGCTTGTCCTTCTCTAATGGAATCAGCAGCTACACCTTGTAAAGTATCATTCTGAGACATTCTAAGCTCTCCTAATGCGTTATTATATGCAGTAGAGCCTTCTGGTATTCCTGAATTAATTAATTGGGTTCGAAGGTCTATTTCTTGTTGTTGAAACTGTGGTTGTAATCTACCTACTGCTCTGTTATAATACGCACCCTCAACTCTAGTTGCATAATCACCTAAATCACCCATAGTGGGTACTGTAGCAAAAGTGCTTCTATCTATCATACCTGGTTGTGAAGGTAGATTAGCTAAACTAAAACTTTCTTGTGGCAAACCACCTAATAATCTACCAGCCGTATCTAAATACGCATCTTGTATTCCTACTTGTTTTTGTCTTTGTGCTTCGTACTCTGGTGTTAAACTATAATCTAATCTAAATCTATCATCAGGTAAATCTGTAACTGTAGTAATATCATAAGGAGAGAATACATCAGGTCTATTCATTCTACCTTCTACTCTTGCAGTTTCTACATTAGCTGCTCCTTGAGCCTGTGCTGCACCTGCATAATCTGGTGCTGCTGGTGGCTTTGGAGGACTAAATATATTACTTATAAAACTCATGTTACTTCCTTCCTTAATAAGACTGCTTGTTTCTTATAACCTTTTAATGCTTTTTCCCAACCCATTCTTCCTAAAATGTCAACATATTTATATTTTTTTTCTTTTGCATAAGTTATAATCTTTTTTTCTAATTTTTTCAAACTATTTAATTCTCCTCCTGCTAAACCTATACGCAGTGCATCTTCGTAATCTGCTGTGATAACTACACTTTGTTCATCCATAAATATTTGGTATGTTCCATCATCAATACCTTTTTCTATATTTTCTTTTGTTAGATTTTCTCCAATACTTGTTGCTGGTTCTAACAGTTTCCATACTTTATCTGTAAGCATCA
>Ga0208157_1001565_pt1 | contig 10173 bp, 12 predicted proteins | sample 5_EtaG_FD_184077 | JGI IMG/M metagenome (GOLD analysis project Ga0208157, IMG submission 184077) | Marine viral communities from the Subarctic Pacific Ocean - 5_ETSP_OMZ_AT15132 metaG (SPAdes) (version 2) | ecosystem: Environmental > Aquatic > Marine > Oceanic | place: Pacific Ocean | collected...
TTCAAAAAATTTATCCATAAATTATCCTGCTATTTCCATTAAAACACAAGTAGAGTAAGAGCCATGATTAGGTATAATAGTTACTCCACTACTTGAACTTAAAAGTTGAAGTTTATAAGTACAAGCATCAGTAGTATTTGGAGAAGATAAATATATTAAACCCATACTTTGATTTGGTTGAATACTTACCGAAGCACCACTATTATAAATTCCACCTTTTTGATAAGTTAAATCAGTATATGAATTACTACCTATTTTTTGTACTAATTTAGTCATGTTGCGTTGTTCTTGTTCATTACCAGTACCCATTATTTGCGAACTAAAAAGAATTAATATTTTACTTGAAGTTGCAGAAGGAGTAATTGAAGTTTCCCAACTTGTACCACTAGCACTTTGCATATCAAAATAACTGGTAGAAGTAGAACTTTGTGAGCCATAAGTATTAACAGAAGTTACAGCTTGTAAAGTTTTACCCCCACTAAAGTTTGCACTAGGCAAAGTTCCTGTAACACCACTTGCTAAATTTAATTTTGTTAATGCCATTCTATGCTCCTATTAATTTAAAACCAAAAAATCTTGCAATTTCTGATGTTGATTCCCAAGTACCACCATTAAAAGTTGCATTACCACCAGAAGATTGTCTAACTTTAAATTGAAAAAAATCTGAACTCCCGTTTGCATAATGTACGCCAGAAACAATAGACTGAACTTCTTGCGAAAGCCATTCAGTCATTACTTGAGAAACACTATCGGCATTTTTAAATATTTGCATTCTGTATTCATTGTCTCCTCCTGTACCATCAAATCTGCCAGAGCCAGAAAGAAAATAATATCCTGCAACATTTGGTGTAAATTTATATGTACTTGTGTCATAACAACCATTTGAGTCTAAGACTTCATTATTACAAGCAACAGTTGCGTAAGTATTATTTGCAACAGTTTGATTTGAAGTCATTGTTGCTAAAAAAGCAGGTGTATTGGCAACACCCAAATTATTACTAAATGTACCAGAGCCATTACTAGAAAGAATAGAGTTACCTCCACTATCTTGTAAATCATCTACTCGTATTATACTTGCCATTTAATTATGCCTTTGGATTATCGTCTTTTATTTTTTTGATTCTTGCTTTCCAAGCGTCAATGTCCTTATATATTTCATCGAGCTGCTCACCGATGTCTCCGTACGCTGTTTTACGAGTTGCTCTAACTTGATTGTTAGACTCCTCTTTATCTGCGTCAGCTTCATAAGAAGCTATTTGTTCGTCAGTTGGTTTTGCTAAACCATCTACTGACCAAGAAGAAATATATGCTCCTTGTCCATCGTCTTGTAGTCTTACATTGTCTGAGAAGTCTGCAACCTTACTGTTGGCTTCGCAATACAATTTTATTTTTGTAGATAATTGTGCCATTATGCACCTCCTCTATTTATTGTTGTTAAACTCATGTTGCTATTAAAAATCCTTGTAAAAATGTTTGATATGTACTGTCAGAGTTATATTGAATATTAGCACTTCCTCCAGTATCTTGATAAATTTTTGCTTGAATATAATCAGATGAGCCATTCATATCTATAGTGGCTAAACTTTGTATTGATGAATAATTTCTATTAGAGCCATTTACTCTAGAAAAAGTTGTAGTATTTTTAAATATTTCTATTTGACAATTGTCTGCATTTGTACTTGTTCCCATTCTTACAGTAGTATTAATTAAATATTTACCTGCAACATTTGGAGTAAATTTATATGTTCCTGTATCAAAACAACTTCCACTGTCATATAATTCTGCATTAAATTCTACAACTGTTAAAGTATTATTAGCAATAGATTGTACCGAACTTCCTCTATAAGCAAAGAAATATGGAGTATTAGTTTGTCCAAATCCTGTCTGTGAAGCACCACTTCCTAATGCTATAGTATCGCCAGATTGTCCAAGTGTGATTGTACCTGTTCCTGTTCTTTTTAATATTGTATCTACTTTTAATGTACTCATGCTAATTTATATCCTAAAAAATGTGTTGCTCCATAACCATCACCTGCGACTGTAAGAGTAGTAGAACCTGCTTGACCAAGATAACAATAAACTTCTATGTAATCACTTGCAGCTAAATCTAAAACTATACTTACATTTTTTGAAATCATTTTTTCATAACCAGCAGTTAATTCATTATGATTTCTAACAACCATAGTTCCATTTTTATAAATAGCAGTTACAAAAATTTGAATTTTTGAATCTGTACTACTTTGACCTTTAACTTGTGCTTCAAAAAAATATTTACCTGCACTAGGAACTGTGTATTTATCAGAAGCAAAATTACTTCCAGTATCTACACCTTCACTATCAAAAGTCATTTTAGTATAAGTTTGATTTGTTAAAGTTTGGTCAGCACTTCCAGTTTTTGAAACATAAAAACTTTCTGTACCTGCAACACCAAAACCTGTAGCAGTACCAGAGTTTGTTATTGTTGCTCCACTAGGAATGGTTATTGTATCGCCTGAGTCCCCAATTTGTAAAGCCGTTCCTGAACTCGGACTTAATTTATTTGCTTGTATTTCACTCATATAATTACCAGAACTGCATCTGCTCCTACTGTTAATGTTCCTGTAATACTTACTTCCCCAACAATCATAGATCGTTTGTTAGCAGGGATAGTTACATCGCCATAAGTATTGTTATTTTCTAAAATAAAATTTGTACTAAGAGAGGAAGTATCAATCGTTCCATCTGTTACATTAGAAATATCTATTTTCTCTCCTGTGGTAATAATAAAATCAACATCTCCACTTGCAACACTAACACCTAAGAAGTCTATAGTGCTACCAGAAACAGTATAAGCTGTTCCATCCATAGCTTGAACTACACCATTAATACTTACTAAAATAGATTGCGTTTCTGTTTCATAGTTTTGAGAATTATGTTGTAAAGTATATGAAGTTGCAGGAGTGCTACCAGATAAACTTAGTAACTTCTTTGTGCCTATTTCAGGACTATTGCCTATGTAACTCATTTATTATCCTCTATGTTTTGTAATCTTTCCATTTCAGCTTTTATATTTGCTTTGGAAATTGGTGTTGTTCCATCTAACCAATCAATTTCTGCATTATCAATATCAACACCACTTGGTGCTTTAATATTAAATAAAGCATTTGTATTTAAACTTTGTATTGCATCTCCTATATGAATAATCATGCTGAAATCTCCATTACAACCATTGATGAAGTATCAGGCGAAGTATTGTTTAACCTTGCTTGACCTGTACCATCAGAATAATTTGCATAAGAAACAACATAGCTTACTGAACTCGTTGTGCTAGGAGAGTCTAAGTAAAAGAAAGATGAACTTCCAATATTATTTCTTGTGCTTTCTTGTGTAGCACCACCTATGGCTTGAAATTGTTGTAAAACAGTTGCACCACTTGCACCTCTACTTAACCTTAATTTAAACCCAGTATTACCACCAGTTTTAACTGATTTAACTTCTATCATTATTAAAACTTTGTTTGATGTACTTGCAGGTGTTATAGCTTGTACTAAAGGTGTATCTGCAAATGTGCTACTAGAAGTGCTTTGATATGTGCCATCAGTTTTATTTAAAACTTGAAGAACTTTTCCACCACCAGCACCTGTAACAGTACCAGTAAAAGCAAAGGTTTGACTTAAATCAATTCCTGTTGGTTTTAATAAAGTAAAAGCCATTATGCGTTCTCCAATGTTTGTACTCTAGCTTCAAGAGTTTCTATTTTTGTTATTGCTTCTTGCAAAGCACTTGTCAGTAAAGGAACTAATTTAGCTTGGTCAATACTTTGCATTTCTGCACCATCTTTTTCACCTTGAATTGCTTCTGGTACTGCTGTTACTTCATGTGCAAAGAAACCATCTACTGTTTTATCTTTATCAGCTTTAAAATTAAATCTATAAGGTTTTAAAGTTTTAAGTCTTGTTATACCATCTGATATAGCTACTGCATTTTCTTTTAATCTGTAATCTGACGAAGTTCCATAAGAGGTAGCACTACCATCGGTTATTATTGAGCCAACCCCTCCATTTCCATTGTAAAAATAAATCATTCCTGACGCACTTGTGCCAGTTTTTTCTACTCCTATTTCTCCTCTAGTACCCCCAATGTCAGCAAGTTTAATTCCACTTCCTCCACCTGTACCATTATCAGTATAATTACCATCCCTACTAACAATAAGAGTATCGCCTGTAATACGCATTCTTTCAGAAGCATTAGCACCAAAAGCCATGTAGTTAGTATTATGATGATATTTAATATAACCTATATCAGCGTCATCTTTATCTCCAAATGCTATGGTTGCTTCATCTTCATGTCCATTTAATAATGACATTCCCCCACCAGCAGAATTTTCAATAACTAATGAGTCGGCATCATCTTGTGCTGTGCCTTGAGTGCTATCTCCATTTTTAATATGTAATCCAATTCCTAAATCTTTTGAAGATAAACCACTTGTAGCAAAATAATTATCTGCATCTGCACCAGCAGTAGCAAAAGTATTATCTCCTCTAAGAAAAGTTGAACTTGATTTAGTTCCTGTTGCAGAAAGTTGATTTAATCCAACACTTGCGTCTGAGGGAATTATTGATCCATAAGTTCGCCCAACATAAGTAACTTCAACTATATCGGCAGAAACTAAAGTTCCACCTAGAGTTAAGGTACTGCCAGAAACAGAATAATTTGTAAAATCTTGTTTGACCCCATTTACCCAAACCAATATATCTGCCACACTAGAAACAGGATAAGTAAGACTACAAGTAGTACCACTAATACCAGTAAAGCGATCTTTCTTGGGACTTTCAAAACTTGTTGCCGGTTTATTTCCTTGATAACTCATTTTTCTCCTTATGTGCTTATGCTATCTACATAGCTTACTAAAACATCTATTGCTGTAGCTGTATCTGCGTATGCCTTCAAAACATCTGAATTTTGTATGACGATTTTAGAACCAGAGTCGATCAGTTCTAAACTTCCTCCACTTGGAATTGGAGCATCTTTAATTACAAAATAATTAGTTCCACCACTTGCAATTAACACAGTTACATTAGCTGAGTTTGTTGTTTTGTTTACACACCTTATTGATATTGCTGCATCATCTGAATTGGAAGTTACTAAAGTTGTTGGACTCCCAGATGAATTAGATATAGAAGATGCGTAAGACCTTTCAAAATCTTGAGCCATTTATTATCCTTCCTTATAATGCGATAGCCATAGCAACAGCAAACCCTGCTCCTGCTTTACTATCAATTTGCGTTTGAATGTCACTTGACACATTTGCCAGGTAACCGAATTCTGTATCACTAACATTTGTGTTAGCACCTATTTTTGTTGCAGCTATTCTGTTAACATCAATCGTAACAGTACCACTTGAAGTAATTGGATTTGTTCCACCAATAGTAAACTCTGAGCCAGATTGACCAACTGTTACAGAAGTGACTGTGCCGGAATTATTTGGAGTCACCTGTGTATACAAAATATTTGTAGATCCAACTGATCCAGAATTATCAGTAGTACATAAAAATATTTTATCATTATTAGTAGATCCTTGATTGACAACAATCATACCCCCACTAAGTTCACTTATTGTGTCATGTTCTGGATCACGACTAGCTGCACCACTTGATACTGCTAAATATAAACCATTCTCTGTTGCTGTACTTTGATCTTTCAGAAGTACACGATCTCCTGCCACCAAAGTTACACCATCTATTGAATCTCCTGCTTCTAAACCATTTGAAATATTTACATTGGCAGTTGAAGCACATTCAGCAACAGTTCTATTTCTTAAACCTGCTATTGCATTGTCAACATATTGCTTGTTACTGACATCTAAGTTATTTGTAGGGTTTGAAATTCCTGTAATCGAGCCTCCCGAAATACTGACAGCATTTGAGCCTTGTGTACTTATTGTTCCAAGACCTAAGTTAGTTCTTGAAGTAGAAGCTGATGCAACATCAGATAAATTTGAAGCCTTTACTAATTTTCCAGTTAATTGAGTCTGAGCATTACTACTTAGAGTTGAAATATATTGAAATTCTGTGTTCGACACCGATCCATCTGCAATCTTAACCGAATCAATACCACTAGCAACTTGACCATTTGATATAGTGCCACTTAATGAGCTAGTTGGGTAATTAGTTGCATCAGATAAATTAAATGCAGGAGTTGTATCACTTGCTCCTAAAGAAACAGATACACCACCAAAATTTACTGAGCTATTAGATAAAGCACTATTACCAATATTACTAAGGGTGTTATTTGAGGCATTGATTGTTTTGTTTGTTAAAGTATCAGTAGAGCTTTCTGTAACAACTGTGCCATCAATAGCAAAAGTAACAGTTGATCCTGTCGCTGAAGTATCAATACCTGTTCCACCAGTTAAAGTTAAACTTTCACTATCAAGGTCAATATCAATATTTCCAGAGTCAGTTGTGATATCTAAATCTTGTGCTGTAACTGTGCTATCAATATATGCTTTTATACTTTCTGAAGAAGCAACTTTTGTAGCACTTGCAGAAGAAAAATTATCATCATCTTGAAAAGCTGTACCACTTATTCCTGTGTTTAAAACAGGAGAGGTTAAAGTTTTATTTGTTAAAGTTTCTGAACCTGCAAGAGTTGTAAAATCATTATCACTTAATGCTGTGTTAAACTGTGCAGTAGTACCTGTAAGAGTATTGTTAGCAAGGTTAATTGTTTTTCCTGTAATAGTAGCTGTTCCACCATCTACATAAGCCTTAACTGATTGCTGTGAAGGAGGAAGAACTGCTGAGTTACTTGCCATGTTATCTTCATCAACAATAGATACACTTGGATTAACATAAGGCGATCCAAGATATAAAGATATAGTTGAGTCCGATGCAGATATAGTTCCACTTGCAAAAGTTAAAGTAGTGTTAGGCGAAGAATAAGCACTAATAGAAATATGAGAATAAATTGTGCCAGTATTTGCTCCAACAATTTTTACTCTTCTTCCTACATGATGCGTTGAAGTTACATCGGCAGCTATTGTAACAGTTGTGTTGCCAGTTCTATTTACTGTTGTTGTTCCAGAGCCAGTTCCAATTTCAAACCATTCTTTATCATTCCACACATCTCTAATATCTTTTCCATATTGTCTTAATGCGTTATCAACATTTGAGGGAGGCATCCCTGTATTAATGTTAATACCATTAATCGCTGTATTTTGTGATGCTGTGGTACTATAATCTTTGACTGTCATTAACTTACTCCTGTCTTTTCTAGTAATTCATTTTTAATTATATTTTGTTGCTTTATATGTTCCGGCTCACCTTCTTTTACTTCTTCTGGAATTAAACCAAACAAAGCATTCATATTAGAAGATATCTGTCCCCATCTACTTGCATTAGCAATTTTAATTAATTTTTCTATGCCATTAGGATCAGTAAATGCTGTTGCTAAATCTTCGGCTCTTGAATTAAATAAATAATTTTTAAAACCTTCTAATAATGTAGATGGTTTTGTAATATCAACTCCTTCAAGAGGTATGCCTAATTTTTTCCATTCCTCAAATTGCTCTTTTCTAGCTGCAGTTGAAGATCCTTTTGTTGCTCTAAATCCTGTTGATTTATAAATTGTCATTAGTTTTTGAAAACCTAACCAAGCCTCATCAACATTTTTACCTTGAGCAGAGGCAGTACCTTTAATTAATTGTTCTGTAAGTTTTTGGTTTTTACCCATCATTAAGTTATAAAACTTCATTCCAATCATCGGATCATCAGCTTTATTCATTAACTTAGTAAAGTTTTTAGAAAACAACATACCAGATACTTCTGGAAATAAACTTGGATCAATTTTATTTAATTCTTTAGATAGCTTTTGAATATTTAAAGGACTTACATCTTCTGAAAATAAAACCTTTCTTATAGTACTCATAGAGTTTTCTAAATTTTTAATTTTGCTTACTTGACCACCAATAGTAAAAGCATCCATTTTTTCTGAAAGTTTTTTATTGGCTTTAACAGTAAACTCACTTGCTCTTTTGTAATATTGGTTATTATCTAAAACTGTTCTAATTAATTTTAATTCTGCATTTAATTGAAATGCTTTATTGTGCTGATTATTTGCTTTTAAATCTTTTACAACATCCATTCCATCATCATAAATTGTTTTTAAATTTGTAATGCTTAAATCAGTTTTACCTTGTGCTGTTATTTTATTTAAAATATTTTCTTGGATTAAACCTTTTGATGCAGTATCACCATTTTTAATTCTGTTAGACAGATTTTTCATGTAAGCTGCAGTTACTTCAAAATTAAATGTTCCTTCATCAAACTTTGCCCAACCACCATCTTTTAATTGTCTTGCTTTATTATTTATAGCAATTCGAATGTCATCTTGTCCTTTTATTAATGTAGAAACAAATTTATTAGTAACAATTTTTGGATCAATGCTATCAACATTAATTATATCAAAATTTTCATTTAAAAAATTTCTATTAGCTTCGTTAAGTTGTGGAAATCTATTTTTAGTGAATTTATCTATAATTGTTCCACCACCAGATGTTGCATAGACATTATCTGCTACTGATAAAATAGCTGTATCATCAGTAACTCCTGCAATAGCTTCTGGAACTGTTAATTTAATGCCTTTTTCATTAGCTGCATTTATAATATTTTGTACTTCATCTAATTGACCATTTTCACTTAAATCATCTAAAATCATTTTTAATCTTTTGGCATCATTAGGTTTAATAACACCATGAGAAATATTGCCAATAATATCTACTGCCAAACCGACCTTCCATGCTTGACCTTCACTTATAACTCCTGTGCCTTCAACAGCCTCTCCTGTTGCACCTGCACCTGCAGCCATTAAGGTTGGAAATTTTTGAAACTTAGTAAAAGCTCCACCACCTAATCCCCACTCTGCAGCTGTGTTAACCATTTTTCCTGGTAATGTTTTTGAATCATAATCTACAATAGGCTCACCATCAACATTTTTAAAAATACGCATATAATTTTTTGCTTCATCGTAACTAGGCAACAAAGGAATATTAACATCTTCGTATTTTGCATCGGAGTTCATTAATCCAGGTATTTTTAATCCAGTAGCATCACCTAGTTTTCTTTCTGCCCAAGCACCACCATGACCTGCAAGATTCCAAATTGTCTCTGGAAAAGATAATAATCCTGCTCCTGCTTTTAATAAACCAGAGGGTAAACTATTTCCTACATCAGATCCTACACTTGTTTTTTCAGCCATTATTCTTTTCCTAAGTTTGTTTTAATTGTTCTTTTTTCATAACGATCATTTCCTAGATCAACCATGTACTCTAAATAACCCTCATCAGTATAACCAACTAATTGCATACCAATAACTTCTGAGCCATCAGTATTGTCATAATAAGATTGTATTTGATTTTGGATAATTTTTTTATCTTCTAAACTACTAGGATTAAATACTAACTGAATGTTATTTTTATTAGCCATTTTGTTCGCTTGGTTAATAATATTATTTTCCATTTTCTTTTCTAAATTTCCAATAACTTTATTTTCTGAATATAATCTTTTAGACTCTTTAATCCATTCAGCTTCAGTTCTAATTGAATCCCAACCTTCTTTTGCAGCCAACATTTGAAAATCAGCTCTTTTCTCTTCTAAGTCAATGTGAAATTTATTTACTTCTTTTGCTAATTGTAGTTGTAAAATGTTACCTTGTTTAGAACGAGATAAACCTGGAGATATCATTTCAAAATATGCCATTTCTTTATTTGAAATTGCACCTTTTGTTTTAGCAATTTGTCCCATAACAAAATCACCTGCTAAAGAATAAAATACTTCTGGACTTGAAATATCTTCTTCATTTAAACCCATTTGTTTTGCAAATTGTTTAAGATATAATTTTGTAGTTCCAAAAGTACCAAAATCAGACTCATCCATATTTCGCATAATTCTCATCATGGAATCTATGCTAATATTTTGATCAGAGGCTAATTGTGATGTTTCTTGAATCTTTGTAAAAGCTGCATCATTTCTATTAGCTGCATTAATGTACATTTGTTCAGTACCTTTGCCCTCTGCTTTTAAATTTATTCCTCCAATATCTACTTTTGTGCCACTAGATTTTGTTAAATAATCATTAATTGCATTTGCAAAAGCAACATCATATTCTGGAGTTCCAGGTTTTAAACCTTGTCCT
>Ga0208157_1001566_pt1 | contig 10172 bp, 14 predicted proteins | sample 5_EtaG_FD_184077 | JGI IMG/M metagenome (GOLD analysis project Ga0208157, IMG submission 184077) | Marine viral communities from the Subarctic Pacific Ocean - 5_ETSP_OMZ_AT15132 metaG (SPAdes) (version 2) | ecosystem: Environmental > Aquatic > Marine > Oceanic | place: Pacific Ocean | collected...
TGAAAGGGTTAGTATTGATATCCTAGACCATAACGGAACAAGAAGAGGTTATGTTTCAGTTGATACTTCTGGAACTTTGTTTAGTACATCATCTGATTACAGACTTAAAAATGTCATAGAGCCAGTTCAAAATGGTATTGAAAGAATCAATAAATTAAAACCTGTTAAATTTGAATGGAAAGAAACAGGCAAAAAAGAAGAAGGTTTTATAGCACATGAAGTTGATGAAATTTTTAAAGATGCAGTTGGTGGTGAAAAAGATGCAGTTCATGAAGATGGTAGTATAGATGGACAAACTATGGACTACGGAAGAATAACCCCATTACTTGTAAAAGCAATCCAAGAACAACAAGAACAAATAGAACAGTTAAAAAGCGAGATTGAGGCACTTAAAGCTTAGTGCTATGATTATATTTTTATTTAAATAAGGAGTATTTATGACAGAGCAAAAAATAGAACGTATTAACTACAATGGCAAAGAGTATTTTATAAAAGATCTGACTGATGAGATGAAGCAGGAGATGAATTTGCTTTTATCTATACAGACTGAATTAGATAGATTAGGAAGACTAGTTAAAACTCAACAAAGGGCACAAGAGAAGACTACTTCAGTCCTTAATAATCTTATAGAAGAAGCAGATATAAAAGAAGCCCCGCCAGTTACTACAGTAGCAGATACACAATTAGAAAAAGCTCACGATATGATTGACGAGGCAAATGAAAGCACTTCTTAAAAATTTAGTCGGAGCAGTAGCACCAACTCTTGGAACTGCTTTGGGTGGCCCTATGGGCGGTATGGCTGCTAATATGATTGCAGACGTTCTAGGGTGCGAAAACAACCCCAAAGCTATAGAAAAAGCAGTGCAAGCAGCAACACCTGAGCAAATGCTTGAGCTTAAAAAAGCAGAACAGGCTTTTGAAGTGCAGATGAAAGAGCTTGAAGTAGATGTGTTTAAGCTAGAAGTAGCTGATACTCAAGATGCTAGAAAAGCTTTTTCTAAAGACTGGACTACTAGGATCATGGGTATTGCCACTTTAGGCGGTTTTTTGGGTTACATATTTTTAGTAACACTCCAACCGCCAGAACAAAATTCGGAGGCTCTAATCAATTTAGTTCTCGGATACCTAGGCGGCCTAGCTAGTGCAGTTATCTCTTTTTATTTTGGCGCATCTAATGGGGGTGGTAGTAAAGATGAATAGAGAAATACTGATAGAAGAACTGAAGCGCGACGAAGGAGTGGTGCTTACTTTGTATCAGTGCAGCGCTGGCAAGAATACTATTGGCGTTGGTAGAAATATAGATGACCGTGGTATTACAGAAGACGAATCTGATTACCTTTTAAGTAACGACATAGACCTTTGTGTAAGAGAGCTAGAAGGGGCTTTCTCTTGGTTTGGCACTTTATCTGATTCGAGACAACGGGTTCTTGTTAATATGTGCTTTAATCTAGGTTTATCTAGATTAATGGGTTTTAAAAAGTTTTTAGCTGCTATGGAAGCAAGAGAATGGGAAACAGCTGGCGTGGAAATGCTAGATTCAAAGTGGGCAGAACAAGTTGGGGCAAGGAGTACCCGTTTAAGAGATTTAATACTGGAGGGGTAGAGTGGCTTACTACAAACTTATTAACTTCTCAGGTATAGCTCCTCAAATATCCCCAAGATTATTAGCGGATACTGTAGGGCAGACTGCTAATGACTTAGACTTAGATAGAGGAGTCCTAACTCCTATAACGGAGAACTCGCAAACTCAAACGTTGACTACTTCTGGTAGAACTAGCATCTATTACTATGAATTTTCTGGAAGCAACTTTTGGCTAGAATGGACGGAGGACGTGGACGTTCAACCAGGGCCTATCGCTGACGATGCTTTAGCTAGATTGTACTGGACAGGTGAGTCTTTTCCTAGAATGGCAGCAGGCGACATAATTACTGCAAGTGGTTCAGGTAGATACCCTAGAAATTTTTATAGACTGGGCATACCAGCTCCCACTGCTGCTCCTACTACAAGTGTTAGCGGCACTGATGACGGCACTACTACACAGTTCAATACAGCTTATGTGTATACGTTTGTTTCTGGATATGGGGAGGAAGGACCGCCGTCTCCTGTATCTACACAAGTAACAAAAGTAGATGCGCAAACAGTTACAGTAAGTGGATTGGAAACTTCTGCAGGGTCGGGGGTTGGGAGGACTAATACAAACCTAACTAAAAAACGTATTTATAGATCCAATACAGGCTCTAATACAACTGCGTTTCAGTTTGTAGGAGAAGTAAACCTATCCGCCACTAGTTTTACAGATACCGTTACAAATGCAAACTTAGGTGAATTAATACCTTCTACTTTTTGGATTGCCCCACCAGATGAGCAAACAGCTTTATACCCTAACGGGGCTATGAAAGGGCTTACTGCGTTACCTAACGGCATTTTTGCAGGCTTTACAGGTAAGCGAATATGTTTTTCTGAGCCCTTTTTACCACATGCTTGGCCCGTAGCTTATAGAACTACTCTAGAAGACCCTATTGTAGGTATAGGAACCACAGGTAATGGTTTATTTGTAGGTACAGAAGGCAATCCTTATTTTATAACTGGTGTTGACCCTCAATCAATGACTTCTGTTCGTATAGAGGCAGCACAGGCATGTCTAAATAAAAGATCTATGGTAGATATGGGGCCTTATGTTATATATGCGTCTCCAGACGGACTAGTAGCAGCTGCTGGTACAGATGTACAAGTAGTAACAGAAGGGTTGATTACCCCTGAACAGTGGCAAGCAGATTTTTATCCCTCTACAATACAAGGATTCCTATGGCAAGGTAAGTACATTGGGTACTATGCTAGCGGTTCAAACTTTGGTGGTTTTATTTTTGACCCAAGGGGCGGTAAAAATGCACTTACAACACTAACACAGACTTCTAGTACTAGTACAAAAGGAGGACACACAGATCCCGATACCAATGAGTTATATGTAATAGAAGGCAGTGATGTAAAAGAGTTCCAGGGCAGCACTACTAATGAAGCTCTTACATTTAAAACAAAAGAATTTGTTACTACCAAACCAATTAGTATGGGTTTCGTAAAAGTAGAAGCTGAAGCCTACAGCGGTAGTGGTATTACAGTAAAAGTATTCGGAGATGGCACTTTGTACTACCAAGCAATTGTTACAACTTCTGGCAGTTCTTTTAGTGTAACAGGACAAACGCCTAGTTTTAGTGCTACTACAATACCCGAACCCATACTTAGATTACCATCAAAACTACATAAGACCTACGCTATACAAGTAGAGGGTGCGCATACTATAAATGAGATTTGTATAGGAGAGTCTATAGATGAACTGAGGGAAGTGTAGTGAGCACTAGTGGAACAAAAGTACCTTCTATAGTAGCTGTACCCTCTAAAGTAGACCCTCAGCTAAAAAGAACTTTAGATTCTTTAATAGAAGTAGTTCAAGTCTTATCAGGTCGCAGAGGCGACCCTAGAGATAGAGCAGTGACGCTAAGAGAGTTAGTTGCTGGTGGTCTTGCAGAGGAGCTTTTAGATAATCCATTTAATCCAAATGCGGGAACCGGTGTAGTAGATTTTGGACCGCCTCCTGCTTTAAACGATGTTACTACACCTCCAGTTCCTACTGGACTTGCAGCTAGTGCGGCTTTCACTACGACTGTGGTTTCTTGGGATGATCCGCAGTTCGGCAATTTTGCTTTTACAGAAGTCTATAGAGGAACTTCTAACAATATAAGTAATTCTGTTTTAGCTGATACTACTACTGCATCTGTGTGGTCTGACTCAAATGACTACAATCAAACATTTTTCTATTGGATCCGTCATGTGTCTACCTCTAATATAAAAGGGCCATTTGCAGGCCCAGAAAGCGCAACAACTGCTGCAGATATTGCTGCGGTAATGACTAGCTTAGGGGACACTTTAGCTGATTTACCTGGGTACAATTTATTAGCCACTAACACGACTGCGGCGGTAATTATAAAAAGTTCTAGTCAACCTAGTACAAGAGGAGATGGCAGTTCTTTGCAACCAAATGATATCTGGTTCGATACAGACGATGGCCAAATATATATACGAAACACAGCTAACAATGCATGGGTAGCGGGCCGTGATTCTAGTTTAGTTACTTTGTTTGGTAGTACCAGCTTTACTGGAAGTACTTTGACTGGTGCTATGGCTACGGCTCAATCCGATATTGTTACTGTTACTAACGCTCAAAGTGCTACTGCTACTTCTTTAACAAATCTTACTAGCACAGTAGGTACAAACAGTAGCTCTATTAGTACTCTAAATACTACCACTGCAACACATACTGGAGATTTAGATGCAATGTTTGTATTGCAAGTATCTACAGAGTCGAACGGTAGTAAATCTGCAGCAGGCATGGTTATTGGATCTAACGCAAGCGACGGGTCTGGAGCTCAATCTTTTGTGCAGTTCCAAGCAGATAGGTTTGTTATATTTAATGGCGCTAGCTCTAATACCTCTCCATTTGAAGTGTCTAGTAACACAGTATTTATTAAAAACGCGATGATACAAGATGCAGCTATAACAACTGCTAAAATTGGATCGTTAGCTGTGGATGAAGCGCGTATTGCTAGCGCAGCTGTGACAAATGCTAAGCTTGGAAACGCATCTGTGAGCACAGCTAAAATTCAAGACGCATCTATAACTGATGCAAAAATTGTAAACGCAGCAGTGACAAATGCGAAGATTGCTAACGCTGCAATTGACACTGCTAAGGTTGGGAGTTTGTTTGCGAATACACTAAACGGAGATGTCGCAAAAGCAGAAGCAGCTTCTTTAGGCAGCAGTGTAACTTTTGTTAATAACAGTAATACATTTTCTACGGTGCTAACTTTAGAGTTGGCGAAACCGACTCACTCTCAAGGTTGGGTGCCTTACGGAAACTTTAATTTAAACCAAGTAAGTGTAGAGAAAAATTCTTGGTATCACATTGTTTTAGAAATGGCTCCTTGGAATGTAAACTCGCAAGGCGGTACAGCTACTGAAACAGCTAGTACATCTTCTACGCCATCTGCTTTTGGAAGTGGATATGATGGCAGTGCTATAGTAAGCACTTACTTATCTGGCTTAACATCTACAGGTGCTAACAACACCGTTACTTTTAGCACCAGTATTGCTTCACTAGCCAATGTTGCTGTCGGAGATATAATAACTGATGGCAGTACGGATCGTACGATTAATGGAAATACAGTAGTTTTTGGCAGTAGGCTTATTTCATATTCTGGCTCTAACGTTTCTGCTTGGGGGAGCTCCACCACTTTTAGTTTTAAATCATCAATTAGCGCCGGAGCAGTAGGAGCTTTTGTAGAAGTTGCAAAAATACTGTGGGTAGCTGTTGATACGGCTTACAATGATTTTGCTATTTCGGGCGTGTTTGCTGGTGCAACTGAGCAACAGGTAACGCACGGCGTAAAAGCAAGAGCTAGGATTTCAGGAGATGCAAATATTTTAGGTAGTAGTAATGCTAGCGGCAACCAAACAGTATTTGATGCTACTGGTTTCCTCATGGGGGTAAGATAATGGCTTGGGTTAAATGGATAGACGGTGCTGTTTACAACAACGCAGTGTACCCTAATAAAGGCGAAGGAGACGACTGGAGGCCAATAAACGATGAAACAGGCGACGGAGTAGTTGGAAAGAATATAGTCATTGTAGAGGAAGGAGGACAGCTTTACAGACGTGCGGTTGACATAGATCAAACATACAAACAAAAAAGAGAAGCCGAATATCCGCATGTAAAAGACCAATTAGACATGCTATATAAAGACCAGGTCAATGGTACTACTACTTGGAAAGACGCAATAACCGTAATTAAAGAAAAATACCCAAAAGAATAGAGTTGTTATAGAATAAAAACATGATTAATAGACCTACAAATCATAAAGAGAAAACTAAGTATAAAGATATTTGTACTAAAAAATATTCTACGGTGCCGAATCATGATGGTTCTGTACCAGGAGTCATGGCGGATGCTAAATTTGTTGATACAAAATCGCATCGTAAGTTTAAAAACACAAAAGTGGAGTACTAATATGGCGTATTCATCATATGGACCAAAGAAGAAAACTACAAAAAAGAAAAAGAAAGGCATGACTAAAAAAGCCAAGCCTATGAAGATGAGAAAAATGAGGTACTAATGAAAAAGCTATCTCCTAAACAAAAGAAAATAGCTAGAGTAGCTAAACCTCGTAATCGTATTACAGGCGCTGATTTTAAAGGCCTGAAACGTAAGAAAAAAAGAAAAAAGTGAAAAAAACAAAACAAGCCTCTCCTACAGCGTTTGAGAGAGAGTGTGCTCTTAGATTTGACTTTATTGAGAAAAGGTTAGATGAGGGCTCTAATAAATTTAGACGTTTAGAAGCGTTGCTATGGGGTGTATATCCTGTAGTTATTACATGTTTATTAGCCGTTAGGTATCTGTAATGTATGAATACAGTTGCACAGTGGAAAGGGTCGTTGATGGCGATACTATCGACGTTATTTTGGATCTTGGTTTCGATATCCTTTATAAGTCTCGCGTTCGTTTATATGGCATTGATACTCCCGAGTCACGTACTCGTGACTTGGATGAGAAGGCTCGAGGAAAAATGGCTTCGGCTTTCTTAAAAGAAGCGATAGAAAACGGCGACAAAATAGTTATACAAACAAAACTTAAGGACTCCAGAGGTAAGTTTGGTAGAGTCTTAGGTGATGTCGTTGTAGACGAAGAAAACATTAACCAGTCTATGATTGATGCTAATTTAGCAGTTGCATATTATGGACAAAGCAAAAACGAAGTAGAACAAGAGCATTTAGAAAATAGAAGGATCCTTATAGAAAAGGGATTATTTGAGCCTGTTGAGTAATGGAACAAGCCATAACTTTTATAAATGAAGTTGGATTTCCAATAGCTGCTGCTTTAGGTTTAGGTTTTTTTATATGGAAACTTATAAACAGAATCATTGATGGCATGGAAACCAAACTTGATACGCTAGACGACAAACAAGCTGAACTGATATCCAATATGGAAGAGAGGCTTGGCACCAAACTAGACTCACAGCATGGAATACTGGTAGCATTGATTGACAGGGTACGCAGTCTGGACAATGAGATCATTCGTCAGGACACACTTATCAAAACAATTTTGGGTGTACCGCAGTTGATAGACAGCAACAAGATTGCAAAAGCAGATAGAGAAGACCAAAGGAAGGACTAGTGGATAGGTGGGATGCCATAGTGACAATATTAGCAATAATAATATTGTCAATTGTAGTTATTAGTACTGTTGAAGCTGATGAGATGACACATAAGTTTAAAAACCCCAGCTTCTCAGGCATTAATACCTCAAGCCATTATTTAACTATAGAAAACCAAGAGTTCAACAGAAAAGAAGCTATACGTGAAGAAATTCAAGCCTATGTAGAAGACTTGGAAAGAGAAGCGGAAAACACAACATTAGCTAGGTTTATTAGAAATTTAGAGTCTAGAATCTATGCTCAGCTTTCACGTCAGTTAGTAGACAGTCTGTTTGGTGAGACAGCATCCGACTTCGGTGTTTTAGAATTAGAAGGTAACACTATAGAATATAGGGTTGAGGACGATAAGGTAACACTAATAATTACAGATGAAGAAGGCAACACAACAGAAATTACTGTACCTCTCGGTTCTTTTACTTTCTAGTTGCGCACTAATCATACCACCATTAGACAATGGTGTTCCTCCAATAAGAGCAATTGAACCTGCAAAAATAAACTCTCTTTTTCTTACAGAACTGGCAACTATAGAAGCTGAAAAAATACCTATAGTAGCTGTGTATGGGAGCAGCTTTACCGATCAGACAGGACAACGTAGGTCTAATAGTCAATATGCTAGCTTTAGCACTGCTATAACATCATCTCCTGACGCTTATTTAATTAGAGCTTTACGACACTCTAAGTTTTTTGACGTAGTAGAGCGTAGGGGTTTAGATAATCTAACGAAAGAACGACAAATTATAAGAAATACAAGAGATACCTTTGAAGAAAAACAAAAACTTAGGCCGTTATTATTTGCTGGGTTACTTATGGAGGGTGGCGTAATAGGCTATGAAACAAACATTAAGTCTGGAGGGGCTGGAGCCAGGTATCTTGGTATAGGCGGGTCAAAAGAGTATAGACAAGACAGTATTACTATTTCGTTACGCACAGTTTCTGTAAGCACAGGTAAAGTATTACTAGAAGTTTTGGTAACAAAAAGCGTACTGAGTGCTTCTATATCACAGGACGTTTTTAGGTTCTACAACAACAGCACCGAATTAGTTGAAATTGAAAGCGGTATAGTAGAAAATGAGTCTATAAACATTGCTTTACAGATGGCTATCGAGACGGCTGTCTTACAAACCATACGAGAGGGTTTAGAGCTAGGTTATTGGAGGCAGAAAAATGAAGAGACTAATATGGTTAAGCCTGAGTGTGATGATGAGTGCATCACTGCTATACGGGGCTGACAATGAAGTATATATCGACCAATCAGGCGCTACTTCTAACTTAGATATAGAACAAGTTGGTGGTAGCGGTAACATTATAGGTGGATCAGACGCTACAGCTGGTGCTTCTAATATGACTCCGTTAGATTTAGACGGCGCAACCATGACGCTAGATGTATTACAGAAAGGTTCAACAAATAAGTTTCTTGGTGATATATGGGCAGATAACTATACAGGTTACTTCTCGTTCATAGGGGACAGCAATACGTTTAACATGTCTACAGACGAAACAAACGCAACTGGTGCTGATGGTTCTAACGTAAACGTTCAGGTTACAGGCAACACAAACACTATGACCCTCAATCACGCCATGACTGCATTAGCAGCAAACTTAGACTTAGACTGGATTGTACAGGGTGGAGGCAATAGCATCACAGCATCTATAGATGTAGATGGTGCTACTAACTACATGGATATTGATGGTAATGATAATACTGTAACCTATGATGGCGATGGATATGCTGGTGGTTATTTCTACCTAGATCATACAGGTGGATCAAGAACTTTCAACATAGACCAAGAATCAACTCAAGATAATGACTGGCTCAAGATTACATCTTCTGGCTCTAATGGCACAGTTTGTGTTACTCAGTCAGACTCAGGAAATTCATTCGTCTGTTGATATAGGTTCTATATCTGAACTCAGAGGCAATGCACAAGTCTTAAGAGACAAACCTTATGGTGCTGAACTAGACTTTGGCATACTCAGTTATGACAAAGTAGAAACTGCAAACGGCCGTATGGGTATTACGTTTATAGACGAAACGCAGATACGACTGACAGAGAACTCACAAGTGTTGATTGATGAGTTTATCTTTGATCCTGACCCAGATAAATCTAAGATGGCTTTAACCTTTGCCAAAGGCACAGCACGGTTTGTTACAGGCAAGCTCAACAGAGTATCGAAAAAGAATATAAAGATACGAACGAACAGTGCAACTATAGGAATAAGAGGCACAGATTTCACCATAACTGTAGATGAACTAGGAAGGTCATTAGTTATTCTACTACCTAACCCTGACGGTACGTCTAGTGGTGAGATAACAGTTGAAACGGCCATGGGTATGGTCATACTCAACCAGCCTTATGAATCTACGGTAGCCAGTGCATTCGAACAAGCTCCTACAAGTCCTGTTATATTAGACATTACCTTAGATTTGATCGATAACATGTTAATTGTAAATCCTCCAGAGTCTAAGGAAGACTTGCAAGAAGAGACTCAACAACAAGCTGCAGCAGATTATTTAGACTTTAACGAGTTAGAAATTGACTACTTGTCAGAAAATTTTTTAGATAATGAAGCAGAGCTAGAATTTACAGAGTTGGATGTAAATTACCTTGACGTTAATTTTTTAGAAGACCTACTGAATGTGTTAGATGCACTAGCTATATCTAAGGAAGAAGACCAACTTAAGCAAGGTGGAGTTGGGATTCGTATTGTTGGAACAGAAATAGGACAAGATAAAGATACACAAATAACGACCATAATATCTGGGCAAAATATAAGTTTGACTAGGAAAGTAAGTCAAAGTGTTAAGTTAGATTTAGATGGAACACAAAGTTATACAGTGATTTTGCTGCAAGACGGTGTAACCAACACTGTAAAAATAAACGGTGGTTCTTCAACAACTATTACAATAA
>Ga0208157_1001569_pt1 | contig 10165 bp, 14 predicted proteins | sample 5_EtaG_FD_184077 | JGI IMG/M metagenome (GOLD analysis project Ga0208157, IMG submission 184077) | Marine viral communities from the Subarctic Pacific Ocean - 5_ETSP_OMZ_AT15132 metaG (SPAdes) (version 2) | ecosystem: Environmental > Aquatic > Marine > Oceanic | place: Pacific Ocean | collected...
GTGCCATTTGTGTATGAGGCTTGGGTTACATGATTTGACTCATATACATTTATCCCTTTGACACGTAGAACACGGCCTGAGCTAAATGATCCGTTCTCACCACCAGCACTGTTGAAATCAGTGTTGATCGCTCTTGTTGAATCCAATAGATAATCGTATTCATCAGGGCCAACAACACAAGCTAAGTTCTCTGTTGGAACATCAGCTTTCTTCATCTCAACTTTGATAGAACTAATCTTTTCAATTAGCTCATCACCCTTGGCGTTTTTAGTAGCGGCTGCATAACCAGCAGATAAGGTCGCTGAATGACCTGTGCGGTTAGCGTTGATGGTCTTAGCAAGCGGCTCAGTTGTTGTCTTTGCTGCTGCATAAAGAACCCTAGCTGCTCTCTTGTCCCATTCGTAACTGAGAGCTAAACCGAGCTGATTTGTTACGTCTTGCCGGGTTTCATAAAAATTCATCAAATTATCTAAGTCGTATATAACCTCATCGGCTATAAGCAACCCATCTAAATTGATAATTTGCTCGTTACGATCTCCGGGTGAGTTTGTTGCCCCTAAGATCGGTTGCCCCGGAACGTGATACGCCGCCGCAGATCTTCCGCTAACTGGAACAATTTATTATCCTGAAAGCTCTTTATCTCTCAGTTCTACATCTTTACTATTGATGCAGTTTGGACTATATAATCATCCATTTCTGGATGCAGGGCGTTCGTGGGAAAATTACTGAGTTGCCTCTCGTTTCCTAGTCTCTGAACCTTCTAGGTTGTGACCTAGCTTGGCTGCTGATTACCCGATAAATAGAGGGCTTCCAGCAGTTAACCCTGTTTTCAGTCTGCTGTTACCAGCAAACGGCCCTACCAATTAAGGCTGCTGACTTACCACCTTTGATGGCACGTTCTTTTACTTTGCCTTTGAATACGCAATTTCGCTCAAACGCTGAAAGTAGCTCACTAATTCCTAATTTAAGAAAAAGTGCGTCTACGGCGTTTGCGCCTTTAATCTGACCTAAACGGTCTAAACTGGCATTAGCCATTTGATTTTCTAGTTGCGAGCGTTGATTACTTATTTCATTTATTAAGGTATCTCCCGCAGGAGGCTTAATAAACTACACAAGTGCAGAACTACTCATGCAATTAATATAACCTTAAACCCCGTAAACGCTAGATCTAGCCATTGCTTTATTGACCCATTCTCTATAAGCAGGATCAACATCATACCTTCTTTGACCTGTTGCTTTATCAATAGCACCCATCGCCGCCGTTGCTTGTGCATCTGACGTAAAGGCATCTGCGCTTTTATTTGTTCCTCCTGAAATCAAAGATGGCTCACTGTTATTAGCAGCGTCATACCTTGACTTCATCTGGGTAATAGCAAAGTTAGCAATATCCTTATTACCCGTATTCACAGCAGCGTTGTATCCATCCAAATCGCTTTGACTTAGGTTGGTACTCATCCATTCTGAAAGCTGATTAAAGCTTTGTTCTCCACCAATACTATTAATAATCCCAGCTTCTTCTGCTGCACTCATCTGGACTGATGCTTGTTGTTCTGCCTCGGCTAACTTCCCTCCATTCTTTTGAACAAACATCTCAACTGCTTTCTCTGGTACTCCAAAACCTTCTGCAAGTTTTGAATAATGCTGACTAATATCTTCTCCTTTATCAGCCTTAAGCATGATCTCTGGTAGATCAACTTCCATCTCAGTAAACTTATCTACCATCTCTTTTCCGTATGTCTCAGCCGCTTGTTCGGGGGTGTAGCGCAAAGGCTCTTCTTGTTGTTTACCTTCGCTAAGTTCCTGTATCTTTTTTTGTGCATTTAGATACGCTGCTTCTAAGTCCTCTTTGCTTTTGTATTTACCTGCGAGCAATGTTTCTTGATCTTGCGGTTCCGTTTGCTCTGGTGTTTGTAACCCTTCTTGCTCTTGTTCGACTTCTTTTACAAAGTTATCTATAAGATCCTCTTGGCCCGGTGCGACCATTTCGGATAGATCAGTTTGGTTGTTTGGTGTAGTGGTCATTGTTCCTCCATAGGTGGTTGAGCCATTTCCTGACTCGTAGCAGCAGCATTAGCTAACTTCTGAGGGTCAGCCATGCCTGACTGCATTGCTTGTTGTACCATTGCTTGTTGTTGTGCTGCTTGTTGTTCCTCTGCTAGTTGCTGTTCAGTCTTCACTAAACCATTTAGATCCATACCCATTGCACTAGCTAATCTCTTAATCAATTCACTTGGCTGAACGTAAGTTGCAACACTCTCTGGCCCCATTGTCTGCTGTAATATCTGCATGAATCTTGCAGTCTTCTCTAAATCTGCTTGTCTGCCAATAGAGGAATACCCAACACTGACAACAGGTTTCACAAAATCATTTGGTAGTTTTTGTATCTTTCCTTTCTTAGTTAATAAGAATAATTTTCTTGATACAAAAGGTTGCATTAATTCTGTTACTAATATTCCATAAACGGACCCCAAACTTCTTTCTAACATATTATTCAATTCTCGTGTTTCTTCCGCAGTAACCCTCTCCGCTTGTCTAGGTTGATATAACATAAAGCTCTGTGAAAGCCTTTGCTCAACAGTAGTTAGTAATGATTGGGCTATCTGCATATCTGCGCCTTTGTTGACACTGATGGTTGTAATATCATCAGGATTACCAGCCAAGTATGCACCATTAGCTGACTCCGCAAGCTTCTTAGGATTAGCTACACCTGATGGCTTAACTAGATGTTTGATCTGTGCGCTAACCAATGCACCTTCAGTAACAGCTTGCGTTAAAGCTTCTGCTGTTTTTAAGTCAGCAATACAAGTCGCTTGAATATATGAGGGTGAGTACGAATCAGGAGTCCGATACATACGCAAAGGTAGCCAAGGACTTTCTGACTTATTAGCTGTTCCTCTTGTTCCGGGGATCTCTTGATTTTTAATTTCTTGATACCAACTAACCCTGTTCTTTTCCCATGTGATCTTGGTATAGACATCTACATTCCTTTTGTACTTGGTGTTTTGATCTCCTTCAATGATTCCAGCTACATCTGTTTCCTGTTCATCGACAAGCTTTCTTGCTTCCTCTGGTAGTGCTTCAATACCAATCTTTTCACAAAGAACTACCAACAGGGGATTACCCATTGGATCTCTCTTGATGATGTATTTATTTAAACCAAAGCATTTGACACCTTCCTCTGCTACATAAAGAAGAGCGTTTCCTCCAACAATCAACTGCTGCAAAGCTTCATGTATTGCTAGTCGATCATTAGAAGTCTCAATACTGTGAAGGGTTGCCCTCTCCATTCTTGCTAATGCTAAATCTAATTCTGTCTTCCTTGTCGCTATATCCTCTGGTGTTGCACCACCTTCTAATAACCTCCTTTCATCATCTGCCATCTCCATTTCGTCAATCATAAAACGAAAGAAAGTGGTCGTTGCTGGAAGCAAAGATGTGATGAGCATTGAGGAAATATTTTGCACACCTTTCATGCCTATTCCATTCCAAGGCAAGACTTTCTTTTCTTGATTCCTTGTCTCGTAATCAGAAGAATAATGAAGATAAGGAACAGTGTGATTACACGATTCCTCTCTTTCCTCTAGCCAATAATCCCTCTCACTTACTGATGATTTGTAGAGAGCTTCACAAGAGTCATAGGTGTTCATAGTTAACCTCCAAGGTTGACACCTACACCTGCATCTCTGCCAGATGAGCCAACACTAAGCTGACTAGTAGGTGATCGGTATGCAGTAGATCTTGATTTTCTTCTTCCTGACTGCTGTGCAGTAGGAGCTTTTGTTGTCTTCTGTTTAGCAAGAACTCTGAGTGATGCCCCTGCTGCTGTAGTTGCTAACTGTTCTTTCTCCAATTGAGCAAGTTGTGTTGCTTGCTTTTCCTGTAGTCCAGTTACCTCTTCTTGTTGTTCTGCTTCTGTTTCCTTCTGCCTTTGCATTAACTGAGTCATGCGTTCTCTTTGTTCAGTTGCTTGCGCCTCTCTTACTGATGCAAGTCTGTCTAGTTCAGATTGTCTTTCTGCTGCAATTCGTTCTGCTTCTGCTTGCTTTCTTTTAAAGTCTTCCTTTACTTTATTCTCTTTAGCGGTGTAACCACTAACATCTTTTGCTGTATTAACTACTTTCGTTTTTGCATAGTTAATTGCCCTATCTATAGGACGGGTGATTTTTTGAACTGCCTTGACAGGATTAGCGTCACACATAATTAAACTCCTACGTTAAGACCTGTTCCTGCTTTTTGAGCAACAGAGCCAGTGGATATTTTTAAGGTACTTTTTCTTTCATCTTTCTTTTTCTTGATAGGCTTAGTTACCTTTGCATTTTCCGGCGTTATATCTTTTGTATTAATTGCATAGGCAGAGGTTTGTTGCGCCCCAATATTGGCTAATGATGAGGCTCGTTCAGATTCAATCCGTTGTCTTGTCTCCTCTGCTTTTGTATTAGCTTCATCAATTTGTACTTGTAAAGCACTAGCAAAATCTTCTTGTTGTCTTAAAGAAGCAGCTTCAAAAGCGTCAAGTTGAGCTTTGTTTGCTGCTATGTCATCCTCACTTGGCCCTTGGTAGACAATGTTAGGAGCTTGAGGGGAACCGCCGAAACACATGATTAATAAGATGGTGTAGATACGTTTAAGCCAGTACCACGACCTTGGCTGGCGGTTTTACTTCTTCTTATTGTTAAACCTTTCTTCCCTGTAGGCTTCTGCTTAGATCCCTTACGATCTCTACCTACAACTGGTGCTTGAGCTACTTTGTCTGGTGGAGGTGCGCCAATCAAAGCAGCCATGCGAGAAGCATTAGCTTGGGTATCCTTTGCCTGTTGTATTTCAAAGTCTCTTAGCTCAGTCAACGCTGATTGTTGACCTCTCACGGCACTATTAAGTTCAGACTGTTTAAGACTGATAGCACCTCTTGACTGTTGCTCCATCAAAGCAATCTGCATATCAGCTTGCCTGTCAAAAGCATCAGTCTTGGGCATTGTGATGGTGGCTCCACCACCACCTCCTCCAAAGCACATTTAAACCCCCTCGTTTAGATTGATCTCATTGGTTTCATACTCTTCTTTAAGCATGATCAAATAAGCGATCACCTCTTGATTGCCAATTAAATGATCAACCTCTCTATGAGACATTGATCGAAGAGGAACGCTAGGAAAAGCATCCTTCAACTTATTAATTAAACCATCAGTGACGGGTGATTCAAACATCTGCATAAGTGCAGCATATCGTTAGTTTAATGGTGGAGTCCATAGATTAGGAGTATTAGTTTCCAAGTCGTATTCTCCTTGTCTCAAAATGCGAGCGCATCTAGCCATTTGTAAAGCAAAAGATTCATCATGTCCTGCTTTCTCATAGGCACTTAAAACCTTGTGCCACATTTCATATTCAGTCTTGCAATTAGCTAATAGTTTCTTTGCTCCTACAGTTCCAACACCTTTTAAACCCGGATAATTATCAGCCGTGTCTCCTTTTAATACCTGCGAAAAGAAAGCGTGATTTGCTGCATATTGTGTTTGTTCTATTAATTCTCCATCCCTGATATGTAGACCGGGAATAGTAAGCAAGTCTTTATCTTGAGAGACAATGACATCTCCTTGGCAGTAAAGGATTCCGAGAACATCATCACCCTCAACACCTGTCATGGTTATAGATGGATGATCTGCTATAGCTCTCTTCTTAAATTCTGGATGCCCTGCTGGGAGTGTTCGAGCTTTCTTTAATCTATTTGCTTTGTATTGTTTATAAACTGTATATCTAAAACTCCTACGATCTCCATAACACATCAAAAGCATGTGACTAGGAAGTAGTTCTTTAATCTCTATTAGTGATTCCTTTAACTTAGATCTTGCTTCTGCATGATCACAGTCATACGTCCAGATGTCAGGGTGATTCTCTTCATCCCAGCATGTGTAATATTCACACGCTGACATTGCTTTGAAGACTAATAGTTCAGCATCAATTAAAGCTTTAGGCATTAGAGTTCACCCAAGACAATAACTCTCTCAACCTCAAAAACTTCTTGTACTTTCTTCTTGGCTGATGCTGCATTGTTGGCCCTCATAATTGTTTCTTGGGTTCGACCTTCTGCTGAAATAAATCGAACTCGATAGGCTTTTTTGCCGGGACTAGCGGAAAAAGTTTTCATTGTTTTTTCTTTTGTTAAAAGCGTTTAGATCTCTAAAAGTAGGGTCTTCAAATTCTGGATGAGCTTTCAGCCACTTATCACTTGGCAAAGTTAAATCTTTTTTGTTTCTTAGATTGTCTTTATTAAATTGATCTATTGACCAATAACCTTGTAGCAATCCATGTAAGAAGATCTTCATAATCTCCTTCTTGTCCATTAAGGGTTCCATGTTTCCCCCTCTGGTAACGCTGCTTTATATGTTTTGTATGCCCCTTGATTTTGTGGGTCGGTTGTATCTCTATGTAACGACTCAGCCTTCTCCGGCATCAACGCTAATTGTTCTTTCGTTGGTTGAATTGCTCTTGGTAGTGACTCCCTAAAACCCCAGCTTCTATTAGGTGTGCCGTTCTCAGTTCGATATAAAAAACTCATCAACTCATTCCAAGTTGGATACCTAAGAAACTTGTCGTTACTTGTTGATTGAACAAACTCCTCGGCGGCCCATAGGAATTGTTGATCGTTTACCTCTGGATACCTAGACTGAAAAGACACATACTTCAATTTGCAGATAGGAATAGACCATCTATCTGCTTCCTTTAATCTGAGATGAGAAGCCAACATCTCAGCTACCGCAAGGAAAGTTTCTTTCTTTAATCCCATTTTGCTAACGCCTCTTTCATTGCCGGATCTTTAGGCTCTAGCTTCCCGTTATCAACTGGCTTGACCTGTTCTCTCTTTGGTAGGTAGTCAGCATCTAGTGACTGCCAACCTGTTTCGGCTCCTTTACTTGCAAGTAGTTTTTGTTGATAAGCCGGAAGATCAGCAAGCCTTTCAATGGATTTAATAAAAGCGTTTTCAGTCCAAACAGCTTTTGCTTTTTGCTTATTCCATCTAGAAACATTCCACCATTCGAGGACATCAGCTAATGCCTCTGGTGCAATAACTTTTAAGGAATCATGTTCAGCTTTAGCCGTAAATCTTTTTGCCTTTGGTTCTTTCTTCTCAGGTACAACTTGAATAGCAGGCTCAGTTTCTACCTGTACTTCTGCGTATCCATAAGTTTTACCTGAATAAACAGCGACACGCTCTGAAGTCTTAAACGACTTACCACATTTGCTGCACTGTCTGACTCTTAAATCAAAGCCCTCACTTTGTCTTGTCTCTAGGACTCGGCTTTTTTCATTGCCGCAATTGGGACATTTCATTAGTAAAACACCTTCAAATGAATAAATGAATCTTGTTGTTTGGCTTTCTTCCAAGTCCAAGAACCTTTAGGAAGGATTTTCACTCGATCATCTTTCCAAATAATTCCATTGCCAGTGTCAAAGACTGCACCAATTAAGTTGTCAGCATCAGATCTGGCAGGGCCAACAAAACCAAACTGAATATCAACAACTTTTTCTAATGGCTCTTCTGTCCATTGCTCTTTCATCAGTGCTGCTAAGTTCTCCCTCCATTCCATGTATTCCTTTGGCATGTAAGCCTTTTTGTTAAAGGCAATGCGAGGTCTTTTCTTGCTCATTAATGGAACAAAGAAAGTGAACTCCTGACATCTGACTTCCACGAACCCACTCAAAATTCCAAGTCCTCACTTGTTATATCTGGGTTAGTAGAAGCAACACTGCCTGCATCTGTTGGTATGTCTTTGATATATTTTTCTTCTACCTTGAAAGCATCTGTTCCATCAGCTTCATAAGGAACATGCTTTAAGACCTGAACAGCTTGTAAATACAAACTCACTCCTCCTTTCTTTGTCATCTCCCAAGGAAATAAACTAAAAGAAGCTTTTACTAAACTTCCATTACCAATCAATTTGTCTTGAGGCCAATTGATATTTGGGTCAGCCGTTACAACTCTTGGTGCGCCGGAAAAATCACCGTTCTTTGTTAGCTCATTCTTTTTAAATTTGAATTTTATATATCCAGTTAATTCATCATCAATCATTTCCTCTACAAAAGGCATCCCATTTGGATGCTCTGCTTTCTTCCCATGATGTTCAACATATTGATTCCTGATGTAAGTAATAAATTTCTGACAATTATCATCTTCAACTTTATATCGAATACCCATTGACCAAAATTTCTTTGGGTCATTTTCCATTTGTCTCGCTGGCCCTAGCACCATTGGATATAAAGCTTCTCCCACTGGGGAAGTCATTGTCTGTGGCATTTGTTAGTCAGTCATGCAGAATAGATTCACCCTAACACCTAGGTAATAAGACGCAAGGCTACCTAGGAAAAGCAATATGAGTTGATACCGATCTTTGTAACATCAAGCGTACCCACACAAGGAACTCCCTTAACCCCCTTAACTCCACTGTTTGCAACGAGTTCCTCCCTAATGCAATCTAAATAATCTTGTTCATATATATTTTTCAACTCACTGCATAATGTCTGTTGTAGCCTGTGTGCCTGCGTAGGTGTCGTCGCAAAACAATCATGGTTTGTGAGTAGTTGTATGTTCTGTTCTGCACACTTGCAGATGATATTCATACAAAAGCCAGAGTCCATAAAATGCACTGCATTAGCCATTAATGATCTATTTGTTATTCGTGCTGACAGTTCGTCAGGATGTGCAAATTCATTCCACGTTGTCCACTTAGCTGATCCTCTAGTAAGCGTATGAATATTTTTTCTTGTATCTAATTCACTGCCTAATTCAATGGGCATCCCATAAGGATTAGTCCATCTTAATTTCTTATTCTTTGACAGGATTGTTTTACATGTATCCTTCCACCATTTCTGTAAGTTCAAACAACTAGCTAATTCCTTTTCAATAAGAACTTTTAATTTCCTAGTTAGGTATCTGGCAGGGGCTAAGTAAGCATATTCCCATTGTTCAATCCTTATATCTGTGTCGTTCTCTTCTAATAGAGCAGTCAGCCCATCAACAATACCTAGGAACTGCGCCCCATAAATGGTAGTCATGCAAGGAATCTTTGTTAGGTTTCTATCTATTCCAAAGTTCAACCAAAACTCAGCTTTCTTTTGTTCTGATCTTGTCCCATTACTTAGATCTAACCTCAATAAATACTGAAGTTGATCAGCCATGTGTTCATATAAATCTCTCTTTTTATCTCCTGTAATATTTGTTAAACAAGCAAGTCTGTGATCTCTAAGTAAGGCTGCACTAATTCCTATCCCACTACTGGTTTGATCGTATCTAATAGGCACTGCACATTTAGAGCCTTTATCTTTTACTTGATCAGCAATTGCCTTACACATTTGTAAGTACTGCCAAGGTTCCTTAGCGTCTTTCCATATTCCAACTTGCTCTAATGGGTCTTTTGCTATCGCACACATTTCAGCAACATTCTCTTTCCCCCATTTCAAACGCTCTGACCATTCACCACACTCACCAAAATGATTTGCTGCTGCCATTAACAAAGCATCAAAACCACTAGGACTACAGCGTTCACCCTTGCCAAAATTAATTGCAGCTTTACTCCAGTCCGGCCCCTGATGCGTGGCATATCTATTTGATGTATAGATCCGACCTCTAAAACAAAGGCAATGAGAGAACCAACAAGGATAGCCAGCGACTTCTTCTAACTGTCTTAGATCTAGTTCAATTCTCTTTCGATCTAATGCACCTTTGTTTCGATCTTGTTGTGCATCTAGTTTTGCTCTTACCCACTTCTTGTATTCATCGTCAGCTAAATATCCGTCCTTAACTGGTGCTTCCACTGGATCTCTAACAACAGGGAATAATCCCTTAATACCTTCATCCCATGCAGTTCTTAACTTATTCACCATCCAAGGATCTATAAATTTTTCGTTCTTATTGAGGATGCTTACAGGTTGAGCAATATGTTTTAAATCTGCTTCTGTTAAATAACTAAGATCAATCCCAGCTCGACTCCTAACCAATGGCTTCTGATCTTTATCGTTAGGATTCCAATCTTTAATCTTTACCAGTGAAGGCAAGCACTTTGCAGGTAGTGGCCTTGGTGGATTCGCAATGATTACTTTCTGAACTAGATCAGTTGGTTCAATAATTCTTTTCAGTCTTCCATTTCTATTCCATGCAGTAACTTTCATTAACTCA
>Ga0208157_1001571_pt1 | contig 10158 bp, 14 predicted proteins | sample 5_EtaG_FD_184077 | JGI IMG/M metagenome (GOLD analysis project Ga0208157, IMG submission 184077) | Marine viral communities from the Subarctic Pacific Ocean - 5_ETSP_OMZ_AT15132 metaG (SPAdes) (version 2) | ecosystem: Environmental > Aquatic > Marine > Oceanic | place: Pacific Ocean | collected...
ACAGCTAATATAGACTCTGGTTCGTTTGCAATTATATATGCAGATGGAAACAACAATGTTGTAAACTTATCTACAAATACTCAATTAGGTCAGCTTAAACAAAATGGCGTTCCTGTAACCTCATCTGCTGCAGACCTTAATGTACTTGATGGCGCTGATGCTACTACTTTAGAGTTCGCAGATTTAGCTCTTTTAGACGGTGCGGTAAAGAATACTGTTGTTGCTGAAAAAGCTGTTGTCTACGGAAATGGCGGTGAGGTCAAAGCAAATACAATAACTTTAGGTAATTGGACTATTACCGAGTCAGGAAGCGAGTTAAAATTTGCATACAGCGGAACAAACAGGTTTAAAGTAACCTCTGGCGGTGCAACAGTAGCTGAAGGTGATGTAACAGCGTTTGGAAGTGCATAATGGCTTTACCTACTTCAGGCCCATTAAGTTTAAACCAAATCCATGTTGAGGCAGGTAATTCTTCTGGTACAGTATCATCACTCAATAGTAGCTCAATCAGGGTTCTTCTTAATCCAGACAAAGGTGCTAATCAGACAAACTCTATAAGCGAGTATCGTGGCGCATCTAGAGATGTGTCTTTTACCTATGAACTAATAGGTGGGGGCGGTGCAGGTGGCGTTGGCTTTGAATATGGTGGTGGCGATGGAACTAGATCATATTCTGGATCAACTACAACCATTTCAGGCGGTGGATTTTCAGCAAGCTCATCTGGTGCTGTAGGTGGTCGTCATGGTCAGATCGCATGGAATGTAGCTTCAGGAAGAGGGGGCGCTAGTTCAGCTTACGGTGCAGGTGGTGGAAACACGGCAAATGGTATAGCAGGAGCAGCGGCTCCATCATCTTCATATGGTGCGGGTGGCTCAGGTGGCGGTGGTGACAGCCCCGGATCTTATCCTAATAACGACACCGCAGGTAGCGCAGGTGAAGGTGGTAGCGCAGCATCACAGTCTACTGGGTCAGGAACAGTGGTTTACGGCACTACTCTTACAATAAGTATTGGTAGCGGTGGCTCACAATATACATGGAATCAATTGGCTAGTGATGCTCCAAGTTTAAATGGTGCAGGTCATAAAGGCGGAAGTCATGGCGGAGCAGGTGCGGGTGGCTATGCTAAAATTACATATAAAGGAGTGGACTATCCCTTCACATCTAATGGGACTCTAACATTAACTTAGGATAAAAAATGCTTTCAGTAGGAAACTTTTTCGGTCATCTTCATACTTCTACAAAGGAATTAAGTTCTGATGTTTTAGATAAAACTACAGAGCTTGTATTTTCATTCAGAGATGGGGTTGAAAGTATTTGTTGGGTAACTAACGATAAAGATGTTTTTAAGTCTGTAGCAGGTGAAGTTCCTGATATTGTATATAATGCCAACACAGAAAGGTATGCAGTAGATTTAGATTCAATAGGAACTAGTCAAGTAAGGATGTATGTCTTCAATAATGATATTGAAGATGGTATTTCTGGGTATGGTTACTATATGTCTAGCACTGGCAACATAGTAGAGAAAAAAGTATATAAAGTAACAGATGCTGATGAGCCTATTCTTATAGATAGGTATGATGTTAATGGTGTATTAATTTCAGAAAATGAAAAAGAACTTATTGCTGATAAAGGAGAATGGTTTGGTGATAAGTCTTTAGTTGATGATATTAATGAAATCCGTCTTAAGGCTTTTCATGATCATGAAAAAATATTTGGCGTAGCATACACTAAGAAAGAAGAAAAAAATCAAAGTTACATAAGGGTTTTTTCATAATGGTATTACAAAAACTTGAATTTAGACCCGGAATAAACACAGAACTTCCTGATTATGCCAACGAGAACGGTTGGAGCGATGGGGATAAAATAAGGTTTCGTGTAGGTTACCCAGAGAAAATAGGTGGTTGGGCAAAAAAAGGTAGTAATCAGTTCATAGGCGCTGCCCGTGCTATGAAGCAATGGACTACGTTAGATAGAGACAATCTTATCGGTATCGGTACTTCTTTAAAGTATTTTATAGAGGATGGTGGTGTATTCTACGACATTACACCTATTAGAGAAACTACAGGTGCAGGTGATGTAACATTCTCTGCATCTCAAGGTAGCCATGTTATAACTGTAACAGACACTAATCACGGTGCTAGAGAAGGTGATTTCGTTACTTTTAGCGGAGCTGCTAGTTTAGGCGGTGCTATTACTGCGGCTGTTCTTAATCAAGAATATCAAATCCAAACCGCTCCAACAACAGCCACATACACAATTAATGCAAGAGCAGCTACCACAGGTGTAAATCAGTACTACACAGGTGGAGCTATAGATGACAGCGCTGCGTTAGTGACTGCTACAGCAGGTGATACAAACACGGGCGGTGGCTCTACTGTAGGCGCTTATCAGGTGCAGACAGGTATAGACGTTACATTGTTCGGTAACGGTTGGGGTGCAGGTGTTTGGTCTAGAGGCGCTTGGAACTCAAGAGCGACTATTGTGGTTCAATCAGAAATTTTACGTTTGTGGCAACATGATACCTTTGGTGAAGACCTTATTTTTAACATAAGAAATGGCCCTATATTCTACTGGGATGCATCTGGAGGCGCTTCGCAAAGAGGTATATTTTTAAAAGACCTTACCAATGCTCAAAACTCACCGATTGTAGCAAAACAGGTAATGGTATCAGACGTTGATAGACATGTTATTGCTTTTGGGTGCAACCCACTTGGATCTAACGTACAAGATCCTTTGCTTATCAGGTTCTCAGCGCAAGAGAACCCTGCTGACTGGACACCTCTAACCACCAATACAGCAGGAGATCTTCGTATAGGTTCTGGTACAGCGATAGTCCAAGCTGTTGAGACAAGGCAAGAGATACTTGTATTTACAGATCAAGCACTACACTCAATGCAGTTTATTGGCCCACCATATACTTTCGGTATTAATAGAATATCAGAGAACATAACCATCAGAAGCCCTAACGCTGCTGTTGCTGTCGGTGATGCTGTGTACTGGATGGGTAAAGATCAGTTTTACGTTTATAACGGTAACGTAAACCAACTGCAGTGTACTGTAAGAGAGAAGATTTTAAGAGATATAAATGACGATCAATTAGAAAAAATATTTGTTGGGGTTAACTCTGGATATCAAGAAATATGGTGGTTCTATCCATCCCTAAACAGCAATGACGTAGATAAGTACGTTGTATATAATTATGACGCTAACATCTGGTATTACGGCACTCTAAACAGAACAGCTTGGATTGATAGAGGTGTTACAGATTATCCAGTGGCTGCAGGTACAGATGGTATATTGTACAACCACGAGTATGAGGCAGACGATCAAAGCGGAGCATCTCCTGCTGCTATAGAGTCTTTTATACAATCTGCGCCTATAGATTTAGGAGATGGTGAGGTATTTAGTTATGTTAGGAAAATGATACCTGACATCACTTTTAGGACAAGCACAAACCCTGCACCTCAAGTAGACTTCACTATAGATGCTTTTAATTACAATGGTGGGCTACAAGTAAGTTCGGATACAGCAAACATTGTCAAATCATCTTCTGTTCCCATAGAGCAGTATACAGAAAAGGTAGATCTTAGAGTTAGAGGTAGGGCTATAGCTTTAAAAATAAGCTCTGATCAAGTTGGAACAACATGGAGAACAGGTCTAAATAGACTAGATATTAGGCCAGACGGGAAGAGGTAATGGCAGACAATCCACTCCCGCGATACTTTTTTGGTGTACCACCGAGAGACTACGATCCAAACTACATGCGTGAGTTGGTAAGAACCTTCTCTTTGTTCCAAGAGCAACTGTCTAATCCGGGCAAGGTAACAGCCAATGAGCTAAACCTTAAACCTGAAGGTGGAGGCATACGGCAGTTTGCAAATAATGTAGAAGCCTATGCTGCAGGTCTTCAGCCCGGAGATATGTGGATGCTATCTACGGGTGAAGTTAGAATTACCATTGATCCTAACGTAACAGTGCCAGTAAGTATTGAGTTTTTTAGATCAGGAACAGGGCAGGTAGGGCAGGTTGTAACCTTTGATGCATCTGCAGAGATAGAACAACCAGTGTTCTTTACAGGTCAGGGTCAGGTTAGTGGTGTTAATATAGAGAGTACATATACTATTGCAGGTACAACCGCGACTGCTACTACTGCAGCAGGTTCTGTGACTACAGCGTCAGCCTATTCTTTGACTGGAACCGCTGCATCTGCTACTTCTGGTGTGGGTGGGGTAACAGTTAGTATAACATAAGGAGTTTTGTTATGTCTGATACAGTAATAAATATGCCCGATGGCTCAAAGTGGTCACCCTCAACCTCTGTAGATGTTGTGCAGTGCGAAAGCTGTGGAAACTTGGTAGACACACCTGCAGAAATAGCGTCATATCCTGACGGTAATTGCCCAGATTGTGATGAACCTTGGAACGGCAGTGAGGTTAGAGCCACAACTATAACAGTAACAGCGCCCGAACAGATTAATGGTGACACCTGATGGAACTGCCCAAGGTAAATATCGCTGTCGCTGCTAGTGCAGTTGTAGCTATAGTTAGCACGGTTGGAGGTGGTATTTGGTATGCTTCTTCTCAAGCATCAATTATTGAGGGGTTAACAGAGCAGGTAGAAACACTAACTATTGAAAACAATGCAACTGACCGTACCAATTTGATCAGAGATGTAGAAGAAAACTCAGAACAAATAGATGAAATTATAGAATACATCATCGAAGTCGAGGAGGATGGTGGTGATACTATTGATGAAATCTACGCGGAGTTTGAAGACGTATACGAGACACAAGAAGGATTTATCCTACAATTCAATCAAATCATAAAATTGCAAGCTAGGGTAAAGACTTTAGAAAACACAATAGAATTTCTGGCAAGACGCCCAACAATGTCTGATGGGAGGTAAAAATCGATCCTTTAACGATACTTAGCGGAATAAAGTTAGGTCTCAGCACCGGTAAGTCCGTAGCTGCTCTTAGTAAACAGATAGGACAATTTTTTGACGCAACTGACCAAGCTAAGAAAACGCTACAGAAAAAAGGTGTATCAAGCAAAAGCTCCAATGCTACGGCGTTGGATCGTTGGGCGAAAGTTAGACAGGCAGCAGAGGCTGAAGAAGAACTTAAAGAGTGGATTACACAGACCTACGGAAGATCAAAGTACTTAGAGCTTTTGAAGATACGCAGAGAAGTCTTAGCAGAGAAGCGTGAAGCAGAGGCTCAGGCAAGGCGTGATGCTATCCAACAACAGGAATTAATGGTTACGATAGTGGGTATAATTGTCTTGCTTATTATGACATTTATAGGAGCAGCAGGATACCTGCATTATATGGGTTGGGTAGATGTTTGGGATTATTTTCCATGATTTATGTTTTAGTTTTTCTACATTTTGTTAGTACAGATCGACTGCAATACTATCAAATCGGAACATACTCGGATAAACAGGAATGCCTAAAACAAGCAGAACAGGCAAAGATAATGGTAACGCACAACAGCATGAAGGTGACTTGCCTAGAAGTGAACAGCCAACAATAGTAGAACATGGTAAAAAGTTTGCAGCTTATGATAAAAATGGTAAATTAATTATACTGGGTTATAATAGACGGATAATACAGGAGTATGCAGATGCCCAAAGCAAAATACGACTTGAACGACAACGGCAAGATTGACCCAGATGAGCGTCAAATAATGCTTGAAGATCGCCGTAGAATGATGGAAGACGCTGATGCCAAGCGTGACGCACAGCTACGCATGACTTGGTTTGCTCTAAGTGGTATGGTTTTATACCCTTTTGCTATCGTACTTGCATCTTGGATGGGGCTGGAACAAGCCTCTAATCTTCTTGCAGACATAGCTGCTGTATATGTGGTTGCTGTGTCGGGTGTAACAGCGGCATATTTCGGGTTTACAAACATGGGATCTAACAAATGATAGGACAGTTATTAGGGCCAATAGCTAATATCGCAGGTAGCTATCTACAAGGTAAGGCCGACAAGGCCACTGCAAATGCCAAATTAAAGCTTGTAGAGGCCGAGAGCAAAGCAGCCATTCTGATGTCAAAAGAGACCTCTACTGCCGACTGGGAGAGGATCATGGCAGAAAGCACCAAGAACTCGTGGAAAGACGAATTTATAACTATTGTCGTAATGATTCCAGTTATTTTATGCTTCATTCCGGGGCTAGAAAACGTTGTAAAAAACGGCTTTGATCGCTTGGCTGAGTTGCCAGAGTGGTATACTTGGTTAGTTTTTGCCGTATGCAGCGCCGCCATAGGAATAAGGGGCGGCAAACAATTTATGGGGAGAAAGTAATGGCGTTTGAAGCATTAAAATTATTACAAGATAAATGTGGTGTAACTGCTGATGGAGCATTTGGCCCCAACACAGCCAAAGCCATTGTAGATTATTATAAATGGTCACCAGAGCGTGGGGCGCACATGCTTGGTCAGTTGGTGCATGAAAGCAATAGTTTCAAAGCGACAACAGAAAACCTAAACTATTCGGCAGAAGCCTTACTTGCCGTTCATCCTCGATACTTCAAAACAAAAGAGCAAGCGGAGGAATACGAACGTCAACCACAGAAAATAGCAAATTATATTTACATGGACGAAAACCGTACAAAAAAGGGTGCGCTTGGAAATATTGATCAAAATGACGGTTGGATGTGGCGAGGCCGAGGATTTTTACAATGCACAGGGCGTTCCAATTATCGCTCATTTGCAAGCGACATGCGTGTTCCACAAGTTATGGATGACCCTTCTTTAGTTGCGACAGAGTACGCAATGGAAAGTGCGATTTGGTTTTTCAAGCGTAATAACATTTGGAGAATATGTGATGAAGGTGTAAATGAAGACACAATTAAGCGTGTGACTAAGATTATAAACGGTGGTTACAATGGCTTAGATCACCGCATAAAAGAAACTAAAAAGATTTATGGTTGGTTAAAATAATACTATAGTATAAAATGTAATAAAATGTTAAAGTTCAATTGAACTTTTTTGGAGATTAAAATGGTACTTCCCCTCTTAGGTAGCTTTTTAGGTTCAGCTCTACTACCCGGAATGTTTACGTCTTTAAGTCCATTAGCAGCAGGAGCTATTGGCTCAGGCTTAGGAAGCCTTCTTCAGGGTGACGATCTAGATGAGGCTATAGGCACAGGACTTACAAGTTTTATGGGCGGTAAGCTTTTAGGTGGTCTTGGTAAGGAGTTTGCTGCTCCAAAAGAAGGGGCTACAGGACTAGCGAAACTTAAAGATATGGTAAATCCACAAATGGCTAATGCAGTAACACCTGCAAACACCAGTGGCGCACTTGAAAGTCTTGGTGGAGCTAAAAATGCATTACAAAGCACTATAAAGACTGGAATGGATCTAGCTAAAACAAACCCATTTACAACGACAGGTTTAGTAGGCGGCACAATGTTAGCTGATGCCGCCAATCAGCAGCCAGATATGAGCGGCAGTACACAAAAGCCATTTAAGCCAAGAGAAACTGTGCCAATACAACAAAATATACAACAGCCTTACCCCGGATATAGACCCGGAATAGATCCAGAATTTAATTATGGTTTCAGAAATCCATCTGCAGCAGAGCTAGAAACTAGATTTATACAAGAAGGCGGTATAGCAAGTTTGGCTCCTACGGCAGAACCTCCAAATGAGAAAGATCTTATTATCAACGCTGTAAACGCAGTAAAAGGCAATATGGATGAGCAGACAGCATCTATAGCTCTGGCACAATTTGTACAGAAATACGGTGAAGAAGCCTTAAAAGAGCTAGTACAGGATGTTCAAGATGGCGAATACGATGATATTGGCGGCAAAGCAGAAGGAATGATTGATGGTGGTGGTGACGGAATGAGTGATTCAGTACCTGCAACCATAGATGGAGAGCAAGACCTTCTAATAAGCAAAGATGAGTATGTTGTTGATGCTCCAACAGTTGCTATGATTGGCAACGGATCTAGTGATGCAGGTGCAGAAAAACTAGATAAAATGAGAGAAGAAGTTAGAAAAGCTGCAACTGGATCTTCCATGCAGCCTGAAGAAATAGACGCTATGGGGATAATGGGTAAGGCACTGTCATGAAAGATGTAAGGACAGGATTAATGTTTACTCCAGTTCCTACTGAATTTGTTGATGGTGTTTGGTCTAAAGTGTCTGAGATAATGGAAAAGTCAGTTAAGACCGCAGAGGGAAAGTATAAAGTAGAAGATCTGTATCCAGAAATCATGGACAATCAGATCGTTTTATGGATTGTTGCTGATCACGATAATGATGATGAGATTATAGCTGCAATTACCACTAGATTAATAGAGTATCCTCAAGGCAACTCTATGGCTATGGACTGGATTGGTGGTAAAAGAATGAAGGATTGGTTGCCTCTGGCTCAAGATAGAATATCTAACTACGCTAAAATACATGACTGCAAGTATTTAGAAGGCTACGGAAGAAGAGGTTGGGATCGTTGGCTTAGAAAGTATGGTTGGAAGCCAGACTATATAGCCTATAAGATGGAGTTAAACTAATGGGTAAGGGTAATAAGCAGGTAAAAGCGGGAGAACAAACGGTAATTAATTCATTACCTGATTACGCCCGTCCATACTTTGAGAACCTTATGGAACGTTCTGAGGCAGAGTCCTTACAGGGCTATCAGCCATATCAAGGTCAAAGAATAGCTCAATCTGGCAGTATTGCTGACATATCTGACTCAAGAAATATGGTCAGAAACATAGCAAATCAGGGCATGCCTGAAACACAAGAGGCTATAGGTGGCATTAGAGATCTAGCTCAACGCGGTCAGTTTACTGGTCAAATGGCTCAAGACTACATGAACCCGTATATGGAGCAAGTTGTAGACAGGCAGAAACAAGCAGCTACAAGAGATTTTGATAGAGCGCAAGCAGGTAGAGATGCTGCCGCTGTAAACGCAGGTGCGTTTGGTGGTTCTAGATCAGCAGTTGCTGACTATCTAGCTCAAGAAGGTCTTTCGCAACAGCTTGGAGATATTGACGCGACAGGTAGAGAAGCTGCTTTTAGAGATGCTAGAGCGGGATTTGACGCTGACAGACAAGCAGGAATGCAAGGACTTGGACAACTGGCACAATTAGGAAGTGCTAGGAGAGCAGGTGACATACAAGGCGCACAGTTGCTAGAAGGTATAGGAAAAACACAACTTGGAGAGCAACAGGCAGGTCTAGATATAGGTTATCAAGACTTTATGGGGCAGCAGAATTTTAACAAAGATCAGTTGGGATTCTTTTCTAACATGCTTCAAGGTGTTCCTGTCAGACCAAACACACAACAACAAACCTTTCAGCCTTACAATCCATTGCAACAAGCACTTGGTGCAGGAATAACAGGTCTAAGTTTATATCGTGGGTTAACGTAATGAATATTGTAGAAGTACAAGACAACCTTAAAAACTTTTCTCAAGATCAATTAATCAACGAAATAAATCAGCCTTCTGGCATGGTTCCTCAGTTCCTAGTTCTTACAGAGCTAGGAAGACGCAATAGAATAAAGCAAGATATAGAAGGTCAACAAGCTCAAAATCAGCCTACAGTTGCCCAAGAGGTTGTGTCTGCAGCAGGTGTACCTCAAGGCGGCATAATGGACATGGCTAGATCTATGGCTCCAAAAAGTTCAATTGAACAAAATGATGGTGTCCAAATGATGGAAAAGGGCGGTAAACCTAAGAATAGAATGGATATGCTATTGGCATATCTAAGAGGTCTAGGTGCTGATGAGGAAGAAGAAGTCAAAGAAGCCACAGGCGGCAAGTCTATCGCAGAGATAATTAACTTTGGTGGTGACTTTAGACCTGTTGAGAAAGCTGATGGTGGTGTTGTTAAGATGGCAAAGGCGGGTAGCCCTACTAGAGAGGTTGTCTACGAAGGCAAGAGGTACATCACAGATGGCTCTGGAAGAGTTTTTAATGCCACAAGAGAAGGAAGTAAGCGTAGGGGTAGTGAAGTTAAAAATCCTGAGATTGTAAGTGCTGTTTTAAATGTTGGCCCAAATGTGCAACCTGACGTTGGTGGTATAGCAAATATATCTGCTAACCTAGATACTTTTAATCCTGTATCTAGCAAAAGCATAACTCCTATTAATGCTCCTGATCCAACATTTAGCATGAGTACGTTCATGCCACAAATTGCAG
>Ga0208157_1001584_pt1 | contig 10095 bp, 5 predicted proteins | sample 5_EtaG_FD_184077 | JGI IMG/M metagenome (GOLD analysis project Ga0208157, IMG submission 184077) | Marine viral communities from the Subarctic Pacific Ocean - 5_ETSP_OMZ_AT15132 metaG (SPAdes) (version 2) | ecosystem: Environmental > Aquatic > Marine > Oceanic | place: Pacific Ocean | collected...
CAGCTTTTAAAGCCATCTCTTTAGAAGAGTAAGCTAGTCTATCATCTATTATAGCAAAGTCTTTATCTACTACCATACTAACAAAATTATTTTTTTTCTTTTGTTTATACTTCTTTACTACTTCTCTTATTTTGTTTATTAATGTAACTGGATATTTAACAGTCTTAGCCTGTCCAAACATACCCTCTACACTAAAACCTTTAAAGCTACCATCTTTAACCATAGCCCAAACCTCATCATTTTCGACTCTCATACTTCCCCACCAGCTACCGTCTGGAGCGTCTTCAAATCCTTTAGGTGCTTTAATACCTCTCTTAGAATCTATTATTAAGGACTCTATTACATAAACACCTTTAGCCTGTAGGTTGTTATCGTGCATTAAATTTACGTTAGCATTAAGACCATTCTTAAAAAATTTGTTTACGATCTTCTCTATAGTATCTCTTCTAAATACTACATAATATTTCTCGTTATTATCATTTAGTCTAATTATAGGAAGGTCAGCTTTCATAAAGTAACCGCTTACTATTCTTTTCTCTTCGTCTTCTATTTTAAATTCCTGTCTATATTTGTCTTTGGTTTTCATTTTATCAATAGCCCAGTTAATACCGCTAGTTCCTCCCCAAAGTAACCAGGCTAAATAGCCACAATCTTTCCAAGGAGTGTCTTTTAATTCAGCACTAACTTCAGAATTTTTTTTATGCCTATTAAAACTAGCCATTCTGCCAATAGTATCCCAACTTAACTTAGATTTGTTTTTTAACATAGAGGCTCTTTTAAGACCTACTCTAGTAAAATTACATTTAATTTCTGACTTATATTCGTCAATCCATTTTAAAGCCTTAGCAGCGTTGTTAGATGCTGAATCTGGGTAGTCGTTAAAAGTCTCTTCAAACTGTAATTTTTTAAAAGCCATCCATTCAGACTCTATAGCTGGAGAGTCAACTAAAGCTATATAATCCACTCCAGACTCGTCTTCCTCATCTATAATTAATTCTAATAGTTCTGTATTTTTCATATTATTTATTTTTTAATTTCCTCCGAATGTACTTTGTCCTTCTATTACAGCTACATTGTTTTGAGTGTTTGTTATATCGGTTTCAGTTACAAATACTCTTTGAGGTTGTTGGTCAATTAGTGTGCTAGTGTTAGCTGGTCCAATAGTCGGAGCGTCCTCTCCAGCGTTTCCTGTTGGTAATCCTGGTAGTGAAATACTAGGAGTTGTTCCAGCACTACTACTTTGAAACTTTTGTTTTCTTATATTGTTTACATTAGCTAAACCAGCTGCGACCGCTAGACCAGCCATTATGCCTGGGAAAGCTGGAAATAGTATTGTAGCTGGATTTGCTGCAGCACTAGCGAAAGCAGCATTAGCACTTTGAAAAGTTTGTATTAAAGCCTGTGCTATTTGTAATTTTTTATTTCGTTCAAAAGCCTTTTTTCTTAAAATTTCGTTAGCTCTTTCTAAAGCTACTAATCTTTTTAACTCTGCTTTGTCATCGTTTTCTTTAGCTTTCTTTTTTTGTTCGCTTAGGTCTAACTCCTCAGCTGCAAAAGAATTATTTAACGCTATTAGTGTACTTATAGTAGTTGAAGCTATTTCTAGAGTGGCAGCTTCTAGTGCCTCTCTGTCTGCTCTTATCTTATCGTTTTTTTCTTTTTCTATTCTAGCCTCTTCAGCTGCTAGTTGACCTATAATAAGTAGACCATTCTTTTTATTTTCTATTACCTTATTATCACTGTCTATTAATTCAGCGTTTCTAATTTTAGCTCTTTGAGAATTTTCGTCTATTAACTTTCGTCTGTCTTCCTCTACTTTTTTATCTAGGTTTAATATAGCTAATTGATGACCAGCTAAAGCGTCTCTCTGTTTTAGTAGATTGTCTTGTAATACTTCTAATTCTTTTTGACCTTCTAACTCTGTAGCCTCTGGGTCAAAGATAAATCTAGTAGCTCTGTCTAGTAATTCGTCTGCTCTTTCAGTTAATCCTAAGTCTATATTTATAGGCTCAAATCCAAAAAGTTTTCTACCTACTGAGCTTTGAGTTACTTTATTAATTAATTTTAAAAAGCTCTCAGCTGCAAACTCATTTAATTTTAAAAGGGTTCTAGGTACTATTAATAGAAATTCTACAGTCTTTTTAAGTATGTTTTGGTTTCTAATAGACCCCTGTACTTTCTCTTCATTAACTAATTTTTGAGCTTCTATTTCAGCTATTAAACCATCTACTATTTGCCTTTGAGCGTCTAGCTTCATTTTAATAATTTGACGCTCTGTAAACCCTTGTTGTTTTAATATATTAGTTTGATTATTTAAGGTCTCTAAATTTTTCTCATTTAGTTTGTTAGTTAGTTTAGTTGACTCTACTAAGTCTTTAGATGCACTAGACACTCCACTAATAGCATTTTTTAACTTATCAAAGTTAGCTATTAAAGTAGCTACTCCTACTACTAGTAACCCTATACCAGTCGCAGCTATTGCGGTTCTTAATCCTTTAAAAGCTGTAGAGGTAGTATTTACCGATCCTGTAAATAATTTCATCACTCCACTAGCTATTACAGTAGTAGCGTTATTAGCTTTCTGAAAAGCAGTAGAATTTTTAACTACGTTGTTAAATAACTTCATAGCTGACTGAGTACCCTCTATAGCACCTTTAAAAGCCATAGAGACTCCTATAGCCTTTTCTATGTTTTGGACTGTCTCCTCTATAGGACCACCAGAACCACCTAGTAAAATGAAAGCAGCTGAGACATCACCAACAGCACCAGCTACACTACCTAACTCACTAGCGACTTGCTCATTATCTAGAGCCTCCATAGATAGCTCGGTGTTTTTAATTTCTTTGTTAACACCTACTAACTCAGACTTTAAGTCTTTAAAAGCCTGTGACCCTAAAGGAACTTTTCTCAACTCTTCGTTTAGTCTTTCGGCTTCCTGTTCTAATTGACCTAAAGAAGTAGTAGCTCCTTTTGCGTTAATGTCTAATTCTAAAGCTATTTTTTCAGCCATTTGTTTTAATTATTTGATGTTATTAAAAATTCGTTACCATCCCATTGGATAGTGACATACTTATAATGTGAGTTAAGTGTATAAGTACTAGACCCGTCTATTGTAGTACTTATAGAGCTAGCCGTTAAAATAACCTGGTTAGATGAGTTAACCTTTTTAAAAGTCCAAGTTTTACCGATTACTATACTACTAGCTACAGGGAAAATTATATCTATATCACCAGCCGAAGAGTCACAAAAATAAACCTGTATATTAGGTTGTGCTTTCTCATCTAACGTAATAGTCTTACTAGCTCCAGGCCCTGTAATAGTATTATTTACATAAGTAGTATTTGAATTCGTTACTGTTTGGTCATTACTATTAATTAACTGTACATTACTTAACCCAGACTCTACTATATTATTAGAACCGTTTATCTGTATGTTTCTAGTATTAGAAAATACTTTGTTGTTATCCCCCATTACACTAACCCCTCTAGCGTTTGGACTTATGTAATTATTAGAACCTATTACCTTTTGATTTAAGTTGCTTACAGCGTTATTATTTATTAAATTACTTTGGCCTATAGAAAACTTAGGGACAGTGTCTCTAGTACCTATAGAGCCACCTCCTCCAAAACTAGACCTGACAGTAGCATTAAAAGTATTAGATAGTTTTATCTTTAAAAATTCACATTTAGTAATAGGGTTACTAGGGTTATAATTCTCTATTTTATTTAGTCTAAAATATTGATTTTCAAAATAGTATTGGTCTTTGAAAGATAATTGTTTAATGTCGCTAGGACTTAAATAAAAATAACCAGTTACTATTTTACTGTTATTGTCTGTTATTTCCTGTAAAAATTTAGAATAGTATTTGTTTACTAGCGTATTATTAGAGAATGTGATAACCTTATCAAATACATTAGAATAATATATTTCATTACCTAAACCAAAGTCTAGTATATTGTTAGGAGTGTAAGGATCGTCAAACATACCAGCATAAGGATAAGTAGAGTAGCTAGTAGTGTTATTGTCAGCGTCTCTATGCACCCACTGCTGACCTGTCGCTTTCATACCTCCCCACTGTAGAATTCTTATATTACTTTCTATTTTTTGAACTCCGTTATTATCATCAAACTTAATTATAGTAGGGAGTACTCTATCATACCAATTTTGCCCTACTGAGGGAGTAGGTGAAAATATTACAGATGTCTTATATTCATTAGTAACAAATTCATTTACTAATCTAAAGTCATCTTGTCCGTAAACCTCTTCCCAAGTATCAAAATATAATTTATTATAATAGTCTTTATCTTGTTTGTAAGTAAATAGATATTCTTTAAAGTTTAAGGCTCCCATTGGCTTAGACTCTACTTCCTGTGATATATCTAACTTACTAGACCAATCTACTATAGTATTAGTGTAGAAATCGTCTCTAGGTTCTATTAATAAATTTTTCTCATTGTTTGGGTCTGGTTGTATATATAGATTAAACATCTTAACTAAAGACATTATGAAATCTTTTTGCTTTACTTTTCTAGGAATAGTAGAATTCATAGATACTAGACTTCCCTCTGTTATCTCTCTATTTAAATACTCAGTCTTTAAGTAGCCACTTAATAAATTTAATTGATAACTTCCTCCAGCTACTGCAACGTCTGGAGCGTTTGTACTATGCCAAAATCCAGGAACTAACGGAATACCATAACGCTGTCTAACTGCATATTGTAAAACAATCCTTACTTTCTCCCCTTCATTTAAATATACATTATCTACATTAATAGTAAATTGGTTTCTAACAGCATTACTATTTGGGTTTATTCCTAAAGAAGCGTTAGCGTCAAAAATATTAATATAACCAATTCCGTTTATATTGATAATTCCAAATGTATGTAATAAGTCAGTACTATTAGAGCTAACTGCTCCAGTTGGGTTAGCAGCGTTAGTAACTGTAGCCGGTGCAGTATTTGCTGGGAAAGCAGTGTCTGGACTAATTCCATAGCTAAGAGTGTCTAAATGTTCTATAAAAGCATTAGCAGAGCTATATCTTCTAACCTGTATATGACCCTCGATAAATCCATTACTAACATAACTAGCACCACTACCCAGAGCAGCACTAGGAGTAGTAAAAACTCCCTGTAATTGTAGCATAGTACTAAGATTATAGTAGCCAGCTTTCCCTACTTGTATTTCTAATATACCGGTACTATTGTTATATACGTTTCCAGTGTCCCTAACTTCATTAGTGTACTTTATGAAATTAGCGTCATAAGCACTAGTTGAGGTTGTTTGTAATGGAGTCACAAAAGCATTAGAGCCTACAGTTTCCTGTGGGGTGTTTACCTCTATAATCCTATTTTGAATAGCAGTGTCATCTAGATTAAACTCTTTATTATTAAAAGGAATTATTAGAGTATTAAATAAAGTACTATTAAAAAAGCTACTAGTGTAAGTATAGCCAGCACTATCGAAAATAGCATCTATATACTTCTTAGCTTTAATAGCTGGATACAAACTAGGGACAGTCCAATTTTCAGTACCAGCTTCTAAAGTTCCATAATTAACACCGTAGTTAATCATAGGGTAAACATAGTCTGTAGTTAAAGGTAGATTCCAAGTAGCCGACTGATTAGCTTTAGTGTAAGTATGGTCTAAAGAGCTTAGGTCTAAATCTGTTAATTCATTATTTTGTAGGTCAGCTATAAAATTTCCTATTCTACCTATTATAATACAGTTGTATATAATTTCACCATCTTTGTTTTTAATAGATTTAATTTGTAAGTAGCCATCTATTTGGACCTCACCATTAACTAAGTAAGTTACGTTTGTCTTTAAGTTAGGGTTAAAAGTTTGTAGGTCAGTATTTAAATCAAATATATGTTCAAATATTTTATTGATTTTCTTACTAGCTGGTAGTTCTATAGTCTTAGAAAAGTCCGCTTTCCTAGTGTCTGGCTTTGCTATGTCAGCAATATTAAAAGTTAAGTTAGGATTTAAAGACCCTATCAACTCTACACTTTCACCGTTTATATATAGTTCCTCTTTTAACATTATCCGCTACAGCTTTCGAAATTTTCGTCATCAATATTACAAGTCCTCTCTGGCACTGGTAATTTTTCCATTTTCTTAATTAAGTCCTCTAGGTTTGTTTGTCTATTATCCATTTTAAAATCTTTGTCTATAGTTATCCATACTTAGCTCTAGGTCTATACTTAAATTAAATATATTATCTGTGCTAGTAACTTTCTCCTCCCAATTACCCTCTATGTTTTTAATTGGAATTCGTCTTATTTCAGTAGTTCCTGTGGGGGTTGTATAATCATCCAATAAATAAACCTCTGGACTTTCTATAAGTTCTAGTAGCCAGTTAAAGGTTTCAACATCTACCCAGTCTGAATTTAGTTTCATTTTACTAGTTGACTTAGTATAGTACTGTATTTTTTCTCTATTGCTTATAGAGTAATCTATAGCACCTGTCGAAGTGTTTAAGTCGCTAGGATTAGCTTTTAAGAATTTCCTATCTATTTGCTCACTATGTCTAGACACCTTAGTAAAATTATAATAATCAAAACCTCCTAAACTATTTAAAAACTCTAGTCTTCTAGTTTCATACCTACACTCAGTATCTATTTTAAAACTAAAAAGATCTGTCATTGTATTGTTAGGAGTTGACCTAGTATGGTTTAATCTAACTCCATAATTTACAGTATTACTATCTATTATAGGCTGGCTGTTTGAAACTGCAAACAAATTAGGGTCTATAGCATTTATAGAAGCTGGTCCTGACGGTATAGCTATAATCTTAGTGTCTGACGAAATAGATGAAATATCAAATGTTTTTTTAACAATAGTTCCTGTATTAGATTCAGTCCAATAATTAATATATTGTATATCAGTACTATATAAAGCGTATATAAAACCCTCGTCAGTTAATCTTACTTTTTGGCTTCTACTATCAAAACTAGTTATTTCTAAATCAACATCATAACCAGCTGGATAGTTTGGTGAGTTAGTTAAGAATTTCTTAGTACTAGCGACACCACTAACTATAGCAAATTTAGTAGGCATATATTTTAAATAGTAGTCTGTAGTTTGCCAATCATAAAAATTAACTAAGTCTCTTCTATAGTTTGGAAGACTACCATTAAAAGCAATTAGACTACTTTCAGTTACACTAGAAGCGTCTGGCATTGTAACCGTTTGATTCATACTAATAGTGTAAGTACCTCCATTATAATGCTGCCATCCATATTGTAAGACTAAGCCCAAATCCATATTATTAGTAGCAAAAGCCGAATTAATATTAGTACCGTTTAAATCAATTAAATAAGTACTTATGTAACTTTCCGCTATTCCCGAAATATCAAACCTACCAAAGCCTCCAGTCCCTGTAGGTGGCACTTTTAATCTACCTATTAAATTAGCACTAACAGAACTACCATTATAAACATCAATTAAATAAGAAAATCCGTCATAACCTCTAGTAGTTGCTGAGGTTTCTTTTACAACTATTTCTATAGGGTTGTATACTGTTCTATAATCTTGTGGGTAGTGTTTTACTTCTAAACTCATTTTTCTAATATTTCTTTTAATCCTTTTGCTACTCTTTCACCAGACACTACTCTTATGTCTGTTTTAAATCTGTTAAATGTCTCACCGTAAAAAGTCTCTTTCATACAGTTGTCAAAAAAAAATCTAGGTCTAATTCCTTTATGAGCTATTGACGTTCTAACTGCATATTCATTTAAACCCTTACTTTTAGCCCATTGTCTAATGTGATTAACGCTAGGACCTTTTTTAAATTGATAAGGACTTTCTGGAGCTTTAATTTCCCAGCCTTGACCTTTTAACTTTCCACTCTTTCTCTTTCCTCCAATACCTTTAACCCCTTTATTGACAAAGTCGTAATAGTCAGCTAAAAACAAAGTAGCTGTCATTCTAAAACCGAACATCTTAACAGGCATTTTAATAGACTCTAGTAACCCACCTTTATAAGTTAGCTTTTCTTTTTGTACTGACTGCTTTAAACAGAAAACCATATCCGCAGCAATATTGTTAAACACCTCAGCTAGTGTACTAGGGTTATCTATTTTAACCTCTTCTAGTTGGTCAACATCAAAGCCAAATATGTCTAACTGATCACTCATTATCTACGTTTCATTTTTTGCATTTGGTCTTTATGTATTTGCATATGTACTTTTTGTTTATCACTATAATAAGCTACTATGTTTAAGGCTTTTATTACATTCCATTCTAAAACTATATCCCATTTGTCTATTCTACTATTAGTTAAGTTATCTAATGTTTGCCACCATCCCCATCTTTTATTAAAGCTATCTCTGTCTCTGCTTCCCTCTTCAGTCTCTCCGCTTCCTCCATCAAACAAGTTTTTATAATTTCCGTTAAGGTCTCCGAGTGAGTGTAAAAAAAAACCCCTATTGGATAGGCTATTGTCATAGGCATATTATCAAAAAAGTTTTGTTGTGTTTGCCTTATCAACTCAGCATCCATCTTTATATTATGCCAAATAAAAAAACGTTTCTTAATAGGTCTACAAATAGTAGTTAGTATTCTATGTAGGTTGTTAAATATAGCCTCCTGGTCATCTTTAGCACTTTGTAATATTTCCATAATATTAATGTACTCTGCAAATATTAAATTTTGTGCTTTAAATTCGAATCGATACCAATTGTCACCTATCTTAAATTTATTGTTTTTTAGTTCTCTAGGTAATTCAGTTTCTAAGAATGACATTTTTTCTTTGATACTCTTATACTGGTCTAGACTAATATTTTTAATTAGTTCCTTTTTTTGTCCAGTTAGCACTGCTAGTATGTTTATGACTCTGTTTATTGGAGTTAGCTCTGAGTTTAATACTGGTCTTAGGTTTATATATTTACCTATTGTAACATCTTCCCACTTTGTTGGTATTGTGATTCTCATATTTCTATATATAACAAATTTTTGGATTATAACAAAAGCACTAAAAATAAATTTTAATTAAATAGTAATTAACTAAACACTAACTAAATAAAACAACTCAATATCTATTTAAACACTATTTAGATAAGTTCTAAGACACTTAAATAGTTTTTTGGTATATTCATATAGATTAATGTTTTAACTACGCTTAAATCTATTTATTTTAATTATGCTGCTTTTTGTTCTTATTTTATCTTTTCTTTTATTGTCTTTTCTTTTCTTATCTTATCTTATATAACCCCATTTGCTCAGCATTTGCTGACCATTTGCTTAGCATTTGGTGTTTTTTCCTCTGTTAAAAAAAAAGAGGAAGTAACGCTCTTTTGCCGACTACTTCCTCAAAGTATAAATTAATAAAATAATTATCAATAAAATCTAGTGTAAATATAATCAATTTTATCGTATTGAATACCAGCCTTTATTATTTTGTTTTAAATGTATTAAAGCAACGTATCTCAAAGCATCTAGTAAGTGGTCTGCTCCTATTGGTTTTTGTAGACTATTTCCGTTTTTGTCAGTAGCCCATTTGTACATTCTAAACTCTTTTCTTAGGTTACTACTACTAACTACATTTATTTTAAATCGTTTAAGAATATCTATTCCGTTAAGTATACTATCCCTACCTTTTGTAGCTGGCTTAGCGTTTAATCCTAGTCTATATATCTCTTCAATACTCTTAGGCTCTGCACTATCACAAATAACCTCATCTCTACCTATAATAGGTCTTAGTCTTTCTGCTAGATCCTGGTTAGTTAATTCTCTTTCGTAGATAATCTCTTTTAAATATAGCTCGTCATCTTTACGATATACAGCTACACAAGCTGAGGGGTCAATAGAATAACCAAAGTCTAAGCCATAAGATACTAGCTTACAGTCTGGCATAGTATCGACATACTTAACATTCTCATAGACTAGCCCGCTTATATTACCATACTCTCCTAGACCGTATATCTTCCAAAACTCTTTATCTGTTTGCTGTAAGTATTCTATTTCTTTAATTAGTGACTTAGGTAGAAACGAATTATTTTTATAGTTAGACACTATCACCTCTACGTCATTGACTTCGTTAGAACGCTTTATTTCTAATTCCTGGTTAATCCAAATCTGCTCGTCATCTGGGTT
>Ga0208157_1001586_pt1 | contig 10093 bp, 15 predicted proteins | sample 5_EtaG_FD_184077 | JGI IMG/M metagenome (GOLD analysis project Ga0208157, IMG submission 184077) | Marine viral communities from the Subarctic Pacific Ocean - 5_ETSP_OMZ_AT15132 metaG (SPAdes) (version 2) | ecosystem: Environmental > Aquatic > Marine > Oceanic | place: Pacific Ocean | collected...
GTTTGAATCAGCAGCGAATACAGGTAAGAACTATGTGGGTATGTCAGCCTTAGTTTATCCTGAACATACTATTGGTGGACAACCTAGTGTGCAGTTGTTGATACATGGTTCTGAATATAACCATCCACAAGGTATGGTGTGTTCAGTTGCTATGAGTAAGAAAGATGTTATTGACTTAGTGAAGTATCTAAGAAGTGTTGATATGTTAGTTGAACAACAAGGTCTACCTATTACACCTATGGAGGGAGAAGAATGAGCAACATGGGTTATGTTAGGTTTGAGAATACGTTAGAAGATTTGGAAGATTGTTTTGAAAATTGGGAAGGTGAGAAGAGTGAATCCGAAGAGGTGTTTAGAAAACGGTTGTTGGAACTCTGTATAAAAATAGTGTCTTGGTATGACTATGGAGATGAAGAAGAATGATTGATACAACGATATACGAAGAACACACCTGTGCTTATTGCGAAGAAGTAATTGAAGAATATGCAATTAGAACGAATGACGAAGTTTTGTATCACGACTATTGCTTTGACGCATTGGTTCGCAGGGATATAAGAACAGAAGAGGACATACAGGAAGTGATTGAATGATTGACACAGACAAATACAAAGGACATACACCTTCACCTTGGCGGGTCGAAGGAGAACTAACCGAGGGTGACGATGGTTGGGGGCAATCAGGAGATAGCACTCTTTCCATACATGGAGATGGTCTATACATTGGTCAGATTGGTGCTGACTATGGCATACATGAAACCCACATGAATGCACGACTCATAGCAGACGCACCACTTCTCTTAGCAGAAGTCTTGCGGTTGCGTGAGCAAGTGGCAGATTTACAAGATACTATTGATTGTCTACGTGAGTTTTGCCATAAAGAAGGCTACGACACATACAATTGGGAAGTAAAGTACATACCAACAGATAAGGTGATTGAATGAGTGAAGAAGATGATGTTATGAGAGCAGACATGGAATCATGGTTGAATTATATGAATGAAGAAGGGGGCGAGGAAGAATGAATCTAGTTGATGTGATACCTACTGTAATAGTAATTGGGATATTTTCTATCCTTATAGGTCACCTGTTATTTGAATCATTCATATACTCTCGCACCCGTGTGAATTGATGATAGTCGTTGTTTGCGATTATATGAGAGTGATTAGAACATTGACTATATAAACCGAGATTGAATGAAAGAGTGGTAACTATGACAAATAAGAATTGGATTAACTTTGCTAGGTACAGTTCCCCACCAATAGGTAAGGGAAGGATGTATCAGTGTGAACTGAATAAACAAGAGGGCGAATTGATATTGAGTATAGACCTAGATGGTACTAGATTTGAAGGTAAACTATACGATATAGGTATGATATTAAGAAAACAGGAGGAAGAAGAATGAGAGTAAGACCATTGAATGATTTCAAGTTGCTAGGCACAGGAATACATGTGTCTAAGGATAAAATATACAACGCATTTCACGCCACTAACCAACCGAATTGGGAAAGTAGAGGGCTTGTGTTCATCATAAATGCAGAAGGTGACACTACTGAGTTAGGTTTCTTACTCGACTCAACAGACTACGAGGTGGTTGAATGAGTTACGCATACGAACCTAGTCCTAAACCTACATGGTGGAAGGAACTAACAGAGAAAGAACAGATAGAGTGGTATAATGGTTACATAAAAGCACTAAAGAATGTGATTATTTACGGTAGTGACAGCGTAAATACTGACCTTGAACAAGCGAGAAGAGAACTATTCCTTTTGTCGGGTAAGTATGAAAGAAATGCCGATAAAGAAATCACAATGTTAGATGTGATTATGAAAATGAGTGGAAATATCATAAGATATGAAAAGGAGGAAGAAGAATGAATACGAAAGGAAAAGCACCAAGAGGAAGAAACTGGGATAATTTACAAGAAGAGTTCATTTATGAACTAGCAGAAACTAGAATGGCAAATGGGGAAATGATGAGCCTATCGGCAATAACAATGTTTTACAATGAAGAGTTTAATGGTAAGTATGACAATTGGATTGAGCGGCCTCCTAGTGCTATTGCTTCTAGGTTAAATAAAGTACGTGCTAGAAAGAAAGATGAAATGTTGAGAGAAAAACGTAGACAGGCGCTAGTAAATCAAAGAGAAAATTATCAGCGTGAAATAAAGGAGACAGTTGAAGAAATAACTCCCGAAAATAAACACATAACATTAGATGCACACAAAAGATTACTAAAATCTGAACGTCATATAAAGGGTGCAGAAACTAAAAGAGAGTTAGCAAAGACTCATCTAAACTTAGGTAAAACATGGTCGATGGATGACAAGATATACTTGTATGAAAATTGGGATGTTGATGGAATATTTGGTGCAACCACCATTTCTAACCATGCACAAGAGGTAGCAGATACTCTCAGTAGGACTCTTGATTCTTGTCGCACTAAACATTACGTTCTATCGAGAGATAAAAAGTTCTTGAAGAGGTACGAAGAGATGTATGGTATTCGTAAAGATGGTGCTTTTGAGAAGTATATGGAAGAGAAAAATGAAGTGAAAACTCTTGAAGATATTGTAGAATACCGAGGCTTCACTGCACTCTTCTTCCGTCTATATACATGGTCTAAGAATAGGAAAGACCGTAAGAGGATGAAGAAAGAACTAAAGAGACAGGCTCAAGAAAAATACAGAAGATATGTGGAGGACTTAGAATGAAAGAGGACTTTTTTCAGAAGGCTAAAAAGGATGCAGAGCGAAGATTGAAGATTATGCGTTTCATTAAATGGGCTGAAGAAAACCAACCAACACAACTAAACAACTTAAGAGAAGCATACAGAAGATATAAGGAGGACTTAGAATGATTGATACAGACAAATACGGAAACATAACACCGGAGAGATGGACAGTAGATGAAGAAGACCCATGCCGTGTGATGGATGTACAGGAATGCACCATCGCAAGGACTGACTTCATCGACATCGAGGAAGAGAGGGAGTGGCAGTTAGCCAACGCACAACTCATAGCAGACGCACCTGACTTACTCATAGAAGTCAAGCAGTTGCGTAAAGACCTAAAGACCATGACTCATATTAGAGATGAAATCAATAGATGCTTGAAAGATGATGATGAGGATGGCCCTTTTGATGTTATGCTAAAGATTGAATCAATTTTACACAAGAATAGGTGGATTGAATATGCCTGAGATGTATTATAATCAGGGAAGTACATACTATCCCTGCAATAGAACTGTTGACTATATAAACCGAGATTGAATAAAGGAGGGAACTGAAAATGACGATGACAAAAGACGATGAGACAAAAGATGACACCAAAGGTATGAGTGTAGAAGAACTGTTCGCAGACTTCTTTAATGCAGCCAAAGAAACAAACGCAAAGCAAGTGAAGAAGAGCAGCGTACAATTTAGTACGATTAGTCAAGAGAGAAGAATACTATGTAAATCTCAGAAGGCAAGTGATATGATAAAGTATCTGATGCACTACAATTCAGGTGAGGTTAGATGGAAGCCACCTAATACAGAATTAATATTACTTACAGATACATATGATGTAGTTAAATCCGCTTTCGATAGACTACTACCTGAGTGTGAGGATGGTAAGACTGCTTTCCTTCGCACATGTCCTCAAGAGGCTAGACACGGTGTCTTAGAATCCTTGAGTGTTACACAAGAGACACTAGAAGATTCTTGGAAAAAGTTAGTTGAGACTATGGAAAAGCATGACCCTAATGGTAGCCTAATCCTACAACCATTCATCAATGCCACATCTAGTTGTGTGCTTGCACCTCAACAGTTTGCTGCTGTTGCTGAGGGTCACGATGGTATTACAGCAGGTATCAATGAAGAGACTGGGAGAATGTTATACTTTGCACTGAATCCTCAACAAACATATCTATCAAACGATATACACATGGTTAATCCTAATTGTAAGTTTGATACATCCACCAAGACAACTAACTATGAGTTAGAGTTTGTCTATCAAAGAGATGAGGACTTCAAGAGAAAAATGGGTGGTGGCTCTGAACCTTTTATTACACAGATACGTGGCTCACCTCCTAATCCACCTAGAGAATTACCCTTTACATACATAGATGAAAATGGTGATGAGCGTGCTGCTAACATAGATGGTAGTGCTGGTCCAACTGGAAGATGTGAAGCCAAAGAAGTATGGACTGCATCAGGTTTGGAAGAAGTGGCGTGGTTAGAAGCCAATATTACAAGAGACTTATGCCCCGATGGGTTTGTTATATCTCATCCAACTGGCTCTCTTATGTCACACATTTGTGCTCATGCAAGACAGCATAGTATACCATACATAGTAGGTGAAGTAAACGTGGGTGATAGGTTTACAGAGGGTTCACAAACATGGCTTGCACTTGACCCTAATTGGGATATCGTACCTCAACCTTACAACCCATGTGTACCTGAATACATTGAAGCATTCAAGGCTGGACTACTACGTTCACAGACACACTGGCAAAGACAACAGGGTTGGTTTGCTCACTTCTTTCACCAATGGGTTGGTCTAAACTACAATGGTATAGAGACTGCTTACTTAGCAGGTGGCTTCGTTGGTTGGATGGTTAAGGCTATCCTTGCCCTCTCACTAGGTGAGATGAGATATTCTCAAGGTAACAAAAAGAATATTTGTGTAGACCTTTGGCCTACCTTAACAGCAATTATGGGTGAAACTGAATGGGAAGAGTTGTCAGGAGAGAAGCACGCTGGTACTACAAGACAGCATTACTATGCTTTACTTGAGCAACTAAACTTAGATACAGTTGAAATGGAAATGGCTTTGAGATGGTGTAAGAAACACTTCTCCACTGGTTGGGGCACACACACAAGTTTTGGTGGTGCTAACTGGGGTGCATGTGCATCAAGAGGGGCTGATGTTTGTAAGAGTGTGAATGTATTCTTAGCAGAGCCAAATCAAGAAACACTAAACGATTTGATAGGTGAAGTGAATCTAGCAAAGAACCTAGAACACAATGGTGGCTTCTTGTATAACAAGTTCCTAAGCAGAAAAGCCTTTGATTACAGTACAATGCATGTAGATAGTGCAGGTAATCAGAAGGGACTATTCTCTCATTCACCTGAGTCTTTATCATACATGTTTAGAACTTATGAGTTAGCAAGAGAGTTCCTTGATGGTGACGCAAACAAAGGTAACAAAGCACCCACTAATGATTGGGTAGAAATATTTGGTTTCCTAAACGGTAAAGGTGCATCCTACTTCCGTCAACATTTCATTGCTAGTGATATAGATGTGCCTGAGTCAATAAGAAATGCAGCAATAGCATGTGGCCCTAAACTACTACACTACAATAACAAATACTCAACTGAGGAAAGTTATGTACCGTGTGGTATTAGTACATGTGAATTATGTATCAAGAACGATGTCTTAGTTGTCAATCTAAAGTATGGTAATGTAGGCTCTCAGTTATTGTCTACTACTTACCCTGAGGTGTTCATGGCTGGCGGTAAAGAAGTATCGTCAGTAGATAGTTATGCAGTTGCATCTTTACTAAGAGAGAAGAAGTATGCTGATGTCACACCAAAGATGTGGATAGATGGGTGGAATGGTTTGAATAAATTAGATGCCGCTTATGCCCTTTTGTCTGACCTAATGAGCAAGTTCCTGAGTAACCAAATGGCTGACAATAACCAATGGACTGAGGAAGTATTAAAATTATTGAAGGAGGAAAAGTAAATGGGTAGTAAAGATGGATGTCATACAGGCAATCCTCTTGTCTTTGAGGCAAAGGGTGTCAAGGTATATGCTGGTGGTACGAACAGAAATGGTGGTTGGCACAAGATGTCACCTATGCCTGACTTGGCTTTAGGGCCAATCGGTGTGATACACAGTGCAAGAACTATTGATGTATTACCGGAAGGTTGGAAGTCATCGTCTACATTAGTGGGCGGGGATACACCTATTGTTATGGAGATTGATTGGCCTGATTACAGCATTCCTAGTAACTTAGGCCCATCATGGTGGAGAGCATTGGTTGAGGATATTGAGACTAAAAATATCAAATCAATATCCACTCAGTGTATGGGTGGTCATGGTAGAACTGGCGTGCAGTTGGCTATTCTTGCCCACTTGATGATACCAAAAGCAAAGCATGAATGGAAGAATGCACACGACCTTATAAAGTGGGTTCGTGGTAACTTTTGTGAACATGCAGTAGAAGCAAAATCACAGCAAACATACATCGCAGATGTGTGTGGTATACCTGAGGGTGACTCTGCAATTGTAGTCACGCAGCCACAATGGAGTAACTTCGATTACACTGCTGATAATCTTCTCACGGAAGATGAGTTAAGAGCAGAGCAAGTAAAGATTGAGAGAGAAGAAAAGAAAGCAAAGGCTGCTGCTAAGAAAGCAAAGGCTGCTGCTAAGAAAGGTAAGGGTAATAATCCTAAGAAACATACCCTCGATGATTTCTTTGCTGACGATGTTGAACGTATACCTTTTGGTAGTAATAACAAAGTGAGTTCCCCTATTGAGAAGGGTTGGACTATCGTTGAGTGTTGTGATTGTCACCATAACGAATGGCGTAAAGCAGATAGAAATACGTTCACTACACCATGTGGTTCATGTGGTTTTGATGGTGGCTTCGTGCAAGTCGATAGAGAGTTCCTTAACGGTAATAAAACTAGACTTTGTTTGGTTACTGATGAAATGTATCACCAAATAGAAATGTACGATAAACAAGTTTCATACGTAGGAGAAGCAATGCGTAGAGGTTTGAGTGTTAGAACAAATCAGAAAGGTATTGCTACTATCAAAATAGGTAACAAATACATACCTATTCACTTACTAAAAAGAGATGGTGATGACATCGTTTCTATGAAAAAGACCACACAAAACATAGTCGAATCCCGTAGCGCCATACAAGGTATGAAGTTTATGGGAAGGCAAGAAAGAGAAATATTGGAGGAATAAAAATGGAAGAAAGATTACAGGTAAAATGCAATTATGACAACGGTTTGATGCACGTACAAGGTGTGTCGAAAACGGTGAATCAAGGAAGAGAGTATGGTTTTGCGACTAAGATGCGCACTACAACTGAGGTTAGTATGTGGTTAAAAGAACAGCCGCCAGTGCTTAAGTCAGCCGCTTCTGATACCCTTGCTTACACACCGTTTCAAATCATCAGATACAGTAACAAAGTACCACAGTTATTCATACCCGGCACGCCCGCTAATCATCCAAACGGTGCTGTATTAAACTTACACCCGCTTTCTAACGGTGTTAAACAACTGCTTTCTTTTGCAGAAAAAGCAGGTTTTATTGTAGATTCAGATGAGTTACCATTCACAACAGACGAGGTGAAAGAATGAGTATCATAGAATTATCAGTGCAGACTGGCACAGCATCTATCGACTTGAAAAATGTAACTGCTATTGTTCGTTCACACGACCTTTTTGAAGAAACATGGAATCTTAATGTTCACATGAAGAGTGGTACTATTTTTATGTGTGCTGAATATACTGCTGAGGATTATGAAAACTTAGTTAGATTATGGACTGGGGTTGTGTCATCGTGAGTAAAACACCATTCCCTAAAGGTCACGTATTGAATGATATTTGGGCATCACTTAACTTAGTGGCCCAAGAATTGAACGTGGAACATCCTAATGTTATGTTTGCTATACCTGAGCGTACTGCTAAAATGATTTCAGATAGAAGAGAAATACAGGCATCTTTACGCATACAAAATGATGATAGTCTCGCTCACCATGTAGGTTGGGGGTTACAAACTAATGTTGTAGATTCTATATGTATGGTGTCTCTTTGGAATGAATTAGCAGAAATATACGAGATACCTGCTGGCTTTTTCTCAGCATTAGAGTATTCAATTAGAGATGACCCCGCTTTTATGGATGTAAGAGTGGTTGGTTTAAGTCCATTTTTAATAGATTCATACGGTTCACCTACTATTGATTTGGAGAAAGCGACACATTCTACACCCGCACTTATGCGTTTAGCATGGGATGGTGCATTATCAGGCGATTACTGGGATGTAGAGAGTATAATGCACTTACCTAAGACAGTGTATCATAATGACGACAGAGCGCTAGAAGCAGCAGAAAGAGTGGGAGTAGAGGTCGAGTTCGCTTAGAAGAACATTGACTATATAAACCGAGATTGAAAAAGGAAGTGAGACAAAATGGTGAAAATGAAAGTATTTGGTAAAGAAATAAAAGCGGATGGATATACAAGAAATCCTGTATATTTTAAGAGTAGTTACTTTTTAGGTAGTACAGGAAGAAGTGACAATATACTACTTAGTGATGGTACTAGCCTAAAGCGAGATGGTAAATATGGCTTTTTAGCCTTAAAAGATAGAGAATCAGGAGACATATTTCTCTTAGATATGTATGGATATGATGGTTATAATCACACTTATGAATTAGAATCACAAGTTCAACATGTGGATACATCAACTAGGAAAAAGAGTACAAGCGTAGTACTCAAAGCATATGGTATGAATGATGCGTTTAAGTGTCTAAAAGAAGTTTATAGAAAAGACCCTGAGGACTATTCATTGGTGCTATTAGAGGTAAAAAATAATGGTAGCCAATGGGAGTATTATACTGGTACGATAGGGAAAACTACTGCGCATTATGTGGGTAAAGGCCCGTTAGGACGCGTCGATATGGCAAAGATAAAACATGTTCATGTGCTTTTAGATTCGTTAGATAAATCGATAGTATCAGGTAAAGCATCAATGATGAAATTAAAAGAATTAGTAGTGGAGGAAATATAAATGGGAAAAGCAGAGAGACAAGGTTGGCAAACATGGGAACGATACAAAGCAGCAGGTGTAGTCAGTGATGATATCACATTTACAGATGAGAAGATAATAATAGACCATGCTATTGGTAAAACTAAAGAGACAATAGGTAAGTGTTACCCAATAGATGCAGCAGTGGCTTATTCATTAGCATCTGCTGGGCCTGAGGCTAATCTAACATCTAAACAATTAGTAAATCAATACACTAGAATGGCTACGGCTATGATGACTCAAACAGTTGGATATGGTAAAGTACCTAACCCTGATACTAAATCATGTGGTCACGATGAAATCAACGGATTTAATATTTCATTTCCGTATCCGTTCTTACAAGGGGGTTTTATTGTCGGTAAGCACACTTCTTCTTCCAATCTAGCAACTTGGTTGAAAACTAATGAATTAGACCATCTTTTACCTTATGCAAAATTACGAACTAATGCTAAAGGTATGAATGCTCTTACCACTCAAATAGGATATGTTCGTTTATTGTTGAGTAAGAAATACACACCGCTTAGATTAGCCATTGAGGAAAAGTTAGGTACTACCACTTGGTTAATTGGTGATGGTAATAGTCACGTAGATGTTACTGCCACAAAAGGTCAGTGTAAGTGGAAAGACGATGCGAGTAAGAAATGCGGCCATCACGATGGTGATTACATTACAGATTGGGTTATGATAAGAGACGGTGAAGGCGGTCTACGTGAATTATGGAGCAGAGAAAGAGGTGAAGCAGTGGTATCTAGTGGTTGGAATCGCGACCAAATTGAAAGCGCGTTTGGGTATAACTATTACAAGAAACTAGCCCCATCTGACATTATTCTATGGTCTAAAAAATCTAGGACACTAGGTAATATCATAGCAGAAAAGGAAGTCATCAAAGAGATTAACAAAGCACTGAGACGTATGACAGCAAGAAACTTCAACGTTGTACGTAAAGAAGGTTTGAGAAATACTGCTACTTACACATGGAAGAACTGGAATTGGTTATACAGTTTAAGAGACTTAGTTAAACAAACAAGTAAGAAAAACAGAAAAGAACATGACTTGGTTAACGGTTGGTTGTATACGAAATACGATTCTAGGATGTCTTACGGCCATGAACTTGCTAAGTTCAAGTGGATACCCGGAAAGAAAGCAGAGGAAGGTGCTAGTGTACCTGCTGTAAAAGATGACGAATCTGTTAAAACCTTTATAGTGTACATGAATGCTACTGGCGGTAGTTATTATAACAGTGGTAAAGGTATACTACCATTTAGATTTGCTAGTATCCAAGATGC
>Ga0208157_1001587_pt1 | contig 10088 bp, 12 predicted proteins | sample 5_EtaG_FD_184077 | JGI IMG/M metagenome (GOLD analysis project Ga0208157, IMG submission 184077) | Marine viral communities from the Subarctic Pacific Ocean - 5_ETSP_OMZ_AT15132 metaG (SPAdes) (version 2) | ecosystem: Environmental > Aquatic > Marine > Oceanic | place: Pacific Ocean | collected...
TTCTTGAACGCAGAGCCGGCAAGAGGGAGATAAAAAAGCATTTGATCGAACTCGGGTTCGTACTCCTTCATCACATCCATGAGCTGATAGTTCATGAATTCTTTAACTCTGTTTGATTGTTCTTCTCGGGCTCTGTCTGCTAATCCAATTATTCGAGTGTGTACAGGACCTGTAGCCGGTAATAATTCTTTATAAGCTTGTGCTTGAAATTGTGTAACTGCTTCTGCAAGAACAGGGTGAGTTGCACCACTTGCTCCTTGAAAGGGCTGAGTTGGATTTTCATATTTAAATCCTAAAAGATCTAGACCTTTTGTATAACTATCTTCCCAATCTTTTCTAGACGATTTGTATTGTTCGTAATTTGCTGCAAGATCAGAACCTAATTTACCTAAAACTTCTTCAGGTAATAATTCTGCTAAATTATCAAAGTGTCCATTAGTTCCTGGTTGATTAACTGCTTCAGGATCAAAATTAATTGTTGCTCCACCATCTTCTTCTTGTGTTACTTTAATATCATCAGGACCAACTTGTTCGTCGATGGTTTCTTTTTCCATCTCTAAAACTTCTTCGTCTCCTGGTACTTTAATTTCAGTCTCTACGTTTGGTAGGGCTTTGTCTATATCTGCCATTTATATTCTCCGAGTTCTTTATTGTTGTAGCTTGTTTTGTAGGAACATTCAACCCTTGTGAGTCAGGTCCTTTTAAAGGCGGTATCTCTTTAAATTTAACGTGTTGCATATTTATCACAAGTGTTTTGTTCTTAACCATACCTTTTTCCCTTTAAATAATCTAATGTGGCCTGTAACCGAGCTGCAACAGTTTGAATATAATTTAATTCTACTTCCGGAATAAATTTTTTAGGTAAAATAACTTCACTACCATAAGAAGGACCATCTCTTCTACTTGCCATTTTTCTACCAATGTTTACATATTTTTCTGGAACGTCTACTGAATAAACATCACCAGTTAAAGTGCCTTGACGTTGTGCATAATATCTAGCATCTGCAGCATTATCAAAAAAGAATCTATCTCTTAATTTTGGACTATATAAACCACTCATTGCATTTACTGATGTTCGATTTGGTTCTGCTCCTCGAAACAATCTCATTGTATTGGGACTTCCTTTCATTAAAAATTTAGCTGCGTTTACGATGCTCATTATACCCGCCCCATTCCTTTTAAATAATCTAATGTGGCCTGTAGCCTAGCTGCAACAGTTTTAATATAGTCTGTTTCAAATTGATTTAGGTATTTTTTAGGAAGGATCAATTGGTCTGCCATTTGATCAATATCAATTCTTCTAGCCATTTTAGTTCCTATTCTAAAATCTTTTTCTGGAATATCAATTGATTTGATTTTAGATGGATCATCTGCAAAACTTTTAGCTACATCTAGATTAGATGTAAAAAATCTACCTTTTAATTTATCGCTGTAAGGAACAAATTCTACTTCATTAGTTCCTGGTATGTATTTAGCCATCCTACCAGAAGCATTCGCTCTTTCACCTCTAAAAACTTTTACAGTATTAGGTCTTTGTCTCATTAAAAATTTAGCTGCGTTTATTATACTCATTATCTAAAAAAATCCTCATCTGATCTATCTTTACCAGTAAATAATTTGTAACCTTGATAACCCAGTGTACCAAGTGTTGCTAGTCCTGCACCAATTGATATTGCAGGCAACGCAACAGCGCCTGCTGCTGTTCCTGCTAAACCTAATGATGCTATTCCTAATAATCCTCTTGATGCTCCAGCTTTGCCTAAAGCTTTTACTGCAGGATTCATAAATGCTGCACCTAAATAATTTAATGGGTTTGTTGCAATTTCTCCTGCATCTTTACCTTCTCTAACATCTTGGGCTATATAACCAATAGTTGATGGTATGGCTATTGCAGGTGCGCCTAATGCCCATAAACCTTTTCCAAGAACACCTTTATTTAAACCAAGTGCAGACATAAATCTTCCTCTACCTTCTGGTAATGGTCCAGCTTCACCGACACCTCTAGCTGTTTGATAAACACCTTTTGCAATTGGTGCAGTCAATCCTGCTGCTCCAGCTAATTCTAATTTAAATTGATTATCTAATAAAATATTGTCATCAACTTCTTTACCTTTATCTTCAACATCAGCAATAATCATTCCTTCCATCTGACTATCGTTAGTTAGATATGTACTAGGATCATCGTTTCTAAATTGTTTAACTAATGCACCAGCTCCAACACCCGCGGCTATGGTACCGACACCTAATGCAGCAAGAGTTCCAAATCTTCCTTTAAGTATATTTGGGTTTTCTTTTAGCGCTGTTAAAAATTTTGTACTTGAGTTTTTAATTTTATTAAACGAACCACCTGCATTAGATTTATTAATTTCTTGCGCCAATCTTTTAGGGTCTTTTTCAAGTGCATCATTAACCGCATCTACGCATTGTAATGCTCGTCCACCATTAGCCTGATTCATAACTATTGGCAACTTACAAATATCACCACCTGCTCTAGCGTTAGTTTTTGCATTAATAAAAAATTTTGTAAGATTAGGATTTTTAGAAACTTCTTTTAAAGTAGGGACTTCTAATTGTAAATCTTTTACTGGATAAGTTCCTTTTGCAGTAGGGTTTAATTTTACTTTTGCATCAGGGTAATTTTTTAAATACTGGTTAGAGTGTTCAGTATTTTTTAATACTTGTTGAATTGTATCTCGATCTGTAAGATCGGAAATTAATTTAGCTTTATCTGTTACTCTTACTTTATCTTTTCCAAAAGAAATATCTAGATCGTCTAAATATCCTACACCTTTAACTTTAGTTTTGTCGTTAAATTTTTTAACATGTTCTTTTATCTTATTTTCAAGATCTTTTTTAAATACAGAATCTGTTTCATTATTATACCTACTAGATAGTTTTACAAACTCTTGGTCAAAGTTTATATTTTTTAATTGGTTAAATGCAGAAGGAGCATACTGTGCTTTTAATCTAAAGTTTTTTGGAAAAAAACTCTCTGTTTTTGCAAACGCTTGAGGATTTGCGTGTTCTAATACCATGCTTTGAGATTTAAATAAGTTTGGATACTCTGCTTTTAGTTCTTTTAAAACAGTACTAGTATTTCTAGTTATTCTAGACATAGCTGTTTTTATTTGTGCTTTTCGATAATCTGCTAAACCTGGTTGTTTTAACTCATTTGCTAAATCTTGATATACAGTTTTAAACTTACTAAATTCAAATATTTTATTTTTAAAATCAAAACCTCTTGCAGCTAAAATTCTTCCAATTGTACTTGAGCCCCCAATGTTATTATCGCTTGCAAATTTTTGAAGTCTAGAAAGTTCTTTTTGAGTAAAATCTGTTTTTGTTTTTTCACCTGTATAAAAATCAGTCAAGTCCTGCATTGTAGTTGTAAAGTTAGGATTTTTATCAAGAAGCTGATAAGATAAAAATTGTTTAAAAATTCTATCTGTATCTTTGTAACCCATCCTTGCAGTGCTAAAGCCTTCTAAAAAATTATATTCTCTAGGAAACTGAAATCTGCCGTCTTTTATAAATAAATTATTTTTAAACCATGCATCAACTCCTCTTTTAGTTTTTGGTACTTCTATATATTTACCTTTATTAAATTCTTTTAAAGCGTCTTTAAATAATTTATCTTTACCATTTTTAAGTTGATATTTTTCATTTGCTACATTGGCATTAACCCATTTAACTAAATCATCTGTATATGTTCTTTTAAGATTATTATAAGCTGTTTTTGATTCATTGGCCATACGCCCTATTTCTTCTAAGTCTCTGACCCTTGTAACTTTATTTTTTAATGCATTATGTTTTTTTACAGCTTGTTCATAACCCTCTGGACTTGCATCAAATGTAAAGCTTTTTGCACCACTATAAGTTTTAACAGGATTTCTAACTCTAATTCTTATTCTAGGTCTTCTGTCTGCATCTCCTCTTGCATCTTGTTCTAAACTAAAACCTAAACCAGGTGTTTGTTTAAAATTAGCAATTTTATTTTTAACATCTTGAGTTAAATTTACTCTGGATTGTTTTCTACCTGTTGTTAATTTGCTTACCTGAGAAGGATTTAAAAGTTTTCTTCCTCTTGAAGATATTTTTTTATAAGCCGTTTCTCCAACATCTCCTTTTGAAATTCCGTAAGTGTATCTTTCAAAATTCCAATTTGTTATTTCAGGGTAAAATGATTTTAGTTTATTTTGTTGAGCAGTAGTTAGAAAAGCAGCCATTAAACCTCCAGGATCTTAGCTAGACCACCATCGGCATTTTTTCTTCTTTTACCAAAAAAATCGTCTATGTTTGCTTTGTTCATATCGTCAATATCATCTAATATAGATCTTTCTTTTATGTTTGGATCTATATTTTCCATCATTCTATTTATTCCTTGAACTTGTCTATTTTCTAAAACAGTCAAATAATCTTCTCCAAATTTTGCTTCAGCCCAATCAGGATGACGTAAAGCTCTCATTTTATCTGCAAGTTCAGGACGACCATTAATTTCAAATTGTCGAATATCTTTAAACATTTCTGGATCGTTTAATCTTATTTCTTCATCAATTAATTTTACGTAATCGTCACTATAGACATTTGTGTCGTCAAATTTAGTTTTAAGAAAGTCTAGTTTTCTACCGGTGACAATTGCATCTGCATCTTTATTACCTTTAGTAATTGCATCAATAAGATCCATACCTTCATCTCTGTATTTCTTTATAAGTTCTTTTTCAATCTTTCCTCGCATGATGCCAGATAGACCTTTAAAAATATTTGACGCCATTAGACCTCCAGGATCTTAGCTAGTCCACCTCTGGCAAAATCCATTCCTAATCTTTTTTTAATTTCTATTATTCCATCAGGAAAGTTATCTGGATTTTTTAAGACTTGGTTTAGCATTTTAAAGTATTCTGTTTTTTCAGGACCCACCATAGTTCTGTCCATTGCAAGTTCTCTAAATAATCTTGAAATATCTTCGGCTTCTAATCCGTATTTACGCAAATCTTGGTATCCCATTTTTGTACCTTCATCGACTGACTTATTTATGTTTGCAAGTTTTTTAGCAAGACCAAAAGCTTTACCTGCTGATTTGCCAAATCTAAAACCTGCACGTCCACCGGCTGCCATCTCATCTATAAATTTTGCAGTCATTCTATCAAACCTTGGATTGTCAGGTTTTAATCCTGCAGCGTCTGTTACATTTTCTAAAACTCTATTTGTAAATCTTACAATCTCTTCACCTGTTGCACCTGACGGTAATGCTTCTGCAATTCTTGGACCAAAATATTTTTCAACAAGTAGAATAGGATCTCCACCAATTCCACCACCGCCTTCAGTAATAAATTTTACATCTTCTACAGATATAACGTTATTTAAATTTGTTTTACCGAATGCAGCTGTTCCTACATCGTATTCATCTTTTTTTAATGCTTCTAATAAAAATTCTCTAGCTGATGCACGTTTAGATGGCATGTCACCTAGATTTCCAACATTGCTCATTTTACCTTGATCCATCATTTTTTTTACTTGTGCAGCAAGTGCAGGATCTTGTATGTTAAGTTGTTTAATTGTTTCTTCAGCTGATTGAATTGGTGCTGCAATATCGTCTGGTCCGCCACGTGAACCTGGAGGTGGTAGATCATCTGCTAATTGAGTACCTCTTCTCATTGGTAAAATAGTTTCTGATGCCATTACACCTTCGTCGGTCATGTAGTCACCTTTAGCTCTTAAAGCACCTAAACCTTCTTGATCCAGGTTCCTGGTCCCTGTTCCCATGTCAATGATGTTTGCGGGTGCAGCTTTAGGGTTATAAAACTCATCTAGCTTTAACATATTCTCGTATAACTTTCCTGCTTGAACATCGTTTAGTTTGTCGGCAGTTAAATACCCCATAGGGCTTTTTAATTCGTCTAAGACTTTTGATTTACCGAGTGCGCCTACTGCTTCCATGTTAATAGACATATCAACAAAAGGTTCTGGATTCCTACCGGTACCTAGAAAAGTAACATTTGACCGGGAACCAAGGACATCACTCATATTTCCACCTAGTTTGGAATATAATTTTACAATGTTTTCTACTAATTCTTTTTTAGCCATAATACTTTACGTGTCCCCTTACAATGGGTTCTTCTTTGTAGTCTTCAGGATGTCGAACCAAACCACCCTGTCTAATTCTCATAATGGCCTGTGTTGTACTATCCACATAGTCATCATATTCTCCAAATGGGAAAGAGGCACATTCCTCAATAACCTCCTGTGCAAAATGCTCGTGCATAGGCGCCCATATTTTACCACTTTCAAAAAGCGGGGCAACGGAGTTTAATCTTGTATGTTTATCATTTCCTTTTGACGGTGTAAAGTTAATAACCGGTATATCCATTTGCCTAAGTTCATGGGTTAGAGGCAATCCTGTGGCCTTTGCCTCAATGATTACCATGTCAGGTTGCCAGTCACGGTACTCTTCTAAAGCTACTCTACGTAGTTCTGGAAAGTCATATCTATCTTTAAACGCGTTAAGTAAGATTATGTTTTGTCCCTGGTCCTCGGTCGTAAAGACTCCCCACGTGGTTATAGCCGAAAAGTCAGAAGTTGTTTTTTTAGTAAACGCCGTATCATAGGATTGCACGATATAATCTAATTTAGGCGGATATTTCTCAGTCCAATCTTGCCACCAATCTCGTTTTAATATAGCTCCTTCTTCTGCCGTTGGCATCTGCATATATTGTGCTAGCCAGTTACTAACTGGTATAGATGCTTTGGTCTTAAGTAATTCTTGTGAGGTCCAGTATTCTGGCCACACGGGTTTTCCATCAGGGAGCAGGGCTGGTAGTTCTACAACCTCCCATTGATCAGATCCTTCTTCAGATTGTGCTTTTAATAATTGACCAGTTATGTCTTTAGTAGACCAACGAGTCATAACAATTACAATAGCTCCACCAGGTTGCAGACGCTGACGTGGACCAGCTGTATACCAATTCATCGCTTTCTCAAAAGCTTTACCATCTGCACGTACATCTTGTTCTTTATGCGGGTCATCAATAATTAATAGATCAGCACCACGACCTGTGATTGCTCCACCAACACCAGCTGCAAAGTATTCTCCACCTTGTTCGGTTTTCCATTTACCTGCTGCCTGACTATCCTCTTGCAGTCTAGTATCAAACAGTTCTCTGTAATTAATTTCATCAACTAAGTTCTTAGTCTTACGTCCAAAGTCAATTGCAAGGTCTGCTGTGTGAGTTGCTTGAATTATTTTTAATTTTGGATTCTTACCAATCATCCATGCCGGGAGTAAGTATGAGGCAAACTCCGACTTTGTATGTCTAGGCGGCATGTTAATGATCAGACGTTTAACTTTCCCATTAGCGAGATCGTTAAATTTTTTATTAATAATTTTGTGGTGGGACCCCTCTATAAACTCGGGCCACACGTACTTAACAAAACTTAAAAAATTTTTTGTAATATTTGGTCGGGCCTCATCCAATGCTACGCTTCGTTCAAGCTCTAGTAGGTTAGCACTTTCTTCTGGGGTCAAACCCTCATATTTTTTTTCTAAAATTTTTTTGTTTGGCATATCTTCAATATGTTTTTAAAACTTATAGCATAATCGTCTAAATCTTCAACTTTAGTGACAACTTAGGATCCCTTTTTATTTTAGGGGGTGTGGGGTCTTTGCTTTGCGATTGCAGTGTTGCCTGGGCCTGGTACCTCTATGGGTGGGCCCGCCCGGTCTCCTCATAGTAAAATTTTAGGGGTATGCAAGAACAACATATGTCGTTTATGCATACCCTATGGGATATTATGGGTTAGTTAAACTTCTTCTTTTTTCTTTCCATATAATCTTTGTAATCATCGGACTTCATTCCCTGTTCCATTAAGTATGGTAGCATTAACATAGCCATACAATGAGCCATAAACTTATCGCCAAACTTTTGTAAGCCATACTCAGTTCTTTGAATAGTTTCCTGTTCACTTTCTGCATTGTGAATGTACAAAGCCATCTTAATTATATTTGGGTTTAAGTGATATGGAAATTTTATATCACTATCATACTCAACTTCAGTTTCTATATTTATTTTTTTAGTCATTGTCGCCCTCTTGTATTGTGGTTCGTGTTGCTTGATATGGTACTCTTTGATAATTGCCCTCGTCATCATGTTGATACCTACTACTTTCATATTTTTCTTTTACTACTTTAATAGGTGTTTCACTCGGTTCACGAACAGGGGCAATAGCAACAATCCTATTAATGTGTAATTTGATGTAATCAAATAAACAACCTACTTTACAAAAATGGTTTTCCCACCCTTGCCAATAGTAGCCATTACTCATGTCATGTATTTTTATTTTTCTAGTTCTTAAAACTTTATTGTCGCCAGAACCACGAACCCTGTCAGTAGTTTTATAAGTATGACACTTTGGACTATGACACCAATTATGCGTCGCCATTAGTTCCCCCTCTCTTAATCCAATAACTGCCAGACGCAGTTCTATAATTATTTGCGTCTACATCAAAATAAGTTATTAGAGGTTTTAAAGATTTGGAAAACCAATATTTACACTTGTCATTCCATTTACCATTTCGAGTTATAAACTTACCATGCTTTTTAGCATAATAAGAAATTTGAAAAGTTTCACCCTCTACCATGTAAAACCCCCAAACTCTACTGCAATTAAAATACATGCAATACAAATTAAAAAGTTCATACCTAGTAAAAAAATACAATCTCTTTTTTGTATTTTTTCCAAAGTATATATTCTCTTTCTTGTTGAAAATATTAGGTCGTTTTGTTTTTCGTTATACTCAATCAACTGTCTGTTGATTTTGTTTTGTGCTTGATTACTTGCGTCTTGCGTTGCGTTCATTTTATACCTTTCTATGTTAGTTAGTATTCTGGGATATTACAGGAATACCCCAGAATTGCAATAGTTAATTTAAACTATTTTGTTGTTGTTTTTCGTATAATAGTCTTGCCTCAATTTTGGCTTTCCTATCTACATTCTTATTTTTCATGCCTTTAATTCTTTCAGCAAGATTTTTAGGATTATAAATAACTAGCCCTGTACTATTAGTTCTAATTATTTCTGCGTCAGTAATATTTAAACCTAACTCGGTGCAAAGTTCCAAAGCTTCATCTAAATATTTATAACCTTTCAAACCAACTTTAATTTCTTTCATCTGGTCTAAAACTGATTTAATCCATTTTTGATGAGCAATAACAAATTGACCTTTTGCCTGTTTCCATTGTATCAAAAAAGAAAATTCTTCTTTAGTACAAGCAATAGACCTATCTCTACAATAATCTCTACCAATTAAATCTAACTGATATTTCTCATTCCATTGTTTGCCATAACCTTTGTCATCATTACCAAGATAAGTATTATTGTTATCAACATATTTTGTTTTGTGTGGGTTGTTATCTTTACCCTCTTGCTCAATCAAAATATCTGGGTTGCAATCTTCCTGTGCTTTTAATTCATCACGAAACAGGGCATAGCCATATTCATTATCGCCACTAGAGTATGAAGAATTGTTATCAACAGAAATAGAACCATTTAATCTAAAGTCAAAATGTTTCTCAATTTGTGCTTCTTCTATTTTAACATTGTTGTCATAGTCCCTTGTTTCTTTCTCACCCATATAATGAAAATGAAAACAACTATCTTTTGCAATCGTACTTACATTCTCAAACTTATTTTGTAAGTAGTATGCTTTTTCAACATCATCTTCAGTATAATGTTTTCGCACTATTTTTTCTGCCACTTTCCATGCGTCATCATTTAACTGAATTTGATTTGCTTTCAATTCGTCGTATTTCTTTTTTTCCTGTGTATCTTCTTGCTCTAAATGTACTCTCATTCTATTAGCAATCTTATTACGATACTCGGAATTTAATCTTATTCTACTCATGTTTCCTTTCGGTTGATTGTTTTTATTTATTTGCATAAAAATTAATTTAAACTATTGACTTTAAAAGTCAAGGGATTATATAAGATATTATGTTATTATTTACAAAAACTTAATACTAAATGAAAGTTAGTCTGGGGTGTTGCTATCAGTGTGATGTACCCCCAGACAACATAAAGAATTTACGAATTTT
>Ga0208157_1001589_pt1 | contig 10082 bp, 24 predicted proteins | sample 5_EtaG_FD_184077 | JGI IMG/M metagenome (GOLD analysis project Ga0208157, IMG submission 184077) | Marine viral communities from the Subarctic Pacific Ocean - 5_ETSP_OMZ_AT15132 metaG (SPAdes) (version 2) | ecosystem: Environmental > Aquatic > Marine > Oceanic | place: Pacific Ocean | collected...
ACTTGGAACCCTGGTTTAAATCCGTTTTTAACAAATTCCTTAACTTCATCTTGTATATCATATAATGTTGTTACTCCTTCCAATGGAACTTGAGTTGCGCTGTGTATAGCATTTCGCAAAGCTTCGTGGCCATGTTCAACTAAATACTCATTCGCATCTTTTTCTCCATTAAAATCTACTAAGTAGCATGTTTCAGCACCAAGCCTTCTTACAAACTCTTGTTTAAGAGCTTGGCCTGGTTCATCAGCATCTACTGCTAATATAATCTTAGTTTTATCTTCAAGATAATCAATACAATTATCTAGATAATCTAAGTTGTTTGAATTCAACGTAGCACCGTTAGGTACTGATATTGCGTTCTTAATGCCAGCCTCATGTAAAGCCAGCACGTCCATTTCACCCTCTACAATAACACACCAATCATAACCTACAACACTGTTAATATTGTAGAATACTTTTTCAGCACCTTTGTATAGTTTGAAATTTTTTCTACCATCTCTATATTTTATGTTGATCAACTGATCACCCATAAAATAATTAAACTGTATGGTGTTTTCTTGTTTACTTGTCTGTGGCATCCACTCAGAGCCTTCGGTTACTTGAAGATCTGTTAATGTTTTCTTTGAAATACCTCTTGTACCAAACCACGTTTCAACATTCGTACTTACCTCGTTAAAGTTGGCAGGCGTATCAGGTCTTATGTAAACCTTTTCGCTAGCGCCCTTGCGTTGATAAGTATGAAGTTGAAATGTAGTATCACAGTTGTGACAAGTACCGAGACCACGTTCCCAATCGTAAGAAGCACATTGTGCTTTCTGATTTTTAGGTTTCCTAGTATGCGAACACAGGGGGCAAACCCCCTGCGCTGCATCTTCTTTTAGGCCATGTTGATTGAACTTGTCAATCAAAAATCCATTGATCTCTTCTACACTCATCTAAAACGGTAAGTCATCTGCTGGAGCGGCAGCTGGGGCAGCTTGAGCAGGCGCACCATCACGTGGCGCTGGTTCAACATTTTGACCGTTAGACCAAACAACTTTAACATTACCTAAGTAAGTCTTCGGTGCTTTGGCATCACGCTCTTCTTTTGTTTGTTCTACAACCACAGGCCCTTGATTACCGAACTGATCTAACTCATCGTTAATCGTAATTGTGATTGGTAAGTATTTACCTTTTTTACCTATATAGATTTTATCTTTAGGTATTTCATTTAGGTTAATACTTGTTTTAATAATACTTGCCATATTTAGTAATTATTTAATTGATTAAACATTCTCATTAATTGCTCTTTAGTAGCACCAGAGTTTCTTCTTAAATTATCTATAGCTTTCACATGGTTTTGATTTGCGTAAAAGTTTTTTTCAGATGTTTTAATTCCACTTACTGTGCATACTTTTGATTTTGTTCTTGGCATAATTTTTGGTTTATAAGGTTTTGCTTATGAAATACTGTTTAGGATCAAAGTCCTTGGTCTTGTAAAACAAGTCATAAGCTTCACTTGCTTTACGTACCTTATCTTCACCTCTTTGATAAAACTGTGGTGAACAGTCGAACATACCAATTTGATGGGTGTTCTTATCGATAACTATAAATAAAAACTCATACCCAAACAGTTTACTGTATATATAGGCTTGTGAGTCATAGTTATACTTTGACGCTGACCATTGAAACTTCTCAATGTCTGCTGTTGTTTTTAAATCGATGACTAGTTTTTCTTGATGGTTAACAATATCTGCTTTACCTTTCCATTGATTACCAAATAACTCTGTAACCATAGGCGCTTCAAAATCGTTTAACTTACCATCTGTACCCATAATAAGATCAGCACAGATATCATTAGCCATAACTTTTTCTCTCATCAATTCAATAGTATCTACTTCGTGTTGTAGTAGACATAGCTCACCACCTGCAACATCTTTATAGGCTTTAGTATTTCTAGTAGTTGATTTAACAACTTTATACTTTTCTAGCTTGTCGGGTTCTAGAATACAAGTATGAAAATACCCACCAACTAAAAATGCTGGAGATGGTTTGCTTGGCTCGAAGGCTCTTAACGGATCTTTTAGTAATCTACCAACATGAGAGTTGGATAAGAACTGATTACCAAATTCACCATAATAGTCTTCGTCTATTTTAAGCTTTTGTAATATTTGCTTTTTGTTCATTTGTTAGTTTGTATTTAGTTTCAATAGCATTAATACTTCCGCCTGCGGCTATATATTCTTTAGCTTTTTTTAACTGAGCCTCAGTAATAGCTGGCTTTGCGGCTTCTTTAATTTTATTAACTACACCTGATTTTTTACCGTGATCATTTGTTGCATCACTGTCTTGTGTGTCGTCAATTAAGAATAGATTACCTAACGCATACTTCTTACCATAAGATGATGCCGCTCCAAACTGTTGAGCTGTCTGCATACCTTTTTGATTTAAGTCTACACCAACTACTGCTGTAGCTAATACTGTATCTATACCATCTGATATTGATGCTGTTGATCTGATTGTTGGAACAGGGTCAGTCATAATTAACTCTTCATTTATTCTAACTGTAACGCCGTGTTTTATTAAGAAAGGCTTTATAGCCTCTAAGATGTCTTCTGCTTTACGGAAATAGTATTTACCGAACGAATTGTACGAAGACTTTTTCGCTTTTAATTCTGTCTGTATGACAGCTAATTTTTGGTTTAATTCTTTCATATTTTTGGTGTTTGGTGTATATATATAATTACACGTTATTATTCATTTTTACATAGGTAACTTACAGGTAATCAAGCACTTGCGAGTGGTCTACGTTTTCTATTAATTTATCTACAGCTTGCTTTTTTAACTGTGAAACTCTTACATAAGCGCCACTACCTTCTATGTTTAATTGTTCTGCAATTTGCTTAGCAGAATGTTTGTCACAATCAAGCCCATAACTAAGCCTTAGTACATGAAATTCTTTATCTGTTAAGTGTTGCTTTAATAAAGAAGTAAGGTACATATTTAAAAACACTTGGTTATAAGGTTCTGACTTATCTTCAATTTGTAAAAATAAATCATCGTCATCTCTAGTGCCAGCATCTATACTTAAGAATATAGAGTTAAAAAACATGGCTACAGCTTTTTTATCTTTACCAAAGTTTTTACGTATACTATTTGTTACGTGTTCTGGTAATCGCATTTGACCTCTGTTTTTATCTATTTCTCTACGTATACCACCTTTGATACGTTTAGATAAAAATGATTTCATAGTTTTTTCTTTATCTTCAGATTCATTTATCTTTTCCCAATCAATACGATCAACTGCTTTTATTAAGTTAATGTGACCTTCTTGTATCATATCTGTGATAGCCATAACACCTGAGGCTTGCTGTGATGTAGCAAACTTTCTAGCTATATTTTCTACAAGTGGCATAAACAATATTATCAATGTATTTCTATCGTACAAAGAGTAATGTTCTTTTCTTTTTATTCTTTTTATGGTTTGCTCTAAATCCTTCTTATATCTTATATAGTTTTGTATATTATAATGTTTCATTAGTATCGTCTTCTTTTATTTCTAACTTTTTCTAACCTGTCAAGCAGTCTTTCTGCTATCTCGACACTGATCTCATCAGCGTAGTACATATCATATATTAGTCTTCTCATAATTGTTTGTTTAGTAATTCTTTTTCTCGTTTTAATTCTGCGCTCATGTTTCTATGTATTGTTCGTGACGTACACTTTAATAGCTTAGCTAATTTAGCTATAGTTATTTTTTTATTCAGCTCATTAACATCTAACATACACTGGTAAATATCATCAGAGTGTATACGTTTTGACCTACCTATTAACTCACCTACAACCTTAAGCTTTTCTTCTTTAGTTAAACCACTACCATATTTAAATATAACTTTACGTAGCTTGTTTTTTGGTGGTTCATCTAAATCTAGCATCGATACTTCATATACTATTTTGCGTAGCAAATCAGCGTGTATAGCAAACGAAGTAAAGCCATTAGGTTTGTGAGCTAGTATCTCGGCTACAATCATAAATTCATCTTGATCAAGTTGAGGATTTAAATACCACAATACTAACAAATGCCATTTAAGAGATTTAAACGTAGTAATTTTAGCTTTACTAGTAAACAGATGGTAACACTCATAAGTACCTTGTTCGAAGAACATATATTGTTTAGTCTCATGAGTGGGTTTATCTTGTATTGGATCTCTTTTATAGACGATGCGATTATTATTAAAATAATTTAAGTTACGTGACATTAGCCTATTACTATTTATATTTAGGGGCTGTTGTCACAGTCCCCTGTGGTTTTAATGTTTTAAAAATCACTTTTGATTTTTTAATTTTATTTATTAAGTCTTCGCTCATTGATCTTTTGCTAATTTAGTTAATACTTTTACTAATTTTTCTAATGCTTTAGTTAAGGAGCTAATGTCCTTATACATTTGTTGTTCATTTTTTGTCATAATCTAATACTTTACCGAACACTATTAATTCTACATCAGACTGTGTATAACAATCTTTTTTTGTATAATTCAATGCTCTATGTTCTATTGCATAATGTGGGTTAGGTTCTTTTATGGCTATATCACAATAAGCTATTGTCATACCTAACATAAATGAAAATAACACTAATGCACATAATGAAAATTTATTTATACTATTCATAATCTCTAATACATTTAAATAATGGATGTCTGTAGCTACCAGCTTTAGTTCTTTCAAAGAAAGTAAAGGTAGCACGTTGGCCAATATAGTCACCTATATTATCGAGCATAATTTTAAGATCCTTGTAGGTATAGCCTTTGCCCGGCGGACAACCGAACTCTATACCTTCGTCATCTTGCATTATGAACTTGCCAAGCGTGCCAGTCCTTTTGCCCTTACCATCTAAATAACCAATGATTGTAGCTTCAGCATCGCTAAAGTCTTTAAACTTACGCAAGCTATGTGAACGTTTACATTGATACTCATCATTAGTACGTAGTATAGAGCCTTCATAACCTTGATTTAAATTATCTTGATGATAATCTTTAGCTTGTACTTCTGTAGGTATTCTTATAGTTGATACTACGTGTACATATGGCGATGATTGCCCTACACACCATTTAACAAATCTTGTTCTGTCTTCAAACTTAAATTTGTCTGGGTGTATTATATCATAACAATGAAATTGTACAAGATCGCGTGATTCTATCATGTCTATATCATCAGGAGTTTGTCTTCTGACTAACGATATGATGGTTTCAAAATCATCTCTTAGATCGTGATTATATAGCTCACCATCAAGTACAGTTGTTTGATTGCTTTTAAACCATTTTTCTAGCGAGCTAGTAATATGGAGTATGTTTTTCCACTCTTTACCTGTACGTGAGTAGGCAGTTACTTTGCCTTTGTCATATTGTATAAGACAACGTACGCCGTCAAGCTTTGGTTGCATAAACACTTTGTCGTTATAGTTAATTGGTTTGTCGCTTACAGGGTAAGCTAGCATTGGTTTGTATCTCATTATTTATTTCGTTTTTTTAATATTTTATTTACCTCGTCCATTCTTTGTTTTATAATAGCACACTTCTCGTATGCTTCGTCTTCTTGAAATAAATTCATTAGTGTCATAAGCCTTGCGGCTTCACCTAATGCATTTTCTTCTTCAGTTAGTTCAAGATCTTTGTAAGCCGTTGACCAAGCTATGTCAGACTTGGACACATGACTAAACCAGTCTTCCATAGACTTAAGTTTAACCATACGGCTTACGATCTTGATTGCCAATGCGTTAAGGCCTTCATCGCCGACTTTAAGCGCATCAATTTTATCTAATATTTGTTTGTTTGTTACACGTTTATTATCCGTCATAGTTCGTATTTATTTTGTATTTATCAATTAATGTTTGTGGTTCACCTACGAATATACATTCAAAGTCATCACCATTACCCATGCCTTCGAATATACTTATCCACGCAGCTTTACCTGGCGCCTGCCATACATAATATATGTACTCAAGATCGCCATGTCTAGCGTCAAGACGTTCTATTTCCCAACCTTCTACTTTAGTATATTTTTCTAAAGACTCTGCTATCTCTACACCTAATCCTTCTGGGTAACCATCACTGTGATTATAGAACTGTGCGTGTATAGCATTTGGATGCTCGTTAAAACTTATACCAGCTTCTCTTGTTGCAAATCTAATTTGTGCTCTTGTACTCATAATTTAATCTAATAATACCATATAAGCTTTAGCGTTGTGTTGTCTAAACCAGTCTAAACCTTTTCTAAGTTCTTCTACACTAACATGTTTGTAACCACCGGGCATTTCTAGCACCGTAGTAGCACCAATAATAAAGTCATACATAGATAATTCTATATTGTTTAGCTTATATTCTTCTCCAGAAAATCTGTTCTGTACAGTAGCTCCATCCATATAAGCAGAGCCTTTAAACCATTTAGGTAATTTTTGTTTATTCTTTGTGCTCATAATATCTTGATTTTAATTTTTCTATTAACATTCTACCTGTTGCTGTATGAAAACCATAACTATGTGTAAACATACCTTTAATAGGATCGTTAAAGAATAATAATCTCATATAATCCTTTGGTTCAGCCGCTTTACCAAATTCAGTATGAGAATATTCATCTGCCATATCGTTACAAGCTGCGGCGATAGCTTTAGGGCATTGCCTTAATTCTTCATCTGTTCTGTAAGACATATAGTCTAATACTTTTTTACTAGTTAGTTTCATATTATATAATTTTTTCCGCTACAGTTTGTGTATTTACCTGGCTATTGTCATCTTCAGGGCAATCAGCTTCTTTGAATAAATTATGTACTTTATCAACTATCATTTCAATTAATTCATAAGAGCAAGATAAATCTATAGATTCTAACTGTACTCTACCATCATAATCAAGACTGAAGTCAGTTTCATAGTTATTACAGTCACTGAAGCTATAATTTTCAATAGCTTTTTCAACAGCTTCTTGTATATTATCAAGTTGCTTTGGTGTTAACTCTGGTTTATTAAAGTCTTCAATTTGTTTTTCTAATAAAGATATCTGTACCTTATGGTCAGTTAACTTATCATTTGTCTCTTGTTGTAGCAGTTTTAATGCCGCTAAATTTGTTTCTAATTGTTCTTTGTTCATATTATTTAATTTTATTTGTATATATTATCCTGCTTTATTCGTATTTAGTTTGTAAACGAAGTCGGGCAGGTGTGGTTCGTACAACTATGAGGTTTCAAGCCTCTCTTAATTAGTTGCTTTTGCTTTATCCTGCCGTTTGTGTCACAATGGATTCCGTCCGACCGTTTATCTTTTGTGTACACGTTACCACCCTCACCTCGTTATTCGTACCATACTCCGTACACTTTAACTCCTTTTACCTCATTGTACAGTACTTTTTTCTTTATTGGTTTTTCCTTTAACTGGCTTTTGTCCATATACTTTGGATTCTTGCTGTTTAGCTTTTTCTTTTTGCTCATATTTTTCTATATTTTTAAATAATTTATCGTTTTGTTTTCCCATATTATATTACATTATATCTATGTCCATTTACTATTACTTTTACTTCTGGTGTAGTGTTCTCAACTACAGCATTTTTAATATCATGCTCATGTTTCCACTTATGTACAAACTCACCATCTACTACTTGATTAGCTCTTTTGATGTAATAATTTTTAAGACAATAGCTTATTAAATATTCTAGTCTATCTATTTCTATTGGTATTAGTACACACGATCTAGTGCTAAATCTTCTGTAATCACCGTTATCTAATTTAAAATACTCTGGCTCACCTTCACATCTTTTGTTTAGTTGATAGTTACTGTAACCACTGTTCTGATTACGTACATAACCAGTTTTGAAACTAGCTACTTCAATAAAGGTTTTGTCCCACTCGTTTTTTATTGGCAATCGCCATACTATTGTACCATTTTTGTGTTGTCTAGTTGTAGTGACGTCCGTTATTTGTAGTAAATCCATTTGTTCTAGCACTTTAGCGTATCTTGGATCGCCTTGATATAATTCTCTATTCATATTGTTTATTTATATATATTATCCTTTAGTGTTCGTATTTATTTTGTATTCTTCCATGTTCTTATTATCTCTTCACCATCATGAGTCATCCATTCACAATTTTGTAGATTATGACCACAGTGAGTTAAAAACTCTTCACAACTCTCCTCGTCTGGGTCCCAAGCCATTAGTCGTTGGTCACTTATTTTGTATTGGAATACTTTTCCAACTTCAAAATCTAATACTGTTATTATATTTGCTATTTCTCTGTTCATATTTATTATTTTTAACCTAACATTGTACCATAACCTCTACGCTGAGTCATCTTGGATATGCGAGCAGCGTCACTGCTTGACATTATCTGTATGGAATTACCGGTTTTGTGGTTTATAAGCGGAGCGCAACCATATTGCTCGGTCGTAGAGCAGTCTACGCATACTTTGAATCCAAGATTGACTCGGCCTTGAGGTATTATTTTTTTACACTTACACTGCAACATAAGTAAAGCCTTTATAGTTAAACCATTCAGTGATTACAGAGTAGCCATCACTATCGACTTCACCGAACTTAGTATCAGCGAGTTGACATATAGTATAAGGCTTGTAAGTTATACCGTTTAGTTTGATTTTTTGTTTGCCAGTTGTAGTATCTGGTCTTAAGAATTTAATTGTATTTTGCATATTTATATATTTATTTAATTATATTATCCGTTAGTAATCGTATTTAGTTTGTAATTGTTATTAGTACTATTACTACTACTGTTATTAATTCTGCTATATTATTTTCTATTATTTTACTCATATTAATCTAGTATTGGTTGTTTATTATTACTTTTATCTATTTCTATACAGTTAGCAATCGCTTTACTTAGCAAATCTACTGGTTTTTTCACTTCATTTTGCCATACTTCATAAGCATATTGGCTGCACTCTTCAGTTGTACGAAAGAAACTACTGTATTCTTGTCCGTAACTATCTACTACATTTACAGTGAAATGAGTATTATTCTTGTATTTTATTATATTATAACTTCTCATATTATTTGTTTTACATTTATATTATCCAACACTAATCGTATTTATATTGTAATCTCGCCACTGTGAAATGCACTCCACATTTTATAGTCTTCACTTTTATTAGTTACTTTACAGTTATTACTTATTCCTTTTTCAGTTGGAAATCCAATAGTATTTTTACAACAAGATTTCTTACATCCACCGTGATAGTTACCCATCATATCTACTCTGATTCCATTTCTGTACTTGATATAGTTTTTCATAGTTTTATATTTATTTGTAGTAGCGTGAGAATCGAACTCACATTAACCATTACTACTTATACTTGTTCGCATTATTTATAAGTCGCTAAACAACGTGGAACTACGACTTCACCCACTACTCGCTAATCTGTACTTCACGCGTAGTTACTTCTGGTGTATAGCAAAGACTACTTGATTTGTAAGTCTCTGCAAAATGCTGGAATTGCATTTGAGTTAGTGTAACTTTTGTACTTTGCAAAACAATTCATTGCTTCAAATCTTTCTTTGTGAGTATTGTATACTTCATCGTGATTGTATGATACTTTTTCTTGTTTTTTGTTTACAAAAGTTATTATAGTATTTTTACCGATTAATGACTTTCTGATTACGAATCTTTTTGTTTCTAAATTTGACATAGTTTATTTATTTAAGTTAATTATTTATTTACATTTATATTATCCATTGATAGTCGTATTTACATTGTATAAAAGTATATTGTTTGTTTAGTTAATATATTTAGTGTGTATGTACTGCGCGACTTCTCTCATTGTGTAACTGTTATTTTGTTTTCTTTTTACATATATATTATCCAAATGATATCGTATTTAGTTTGTATAAATAAAAATTAGTTATATAAAATTATATAGTAAAAACGCAAAAAGTTTTGACGTAACGCGTTGATTATCAGGGCCGTAGGCTAATATAAAATCGTTTTTGTAACTGGCTGGTAGCCAGGGGTATAGGGGGCTACGCATTTCCTCAACATTTACAATATTTTTTTTGTGACATTAGGTTATTAATATATACTAATAACAGGCTAGTGTCACACTTTTAA
>Ga0208157_1001592_pt1 | contig 10062 bp, 10 predicted proteins | sample 5_EtaG_FD_184077 | JGI IMG/M metagenome (GOLD analysis project Ga0208157, IMG submission 184077) | Marine viral communities from the Subarctic Pacific Ocean - 5_ETSP_OMZ_AT15132 metaG (SPAdes) (version 2) | ecosystem: Environmental > Aquatic > Marine > Oceanic | place: Pacific Ocean | collected...
TATCACCTGGATCTGATCTTTATGAGATGTGGGTTGCAACAATGGGTCAAAAGACCGTTAAAACTTCAAATCTTCCAGATGTTGAAAGTGTTGTTGTTACTAAACAGTATATTGGTGGTAGTTTATTCAAATCTCAAAATGGAACTATCTGGACCCCAAGTCAATATCAAGATCTAGCATTTAAACTTTATAAAGCAGAGTTTGTTGATTCTGGTACAGTTACTTTCTATAATACACCAATTAAATCTGGTAATGAAAATACACAAGTACTTTCGTCTAATCCAATAAAAACATTACCTAGAAAGGTAAGTTTGGAATTAGATTGGCCTTCTGCTTCATATAATAATGAGGCTGTTGGACAGCATGAAGATCAAATACCTATTGGTAGAAAAATTAGTACTGGTAATGTTGCTGATAAAGACGATGATAGTATTACAGGTATCATTGAAAAAATTGGTGCTCCAATATGGTCAGATTATGGAACAGCATTTAATCATTATGCAAGTAAAGGAAATCCAGTTACTTTAGTAAATGGTGGAAGTGGATATGATTTAGGTTCACTTTCTAGTGTACCTTTGAAATCTTTAACTGGTGGTGGTAGCGGAGCTACTGTGTCAGTAACTCTTACTAATGAAAAAGTAACGGCTGTTGATATAGTTGGTGGTCTTGAAGGTAAGGGATATTCTGTTGGAGATGTTCTAACAATAGATGATACTTGGGCAAATTATAAGAGAGGTACTGGTGCTAAGTTTGCAGTTGGTATAACAAGTACTAAACCAGATTCTTTATATTTAACCGATGTTCAAGGTGAAAAATTTGTAGGTGGTGAAAAGATTATTCATTACGGTACTTCTAATGATACTAGAACTGCAATGAATGCAGTTGATATTAAAGTAAAATCAGGAACTAATTCTGTGGTTACTAGTGACTTATATACTGGTAATGTACTTGAAATTGTTCAGAGTAATCATGCTCATCATGGTATTAATAATACTATTAATATTACTGGAATTAAACCAGATACAACAGTTACTCAAACTACACAAAGTATAACCCCAGAATCGACACAGGTATCAGTTGCAAGTACATCAATATTTGCTAGGTTTGCAGGTGTTTCAACTTCTACTGGTGAAGCATTGATAGGTAGTGAGATTGTTTCATACACTGTTAATATTGGTAATTTATCTCTTAATTCTAGAGGACTGGAAGGATCACCTGTTTCTTCTCACTTAGAGGGTTCAGATATTCAACCATATGAAATTAATGGTTTCCCATTAGTTGGTATTAATACAAGTTTGTCAATATCAACCAATGATACTTTAAATAATGCTTCAAATGTTGATAATTATTATTTACAAATTGATAGAGGTACTAGTTCTAGAATAAGTGGAAATACTATGTTATGTTTTACTGATGAAAGAGTTGTGGGTGGAAATAGTGTTGGTATTTCGCAAAACCATCAATTTACCTCAATGTCTCCAAAATTTAATGTAATTACTCCAGGTAAAGGAACTAGAGTTTCAACTTCAGTTAGAACTATAAGTGGAACTAGTGCTGGTGGAAACGAGGTTTCATTCCTCGATCAAGGATTTGAACCTACAATATTAAATGAAACAACATTCTTCCCAACAGTTAGAATGGTTGCATCTAAGGTTAATGAAGCACAACGTTTATCAACATTACCTAGAAATAAATCATTATCATTAAAAGTTGATATGACAACAAGTGATAAGAATTTATCTCCTGTATTAGATGTTCAAAATGCAACATTTATTTTAGGTAGAAATAAAGTTAATAGTCCTGTATCAGATTACAGTACAGATTCTACAACCAATGCCTTAAATGGAGATAAGCATGGATCACTATTTGTTTCTAGAAAGGTTAATTTAGCACAACCTGCTACATCACTTAAAGTATTTGTTGCAGCAAATGTTCAACCAGAAGCAGATTTCAGAGTATTTTATAGATTATTCAGTGCAGATTCTAGTGAAGTTTCTCAAAATTATAGAGCATTTCCTGGATATGAAAATATGATAGACACTGATGGTGATGGTTTTGGTGATGATGTCATTGATATTTCTAAAAACAGTGGTAGGGCAGATGCTAAAGTCAAGAAAAATGGTAAAAATGATTTTTCAGAATATCAATTTACTATAAATGATCTAGAGCAATTTAATGGATTTGTTATTAAAATTGTGATGACTTCTACGAATGAAGCAGTACCAGTCAGATTAAAAGACTTTAGAGCAATTGCTTTAGCGTGAGGAATTCTGTAAATCCAGCAATTAAATTTATTATAGATCCTAGTGGATCTGGTAAATTAGTAAAATTTCATCCCCCAATAGATCTTAGGTCTGTTAATGATAAATTAAAACAATATCCATTTAATCAGATATGAAATCCTTTAAACAATTAAAAAATATAAAAGCATGATACCAGTCGAAGGCAATAAAAATCTATTTCGTGACCAAAATACGGGTGCCATACTTAATATGGATTCTAAAGGATATTTTAATTATATTAATAAAAAAAATAGAAAATTAACTGAGAAGCAAGAGATTGATAATATGAAAAAAGATATTGATGAGATTAAATCTTTGCTTCATGAGTTAGTTAATCGCAAAACATAAATAGTAGATAGATTCTTGAATTGCTTACATAAATGGCAGATATTAAGGTCAGAGTAGGGCAACAAAATGCTGTTAAGGTTCTTTCATCATTAGCTGGAGCCCAAGGGTTATCACTTGCTGAACTTAGTGACGTTAATGCTACGAACTTACTCAATGGAATGGTTTTAGTTTACAATGGAGCGACACAAAAGTGGGATGCCACATTAACTTTAACTCCAGGCTCGGAACAGAATTTAGACATCAACGGGGGAAATTTCTAAATGGCTAGCATTATTAGGATCAAACGATCCTCTGGGACCACTAAACCTGCCAGTCTAAGTTGGGGTGAAATGGCCTATGTGACTGGCATAGGAAGTTACGGTGGAACTAATCAATACAAAGATAGGATATTTGTTGGAGATGACGGTAATAACGTATTCCCTGTAGCAGGTCAATATTACGCTTCTATGATGGAGCATACACCAGGTGCAATTGCTGGTGTTCAGAATACAAGAAATAGTGATGGTGGTATAGTTGCTGTTCTTGATGATAATAGAAAGGTTGATCAGTGGAATGTAGATAATCTTAGATTGGATGGTAACACAGTATCATCCACAAATACTGATGGTGATGTTATATTTGAAACTTCAGGAACTGGACATATTAATATTGTAGACGATACAATATTATCTTTTGGTTCAGATAAAGATGTTCAAATTGAATATGATGAGAATGGTAATGATGAAGTAGTAGTATCCAGTCCTACTGGTAAGCAAGTTAAATTTACCACCCCATTGAATGTATCTACTGCATCATATTTTGGTAAAGTTAAGATTGAAGATAATGTTATATCTTCTGTCAGTGGTAGTGGAGATAAATTGTTTATTGATCCATTTCCTGATGGATTGAGCAATGAAGGTGATGTTATTATCAAAGGTAACTTACAAATTGATGGTACAACAACTTCAGTTAACTCAACTGCAGTAACAGTTAATGATCCAATATTTGTTATTGGTGACGTTACTAGCACTAGAGTAGTTACTGCTCCAGTTACAACTGGTGTCAGTACAATTACAATTGATTCTGTTGTTGGTATTAATACTGGTGACGTTATAAGCAATCACACCTCATTACCAAATAGTGGAGTAACAACAGTTACTGAAGTTAATACTACTAATAAAGTTATTACCATTGAGGGAACAACTACAGCAGGTATTACAACAACATCTGAGTTAACAATTACTCATGCTTATGACACTAATACAGATCGTGGTATAGCATTTAATTATAATACAGGTATTGGTACAGCAAATAATAAAGTTGGTTATTTTGGTTATGTAGATGGTGATGGAAATACAGGAAGTAATGCACCAGAAAGATCTTGGACTTATGTTCCTGATGCAAGTACAACAGGTAATACAGTATCTGGTACTAGAGGATTCCTAGACATTAAAGGTATCTATTACCAAACTGCTGATTATAATGCTCATGGTGCTGTTTACTTTGATGAGAATGGATTACAGACCTCAACAAATAATCCAGCAACTCCCATAATTACATCTAAGCAGATTTTAACTGCTGTTACCAAAAACACTCTTGCATTACCATCTAATGTGACAGTTGCAATTGGTGATATTGTAAGACAAGATACTAGTGGTGCTTACGGTGTAGTTGAAACTGGAGTAACTAATGGTGCTTCTATTGATTTAGTTGGTGTTGAAGGAACATTTACTAATACTTACAATATTAGAAAAGAAGGTCAGAACGGATCCATTGAAAATCTATCAGTAATACCTTCTACAATTACTACCATATATACTAATAAGCCTCATTGGTCTTCTACACTTGATGGGGGTACATTCTAACCCAAAAGATTATGCAACAAAATAATGGTGACGTTGATGTTAATGTTCTTGTCAGTTTATATAATACTAAATTGGCACAATCATTAAATCAAACTGTACTTTTGGAAGCAAAATTACAAACTTTAAAAAATGATTTTGATGAAGAAACAAAACTCCTTCAACAGGAAATTGTTACTTTACAAGAAGAAAATCAGAAACTGAAACTTAAAGATGGCAAAACCAGCAAGTAGAACACAATTAGTCGATTACTGTTTACGGAAGTTGGGTGCTCCTGTATTGGAGATTAATATTGACGATGATCAAATAGATGATTTAGTCGATGATGCCATTCAACTCTTCAATGAACGTCATTTCGACGGTGTTGAGAGAATGTATCTCAAGTATAAGTTAACTCAAGAAGATATTGATAGGGGAAAGGCAAATAATAAACCAAATAGTACAAATACTGTAGGAATTGTAACCACATCTGCAACGTCTACAAATATAAGTGGTTATGGAACTACTACTAGCAATTGGTATGAAAATTCTAATTTCTTACAAGTTCCAGATTCTGTAGTTGGTGTAGAAAAGATATTTAAATTTGATACTAGCACCATATCAGGTGGAATGTTTAGTATTAAATACCAGTTATTTTTAAATGATCTTTATAATTTTAATTCAGTAGAATTATTGCAGTATGCAATGGTTAAATCATATCTTGAAGATATTGATTTTTTATTGAGTCCAGAAAAACAAATAAGATTTAATAAAAGACAAGATAGATTGTATTTAGATATTGATTGGGGTACTGAAAATCCCGATACTTATTTGGTTCTTGATTGTTATAGAGCATTAGATCCAAATTCATTTACTCAAGTTTATAATGATATATTCTTAAAACAGTATCTCACTGCTCTCATGAAGAGACAATGGGGACAAAATCTAATCAAATTTAAAGGTGTTAAGTTACCAGGTGGTATAGAACTTAATGGTAGAGAAATATATGATGATGCAGAAAGAGAGATAGAATCATTACGATCTAAGATGTCAACAGAGTATGAGTTACCACCATACGATTTTGTGGGTTAATGTAATATGGCATTAAATCCCTTCTTTTTACAAGGAACATCTTCTGAGCAGAGATTAGCTCAAGATTTAATAAACGAACAATTAAGAATGTTTGGTGTTGAAATCACATACATTCCAAGAAAGTTTGTCGAAACTGATAATATTTTAAATGAAGTTCAGTCATCTAAGTTTGATGATAATTTTGCTATAGAAGCATATGTGAATACCTATGATGGTTATGGTGGTCAAGGAGACATCATGACTAAATTTGGAATGAGTTTGAGGGATGAATTAACTCTCACAGTTTCAAAAGAAAGATTTGAAGATTTTATAGCACCTTTTTTAGCAGCAAATGTCGGTGATCCTGATTCGGGAATAACACTTGCAACTAGACCTAGAGAAGGTGATTTGATATATTTCCCACTTGGAGCAAGATTATTTGAAGTTAAGTTTGTAGAGCATGAAGACCCATTTTACCAGTTAGGTAAGAACTACGTTTATCAACTCAAATGTGAACTCTTTGAATATGAGGATGAGGTTATTGATACTTCTATTGATATTATTGATACACAGATTGAAGATGATGGATATCTAAGTACACTTAGATTGGTTGGATTAGGACAAACTGCAGTTGTATCAACTTCTATTGGTGTTGGATATGTTAGAGAAATATTCTTAAATAATGATGGATCTGGATTTACATCACAACCAACAATTACCTTTACAGAATCTCCTACTGGAGACACTGCAAGAGCAGTTGGTATTTTAACAACTAAAGCAAATGTCACTTCTATTGAAAAGATATTAATGACAAGTGCTGGTGCTGGTTACAATTCAATACCAACTATTACTATTAGTGGTGGAGGCGGTACAGGTGCTGCTGCTACTTGTTCTATTGAAACTGTATATAATGGTGTAATTAGATTTAATGTTACTGATGGTGGAGTTGGATATGGAACAGAACCAACAATAACAGTTGGTCAACCAGGTGCAGGAACTACTGCTGTTGGTATAGCATCTATTGCAACTATTGGTAGTAATTCTGTAGTTAGAAGCATATTTGTAGGAGATCCAGGTCGTGGATACTCATCAACACCAACTGTAATTGTTGCTGATCCACCAGGTATGGCTGGTCTTGGAACTTTCTTCTATAATGAAATAGTTGAAGGAGTTAATTCATATGCACAAGGAAGAGTTAAATCTTGGGATGCTGATACTGATATTCTCAAGTTGAGTAATGTTGGAATAGGTTCAACAGTATCTGGTTTCTTTGTTGGTGAAGATGTAGTTGGTAAGGAATCTGGAGCAAAATACACTGTTGCTTCATTCAATGCAACAGATGTTGATGATAAATATAACTCAGGTGACGAGTTTCAAACCTTTGGTGACGATATTTTGGACTTCACTGAATCCAACCCATTTGGACAAGTATAATGTTAGGAACGTATTTTTATCACGAAATAATAAGAAAAACTGTTATCTCTTTCGGCACACTATTTAATGATGTACATATACGTCATCAAGATGCTGCAGGTAAAGATATAAGTGAAATGAAGGTTCCTGTATCATATGGACCTAGACAAAAGTTCTTAGCAAGAATACAGCAACAACCAGATCTTAATAAGGCAACTCAAATATCATTACCTAGAATGTCGTTTGAGGTCAATAATATTACATATGATCCTAGTAGAAAAACAGGTGTAACTCAAACATTTAAAGTTAAAGATGGTAAGCAAGTAAAGAAAGTTTTTATGCCAGTCCCTTATAATTTGGGATTTGAATTAAATATTCTTACTAAATTGCAGGATGATTCTCTACAAATACTTGAGCAAGTATTACCATTCTTCCAACCAGGTTTTACATTAACAATAGATTTAGTTAATTCTATTGGTGAAAAAAGAGATGTTCCAATGGTTCTAGATAGTATTAATTTTAGTGATGATTATGAAGGTAATTTTGAAACTAGAAGAGCATTAATTTATACACTCAATTTCACAGCAAAGACCTTTATGTTTGGTCCTGTTGCAGATTCTACAGACGGTCTTATACGTAAGGTTCAGTTGGATTACTATACTGATACTAATACAAGAACTGCATCTCGTGAAATGAGATATACAGTCGCTGCTAAAGCGAAAAAAGATTATAATGAAGATACAGTAATTGATCAGTATGATGATCCATTAATCCCACCAGGTGACGATTTTGGATTCACAGAAACTTCGACTTTCTTTGGTGATGGTAAAGATTTTAGTCCAACAAGAAAGGTAGATCTCTAAATGGCAAACAAATCAGGAGATAGTTCGTTACACGATTGGTTTAATAAATCTAAGTCTTCTGATGGTAAGAAGGGTTGGGTTCAATTAGGTGGTAAGTATGCTGGCAAACCTTGTGCTAAACAACCAGGTCAAAAGACCAAACCTAAGTGCGGTTCCAGTAAAATGAAACGCAATCTAAATAAGAAAGAGGAAGCGGCAGCTTTTAGACGTAAAAATAAACAAGACCCTAATCCAAATCGTAAAGGAAAGGCAAAAAACGTGAGAACCGAAGAAACTATCGATCAACTCTTTAGAAGAACTTTAGAAGAGAAAAAGGCACAGAAATGTTGGCCTGGTTATGAGAAAAAGGGAACCAAAAAAATGTTTGGTAAAACTTATAATAACTGCGTTAAAAAAGAAGAAGTAGAACTTGTAGGTGAAGGACATAAGAATTGTGGGTGTGGAAAAAATCCATGTGAAACTTATGGTTTGAAAGAGGGAAATAAGAATAAACTAGAGAAAACTGCTAATGAATTAGATGCTGCTGTAGTGATGCATACAAAACAGGCAAAGCGTTTAAGAACTATGTTAAAAGATATAAAAGAGGGGAGAGGATATAGACATAGACCATCAGAAGAAAGATTAAAGAGAGCAGCAGAAGAGAATAAAGAAAGGCGTAATAAACTAACCCCTGCTCAAAGATCTGATGAAGATAAGAGTAATAAAAAATTCGTTGATAGTCTTCTAAACACTGAGGGAGCAAAACCAGATTATATTGATATTGACGGTGATGGTGATACTGAAGAGTCAATGAAGAAAGCGGTTAAAGATAAGAAAAAAGGAAAGAAAAAAATAGAAGAAGGCAAGAAGGATGCTTGTTACCATAAGGTAAAATCAAGGTATTCTGTTTGGCCAAGTGCATATGCTTCAGGTGCTCTTGTTAAGTGCCGTAAAGTAGGTGCTAAGAACTGGGGTAATAAGAGTAAGAAAGAAAGTTACTCTTGGAGAGATGAATTAGATTTTGTTCAAGAGGGTGCTGCTTGGACAAAGAAAGCAGGTAAAAATAAAAAAGGTGGTTTAAATGAAAAAGGAAGAAAGTCCTATGAGGCAGAGAATCCTGGTTCAGATCTAAAAGCACCCGTAACAGGTAAAGTAAAAAAAGGCGGTAAAGCAGCAAAAAGAAGAAAATCATTCTGTGCTCGTATGGGCGGTATGAAAGGTCCAATGAAAGATGAAAAGGGAAGACCAACTCGTAAGGCATTAGCATTACGAAAGTGGAAGTGTAGGAAGAGTTAATACTATGAAAGATAATTATGACGATTTGAATGATACATTTAATACTGAAATAGAAGTTCAGCAAGTTAATGAAGCTGGTTGTGTCCGAAGAAAGGATGTATTACCTAATATTACTGAGAATGATGCTGAAAAGGATTATAAGTATGCAAGAGCACAGTTATATTCACTAATAGAGAAGGGACAGGAAACTTTAAATGGAGTTATGGAACTTGCAGGTGAAAGTGCAAGTCCTAGAGCATATGAAGTTGCTGGACAAGTATTAAAATCAACTGCTGATATTACAGATAAGTTAGCAGATCTTCAGAAGAAAATGAAAGATCTAGATGAAGATAATGTCAAAACTACAAATAATGTTACAAATAATGCAGTATTTGTAGGAAGTACAACAGAATTGCAAAAAATGCTCAAGCAAGAGATTCTAAATAATAAGGACGAATAATAGTTACTATGGGTTGCCCTAAAGGAGAATATTATTGTAATGATGAGCAGAAGTGTAAATCAATTCCTGCTGGACATAAAGTATTAGACAATGGTGAGTTAGTTAAAGAAGATCTTAAGAAAGCATTTCAATCTGCTGGAGACACTTTTAAGAATGAAGTTACTTCTGGTAAATCGTTTAAAAATTTTAAAAAAAGTGCTGAAAAATTTGGCGAAACAGGAAAAATAGATATTAAAAAATTTGCCAATAAAAGTAAAGGTTTACCTGATTTAATAAAAAGTGCAGGTGTAAACGCACTTAGGTCTGGATTACAATCAGGTCTTGACAGTTTAAAAACTGAAGAAAAGGATATAAAAGAAAATATAGGATTTCAGCAATCAGCAATGAGAAAAACTGATACTGGAAAAGGACCTTTGGGTAATTATTCTGTAAGAAATGTATTAAAACCTGAAAGGGATAAATTATTGGCAAAAGCTTTACCTAGTGTAGGTGGTGTTCAAGTAAAAATGGATGCTGATGGAATGGTTCCAAATGCAGGTGCATTTGCACAG
>Ga0208157_1001596_pt1 | contig 10047 bp, 4 predicted proteins | sample 5_EtaG_FD_184077 | JGI IMG/M metagenome (GOLD analysis project Ga0208157, IMG submission 184077) | Marine viral communities from the Subarctic Pacific Ocean - 5_ETSP_OMZ_AT15132 metaG (SPAdes) (version 2) | ecosystem: Environmental > Aquatic > Marine > Oceanic | place: Pacific Ocean | collected...
AAATAAACTTGGTTGGTATGTTGGAGACATAGTTACAGACAAAGAAACTGGTTACATCAGTGAGTTTTTAGAAAAAGAAGGTAAGTGGTTTAATAATATAAATAGAAACATAGATATAAACTTAGAGCAAGCAGACACGGCTGATTTTACTTTTCAAGGTATAGCTCAAGTTAGTAGTGTTATTAATACCGATGGAGGACCTATTATTCCAGTGTTCACGACACCTACATTCACGGGCACAGGTACAGGTACAAGCACGGGTACAGGAACAGGTACAAACACAGACACAGGTACAGCACCAGTTGACAATGGTACAGATCGAGATATAGATCTAAATATAGAGTTAAATCCAAATAGAAAAATTTATGGGTGTACAGATCCAAATGCTTTAAATTATGATCCTTCAGCTAATGCTGATGATGGATCGTGCCAATATATATCAGACAATGGAACAGCTCACGGTGACGCGGCTCCTGGCTGTATGGATCCTAGCGCTGTTAATTACAACCCACTAGCCACTTATGATGATGGTAGTTGTGTTTATGAAGGAGGCCAACCTCGTCCTAAAATGTCAGAAGATGAGATGCTTGAAGCTGAAAAAGCAAGAGAAGCGGCAAGACAAAAAGCCTTATTAGAAAAACAAGATACTGAAAACCAATTAGCAAGAGCTAATGAACTAGAAGCTCAACGTGCTGCAGAGATTGCTGAGAGCAAAAGGCTTGAGGCTGAACGCGCTGCAGCTCAACGTAGAGAAAATAAAACAAGATACTAAATGATAGTAATAACATTAAATAATATTAAAAATTTAAACGATTCGCTTCAAGTTGGTGATATGATTTACGCAACACCAACTACACAGCAAGTATCTGGAGTTACTGATTTTGAAAACCAAGCAACAGGAGTAAATAAATTAGTTGGTATATTAAGACGTATAACAATAGAAGGCTCGACTGTTATTCTTGATGTAGATGATTCTTTGTTTGCAAACGTACCTCAAAACGCATACATCCCTGTTGCTAATGACTTTCTAATGTTTTCTAAATACGGTCAAATGGATGGAGATGTAAATGGGTATTATGCTGAGGCAACATTTAAAAACAACTCTAAAATAAAAGCTGAACTATTTTCAGTTGGTAGTGAAATAACAATAAACAGTAAATAAAATGGCAAATGGATATGGCGGTTCTTCAGGTTCTTCAGGTTCATCGGGTTCGTCGGGATCTTCAAGCTCAGCTTATGGCGTTGGTTCTTCAGGTGGTGGCTTGTTAAAAATCAAAGATGGTGTAAAGGCGCCATCAGGTTTTCACTACATGCCTAATGGCAAACTAATGTCAGACGCTGATCATATCGCAATAAATGGCTATGTTGAAAGAAAAATTAACAATATTAATTTTGACAGTAAAGATATAGATAGCACAGGCGAAACTAGGTATTTTACTTTAACAGGAGATGCTGGATCACTTTTTAGTGTAGAAATTTATAATGATGTTCCAGGAGAAACTGTAGCTTTGCACTATTATGATTTTGATACAAAAACTTTTTCAACAACAAAGCCAAATTTAAGTATAATTGAATTAAGCAGTAGTTATAGTTTCAGTGTTAAATTTCCTAAAAATGCTTATGGTACTAGTGGTGGTTCTGCTGGTAGAGCTACTGGTCAACTGTTAAAATACACAATAAATATAACTACACATACTGTTTCAAATATAAAAACTACACACGCACCATTGGTAGAAGTAAAGTTTGTTGATGGCGCTATTGATTTAAATAATTCACAAGGCTCTAGATCAAATGTGCTTACAAAAATATTACACCAAGACACAGTAAAAACATTATCACTAGGTTGCATAGCACCATCTAAACATGCTACTAGCACTGGTACTACAAACGGTGCTGTAAGCGGTGTTAATAGAATGGTTCTTGATCAAGATGTTACAGATAGAAAAATAGTTGAAGTTGGAGATAAAATAACTTGTACTGGTATAGATGCTTCTGCACACAGGTTGGTTGCTAGTGTAAATCCAGATAACGACAATGTAAACGAGTTAGAAATGAGTGCCGTAGATACTGTTAGTGATGGTGTTACAGTAACTTTCACTCCGCCGTTTAACGGTATGACGCCTCACTATACTGACGATGAAACAGGTGAAAGTGATATATCTATTTCGTCAGGTGGAAGTATTACAACTTCTTTTTCTATTACATGCACAGCGTTAACTGGCAGAACTTTTACTATAAATAGAATTCCAACAATAAATGATTTGTGTGCTGTTACTGAAGTTACATTTGCAAGTGCAGCGTCTGCTATTAGTGGTGAAGACACTAGTAGTAACTCTGTTTTTCACAGATGGCCAATAACAAACATTGCTGGTTTATCAGAAGGTATGACTCTTGATCAGTATAGAACAGGAACTGGTGCTAACACTTCTTCGGCAAAAGCAAAAATATCAAATTACTTAACAACTAAAACTTTACAAACCGTTAGTGAAACTGCTTACGGCTCAACAATAAACAACCAAATAGTTCCAGATGTTTCAGTTGACGGTGTTGATCCAAATAACAACCCTATTACTGCTATAGATCGTAACGGTAGAATTACAGCGCAAGCTGGCAATATTACTTTCGACGTGCAGCAACTAGATGCTTTAAAATCAGATGCTAGTGTAAAAATACTTGCTCACGGCGCTGATCAAATTAAAGCTGCTACCGGCATGGAAGTTTCAATAAGCAACGTTGAGGTAACGCCAACTCAAATATCTACTACTGGTACAAATGCTAAAGTTGGCGCTGCATTAGAATATACTGAAGTTGGTAATATATCCGCTGGGATGACAATGAGAGGAGTAGATGTAGATTTTTCAACCGCACCTGTTGTTGTTAGTAAAACCGCAACTAGCGGTACCGCTATTCTTAATCTTAGTTCAAATCAAAGAAATGTAATTGGTCAAACTTACTTTTTTGATGGTGCTAGTAACGTTGTTACTATAACGGGTGACATAACAGTTTCAAATATGGCTATTGCTAATACTACATTGTATTTCAATGTTGAAGGGTTCTTAACAGCGCAATAAGTAAAAAAATATTAAAAACTGTGATTATTATACATATAAATAAATAAATTATGGCAAGACAAAATAACAATAGTTCTCCAGCTAAGTTTCTTAGCTTTTTAAGTGGCGGCGCCGCTAGAAGAAGAGAGCAAAGAGCTGCTAATGAGGATTTTAATAACCAAATGGATGCGTGGGAAGATACTAAAATGACAAATCCTTATGCTGGTGTAAAAAATCCATATGCTAATATGGAAAACGTTTATGAAGATCAAACAGTAGATTTAAAAGCTGCTGAGTTTGCAAAAGAACAAAACCAACAAAACGCAGCAAATATAATGAACGATTTAAAAGGTGCAGCTGGTGGTAGTGGTGTAGCTGGTTTAGCACAAGTGCTAGCCAACCAAGGTCAAAAGCAAGCACAACAAGCTTCTGCTTCTATCGGTATGCAAGAGCAAGCTAATCAAGCTAGAGCAAGAGGTGAAGCTGGTAGATTACAACAGTTAAGTAGAGAGGGTGAGCAAAAGAGAGATATGCTAGAAAGAGAAGGCGCTAGAATGACAGAGCAGTTTGATATGGATAAACAAAACAAAATGTTAGACTTTGCTATGCAGAGAAAATCAGCTGCTGATCAAGCTATAGACAATGCTGCCGCACAAAAAGATCAGTTTGTAAGTGGTTTAGTTACTGGTGGTTTAGGTTTGCTTTCAGACGTTAGGTTAAAAGAAAATATAAATAAAACTGGTGTTTCTAAATCTGGAATACCTATATATACGTTTAACTATAAAGGTAAAAAAGAAGTTTGGTCAGGAACAATGGCTCAAGATTTAATAGCAATAGGTAGAGGTGACGCTGTTACAATTACAGACAGTGGTTACTATGCTGTTTACTATGACATGCTTGATGTTGATATGAAACTTAAAAACTAATAATATGTCAGATAAAGCAGCTAGAAAATATTTTGAAAATATACCTTATGGTAAAGACTCTAAGTCCTCTGAAATACATGGTAAAAACAATCAACTCGCTATAAACACGATGATACAAAGTTTAGTTATGAAATACGACGCTTTAATGGCTGTTGGTGATACAAACAATGCTAACCATTTTAAAGAAGAGATATATCAAATATCTCAAGAGTTAGATAATTTAAAAAGCTTAAAAGAAGAGTTTGCTTTAAATTATGGTGGTGGACAAGGTGGTAAAAACATGTTTTCAAATTATACTGATTTAACTTTTGATAGACAATTTTGGGTTGAACAAGGTGAAATATTATTTGATGAAAGTGGAAAACTTATTTTATCAGCAAAAGGTCCTGATGGTAATGATATTGTAAAAAGAGTAGAAGATATAACTGAAAACTGGGTTGTAAGAGGCTCTGAAGAAAATGATTTTATGGCTAGACAGCAAAGTGCTGTTAGACAGCGTAACAATATGGGTACAGCCTTAGATTTTGACATCGACTGGGAAGTTAATAAAATGTTAGAAAACGAAGACGCTTGGAAAATATTTGCATCAGATAAAATTGGTGGTAGGTATTTTGTAAATGATTACATTGAAGAAAACGAACAAGCTATAAGATCTGGAGAACTAACAGATGATATGTTACATCCAGATTCTTTTAACCCTGCTTTTGATAATAGATTACATGATTACTTTGCTAATAGATTAAGAAAAGCTTTTGATCCAAACTTTCAAACGCCAGCTGAAGCAATGAAAGCTGACCAATTAATAGCAAGAACAAACAAACAGCAAAATAATCAAGAAAACACTCAGGGTTAATATATGAATGATATTAAATTTGACATATTAAACAAATCTGTAGCAAGTAATTCTGAGTTAGATAGAATTATGCAAACTCATATAGACTCTGGTCAGTTTACTAGAGAAGAACTTGCTGAGATAAGAAAGCGTGAAGCTAATAAACTAAAGCAAGTAAAAGTTAACGAAGAAAAAGTAGCTAAACAAAAAGAGCAAGAAACTAGCAAGGCTACTACAATAGCTGAGAAAATGTTAGAATCAAAGGCTAATTATGAGCAAAACATTAGCCAAGAAGAAAGACAAAGGCGATCAGACGAGATGTTTTCTATCAAAGAAAGACGTACTGCATCTGGAGAAGTTGTTAAAGGTTCTAAAGGCGCTTTATATGCTCAACAAAGCCAAGATATAATAAAAAGTTTAGTTACCGATAAAACAGAAAGAGAAGAAATAGTGGAAGGCATTGGTAATGTTGTTGATAACACAGCTAGTAGCCTTTACAATACTTTTACGAAAACAATACCTGCTGAAATTTCTAGAGCATATAAAAACGTTGCGTTTAGTGATTTGTATGACGAAGAAGAATTAAATTACTTAAAAACTTTAGATCCTAACGCTACTTACGAAGAACCTAGTGGTGAGCCAACTGGTTTTAAAACTAATGCTGATAGAATAAAATATTTAGAAGGATATAAAAACACATCTGTCGGAAAAGAAGAAGAAAAAATTAACAAGTTTGTAGCTGAAAAATACAAAGAAATAGATGTTTATAATAAATATTTAAGAAAAGACACGGGTGAAGGTATAGTTAAAGGTGTAAAGCAAGGTGATGCCTCTGATGTTGTTTTAGGCGTTTTTAACGCTGGCGCAGGTATGGTTGAAACAATTGTTCCTTCCATGGTAACAGGTGGTTGGAGTTTACCCTTTCAAATAACCGCTCCAATGCTAATGGATTATAATCAGCAAAAAGCAGAGCGTATTTACGGTAAAGATGATCCTGATGCTGTATTAAAACTTTTACAAAACAAAGAAGATGAAACCGCCGTGCCAGGTGCTTTAGGTTTGTTAGCTAGTGGTTTTGAGTACATAGGTTACAAAGGCATAACTAACTATATGTTAGGTAAGGCCGCCAAAGGAACTACAGCTAAACTATTACTTACTGGTAATAAAGAAGGTGTAACTGAATTAGGACAAAGCGGTATTGAAGAAGTTAACATGGCTTTAGCGCAAGGTAAAGAAGGTTTAGATGTTGGTAAAGCTTTTATTGACGGTGTTTTTAGTGAAAAAGGTTTAGAGTCTTATTTACAAGGATTTATTGGTGGTACAGGTATGTCTGCTGGAGGTAGAGCCGTAAATAGAGCATTAAGAAGTAACAACGCTAGCGTTAAAGAGCTGAATGGTTTAATAAATAATTTATCTGAATTAAATGTTGCTAAAAATAGTGCTAAAAATACAACAGCAAAAGAAGCTATTGAAGTAGAAATAAAAGAGTCAGAGCAAAATTTAAAAAAATATATAACAGATAGAAGAAAAATAGCTGATATACTTAACGAAGACCAAAAACAAAATTTAATTAACGCTATAAATGAAAAAGATAATATAACTTCTAAAGCTGAATCTTTAAAAACTCAACTAAACAACAATGAGATAAGCTCTAAAGAATTTGGTTATGCTATTAGAGGTTTAAACAATCAAAACAAAAGATTAATAGAGCAAATAGAGTTAATTAATGAAACAGCAAAGCAACAACTATTGCAAACATCATTAGAAACAACTAAGGAAGAGGCTGGTAAGTTAGGTTTAGAACAAGTAGAATTATCACAAGCAGAGTTTGCAAAATTGTTTCCTGACGACGCTGATAGTGATGGAGCTATTCAGGGAAATAAAATTTATATTAACAGAGATGTTGCCAGAGAAACAGGTGCTATTGGAGTTGGATCTCATGAGTTACTACATGGTATTATAGGTAATTCATATCAAAAACTAGGTAAAGAAGAAAAAATAAAACTTAATACAGAATTTTTAAATTTATTAGGTGCAAAAGAAAAACAAACAATATTAAATAGATTAGCTAGTAGTTACGGCATTACTGGTGATAAAGTTTTTGAAACCGAAGAATTATTTACAGCTTTTTCTGATGAAATTGTAGATGGTGGTTTATCTTTCAATGAAGGTGTTTTCGGTAAAATTAAAAATACTGTTCACAAAGTTTTAAATAAGCTTGGTTATAAAAAAGAGTTTGAAAGTGCTAGACAAACTTATAACTTTTTAAAGGATTATTCTAAAAATATAAAAAAAGGGAAACTTACAGAAAGAGCCGCTGAGTTTGCTAAAGAAGACCCTGGTGTTGAAGGAGAGCGTTTTTCTAAAGTTTATCAAGAAGTAGAAGCAATGAAACCTGATTTAATATCTACAGATCCTGCGACTAAAAAAAATGCGGCTTTAATAGCTGCTAACACTTTAGAAAACGAAGTAGATAGAAGACTGCCTAAGCTAGAAAACGTAAATAAAGAAGCAAGAGAAGACATTGTAAGAGATTTTTTGTTTAGCGAAGGCAGGGGTTTAACTGGACTTTTAACAAAGTACGACCCAAACATTAACGAAAGTATAATGGGTTATTTAAACTCTTTTGTGCCAGGAACTAAAATGTCTTTATTAGACGCTAGATTACAAGAGTTTTATAAAGACGACCCTAGATTTGGCAATATAGTGCAATCGATGGAACAAGAGGGTGTTACTGAAAAAGTTGAGCAACAAGCTGCTGAAGAAACAGTAGTAAAATCTGAAACCGAAACTAAGAAAAAGAAAATTGTTTTAGCTGATAGGCTAGGTATTAATGATAAAGTTTCAAAAGCTATAAACAAAATAGTACCAAGCTTAGAGCTAGATAAGTTAAACTTTAAAACTTTAAAAAACAAAATACCTGAAATAACAGGCGAACTTTTTGGTATATCGCCTAAAAAAATTGTTAGTGGAGCTAATATAACTAAAGGCGAACTACAATCCGCACAAATGTTTATTAATAAAAACGCGGATGTATTAATAGCCATGCTACCAGAAGGCGCAACAGTTAGTGGCACGGCAACAGGCGTTCCTCAAACTCTATTAAAAGCTTTTTACACTAAAACTGGTAGAGCTAAAATGGCTAAAACTGGTACAAGAGCTGGTTTAGCTGTTCAAGTTAAAAACGATAACATAAGTAAAAACGACTTCTTAGAAGTATTTGGTATTGTAAATGGTATTCCTAGTCGTACAGATAGAAACACATCAGCTAGAGTGTTAGCATTAGCTAACCAAACTGGTAAAATGATAACTAATCAAGCTGTAAGGCAGGAAATAGGACAAGCCACTACAAAAGCAAAGGAAACAATAGATAGGCTAAAAGATGGTAAGTCTAAAGTAATGTTTTCTAAAACTAACTTTAAAAGTATTTACGAAAACAAAGTTGGAGATTTATCTGAAGCTCTTGGTTATAAACTTTGTCCTAAAAAAACCGCTTATAGAATAAATTCTAAAGGTAAAAGAGTTCCTTATCAAACTAGAGACTTAGATGCTAAGTTTAACAAAAAAGAAACATATAGAGATGCTGGTGTTAGAGTTATAAACACTTTTCTCGAGTCACACCCTCAGTTTAGAGAGTTAATAAAAATAACTATGACTGGTGGTGAACAGGCTGGATTTTTTCAAACAGTACCTAACTTTAACAATTTAATTAACAAAACCGATGTAGAGCAGAGTTATATTGGTAGAACAAAATATGGTGGTAAAGGTGGTGTTTATGATATAAATCATTATAACAAATTAAAAAAAGGAGAGCTTAATGAAGATAATAACAAAAGATTACCTCTTTTATTAGAATTTTATGAGGCCATAGGGGCTCATTTACAAAACTTTCCAGATGATATTGTTATTTTTGAAGAAATGCTATTGGACACTGGTAGACAACAGAATGTTTTTACTAGGATTTTAGCACCGTTTGCTTTTTATCCTATAAATCCAAAAACTGGAAAACCTATTTTTAATCAAAAAATTGCAGAAGAGCATACTGATCCTCAAAATTTAATCGGTAAAGCTATGCTGTCTGGAGCTCTGTTTGGAAACTTAGATCAAGTTTGGAAAGTAGTAGGTAAGTCTTACATGCAAGGAGCAATATTGAACAGCGCACAAAATCCACACGACAAAACAATAAACAGTGCGGGATATCAAAGGTCTATGCCTGATGTTTACTATGAAAAAATTGTGCCAAGACTTATTAGTGGTGAGCTTAATCTACCAAATGGATACTCTTCTATAGTTAGACTCGCTGCTGCTGGTATAGATTTAAACATGTATTATTTAACTGAAGCTGACATGAGTATAGCTAAGTTTTTTAAAGTAGATAATATAAAAGATACAAAAAAACAAAACGAACTAATAATACAGCAGTTATCAGGAGAAGTAACAGCAGATTATGCGGAAAATATTTCTAAAATTCCATTTAGCGAAGACATAGATAATGGCAAAATTGTAAACAAAGCTATTAATAATGCTAGATCAAGTAATTTTTCTAAATCAAACAAAGGTATTAGTATTTTAGATTTTGATGATACATTAGCAACAACTAAGTCTCTAGTTAAATACACTACGCCAGATGGTAAAACTGGTACTTTAAATGCAGAAGAGTTTGCTAGCACATATGAAGATTTACAAGATCAAGGTTATACATTTGATTTTTCAGATTTTAATAAAGTTGTAAAAGGTAAATTAGCACCACTATTTAATAAAGCTTTAAAGTTACAAAAGAAGTTTGGTCCAGAAAATATGTTTGTATTAACGGCAAGGCCACCAGCTGCTCAAAAAGCTATATTTGATTTTTTAAAAGCTAATGGTTTAAATATACCTTTGAAAAATATAACTGGTTTAGGTAATAGTACTGCAGAAGCAAAAGCACTTTGGATAGCCGATAAGGTTGGTGATGGTTATAATGACTTTTATTTTGCTGATGATGCTTTGCAAAACGTGCAAGCTGTTAAAAACATGTTAGATCAGTTTGATGTTAAGTCTAAGGTTCAACAGGCTAAAGTTAATTTTAGTAAATCTATGGATACTGATTTTAATGATATATTAGAAAAAACAACTGGTATTGAATCAAAGAAAGAATTTTCTACCGCGCAAGCTCAGCTTAGAGGTAAAAGTTCTAAATATAAAAGTATAATACCACCTTCTGCTCAAGATTTTATGGGGTTAATATATAATTTTTTAG
>Ga0208157_1001598_pt1 | contig 10044 bp, 10 predicted proteins | sample 5_EtaG_FD_184077 | JGI IMG/M metagenome (GOLD analysis project Ga0208157, IMG submission 184077) | Marine viral communities from the Subarctic Pacific Ocean - 5_ETSP_OMZ_AT15132 metaG (SPAdes) (version 2) | ecosystem: Environmental > Aquatic > Marine > Oceanic | place: Pacific Ocean | collected...
TGTCTCGCATAAATTTGCAGAACAAGATAAGATAGAGGACAATGGCAACTAATTATACTCAATTAAAAAGTGATATACAAACTTGGGCTCAAAATACAGGGACTGATTTTACATCACAACTCGATACATTTATAAATAATGCTCAACAAGAATTAGTTAGGTTAATTGATCCACAAGCTTTAACTTTTCATGCATTTAGTACATTTACTACTGGAGCACAGTTTATGACTACTCCAGCAAATACTCTTATTGTTAAAAGTTTACAATACGATAATGCTGGTGAAAGAATTATGATGCAAATTCAAACTGATGAATTTATAAGAGAGTATTGGCCAAAACCAAGTTTAACTGGTCTTCCAGAATATTTTGCTAATTATAATGATGGAAATGTTTTAATTGCTCCAACGCCAAATTCTAATTACACTGTTTATATGGAATATATACAAAATCCAAAATCATTAAGTAATGCAAATCCTACTAATTACTTTACTAATGAATGTTCGGATTTATTATTATATGCATGTTTAGGAGAAGCAGCAATTTTTACTAAGAGTTTAGAAGATTATAGTATATATAAATCTAAAATTACGGAGTCAGTCGCTACTCTCAATAATGAGGCTAGGAGACGAAGAAGAACTGATTATAAATTCCCTGCTAGTCCAGCTGGTACGGATACATTAACAGGAAGCCAATAAAGGAGGGCTAAATACTATGGCAATAGACCAAGCAATATGCACAGTATTTAAAGCTGATTTAATGAATACTGCATCTAATTTAGAAGCAGCTACTCTTAAAATGGCGTTATATACATCGAGTGCATCACTATCTCAAACTACAACAACTTACACTGTTAGTAATGAAGTACCTAATTCTGGGACTTACGCTGCTGGCGGTAAAACTTTAACTAATGTAGGAATTTCTGTAAGTGGAAATACTGCAATATTTGATTGTGATAATGTAAGTTTTACTAACGCAACTATTTCTGCACAAGCAGCGGTTATTTATAATAATTCACTAGCTAACGCAGCAATATGCGTATTAGATTTTGGTTCAGTAAAATCATCATCTAATGGAACGTTTGAAGTACAGATACCACCAAATACTGATACTGAAGGTTTAATAAGAATACAATAAAAGGATAAATAATGGCATTTGTCCTAAATGATAGGGTAAAAGAAACTACGACTACGACTGGCACGGGTGCGGTAACTCTCGCTGGTGCTGTAACTAGTTTTGAATCTTTTGGAACTGGAATTGGTAATAATAATCAAACTTATTATGCCATTGTCCATAAATCATTAAATGAATGGGAAGTAGGTGTAGGTACTTTAAATGCAAGTAGTACTACATTAACTAGAACTACGGTTATTTCTTCTACTAATAGTGATATTGCTCAAAATTTTCAAGCAGGGGAAAAAGAAGTATTTTGTACATATCCAGGCTCTCGTGCGCCCTCCGCCGGGATGACTGCGACTACATATGTAACTACACATAATGCTACTATAAGTGATACGCAAACTATGGATTCTGGAGTATTAGCTGGACCAGTTTCTATAACAGGAAGTTTATCTATAACTGGAAATTTATATATTTTATGAGTCAAATTGAAGTTAATAAAGTTATACCACAAGGATCAGGTACAAATTTACAACTAGGAGATTCTGGTGATACCATAGATATTCCTGCAGGTGCTACACTTGATGCCACTGGAGCAACAGTTACTGGGTTTGATGCAGCTAGTGACGAAAAAATAAAAATAACTGCTCAAGATACTACACCAAATTTTTTACAAGCAAAAATAGTAGCCGGAACTAATATAACAATTACATTAAATAATGCTGGAGGTAATGAAACAATAACTTTTGCTTCATCTGCAGCAGAAGTTAAACCAACTTTTTCTTCAATAACTCCATCAACAATTGAAAATACTCAAACAACAGTAACAATAGCGGGAGGTAATTTCGTATCTATTCCTTTAGTTACAGCTATTAATTCAACTACAGGAGCAAGAGTAATAGCTGACGAAGTTTCATTTACTTCAGCTACTTCAATTACTGCAAAATTTACTATTAGTGTTGATGGAACATATTTATTATATATCGAAAATCCAGATGGTAATGCAGTTCAAACAAATGCTGTATTAACAGTGTCAGACGCACCAGCTTGGCAAACAGCAGCAGGTAGTCTTGGCAGTTTTGCTGCAGGGTCAAATGTTGGAACGATTACAATTACATGTACAGATGCAGCATCTTTTGCTATAACTTCTGGATCGTTACCGGGAGGTCTTACGTTGAATACAGCAGCAACTAATGCTACAATAACAGGAACAGAGTCAGGAGCAACAAGTGCTACGACTTATAACTTTACAGTGACAGCTACAGATGCACAGGGCCAAACTGCAGCTAGAGCATTTAGTATAGCAATAACTGTAGGACAACAAAATAGTATGAGGTTTGATAATTAATGGGAACATATTTAAATAGAACTTTATCCAGCCCTAACGTTAATAAATTTACCGTGAGTCAATGGGTTAAAGGTATATCGCTTTCAGGCGATGATTATTTATTTGCCTTATCTGATGGTGGACATCATGTGCATGTAAGACGAGATGGAAATATGCAACTTCAAAGTCAATTATATAATGGAGGTGTTCAAATTGGGCAGCTTATTAGTTCTGCTGTTTATAGAGATCCAGCATCATGGTATCATGTTGTTTATAGACAAGACTTACAAAATAGCACAGCAAATCAAAGAAATAGACTGTATGTTAATGGCGAAGAAATGACATATGCTACACAAACAAATCCTAGTGGTACTAATTCTGGTAGTGGAATGACTCTTAATACTTTTAAAACTACAAGCTACAGTGGTACAGGAAATAATTTTACAGGATACATGACTGATTTAAATTATTTTGATGGTTACTCATATGGTCCTGATAGTTTTGGAGAAACAGATTCTACAACAGGAGAATGGAAACCAAAAGTAGATTTCACAGGTGTAACGTACGGAACAAACGGATTTAGATGTCAGTTTGGTAACGCTGCTGCTTTAGGAACAGACACAAGTGGTAATACTAATACATTAACAGTTAACAATGCAGGTACTAATGCTCAAACTGTAGACACAGCTAGTAATAATTTCTGTACTATGAATCCTTTAGCTAATAAATATCCAAATTCTACTTTTACTCTTGGTAATTTAGCAGTAGCAATGGGAGCATCTCAATCTACTTTTAATACAGGTACTTTTGGTGTATCTTCAGGTAAATGGTATTTTGAAATGAAACCAACCGCTATGGGAAGTGGAACAGATAACTGTTTAGTAGGTATAGTATCTCGTTCTGACTCAACAGGAACATCTGATTATTTAGGTGAACCAAATTCTGTAGTGTATAGAAATAATGGAAATTATAAAAAAGATAGTGGAAATGCTACTTACGGTGCTTCGTGGACGACTAGTAATATAGTAATGGTAGCTGTTGATTGTGATAATAATAATATTTATTTTGGAACTGATAACCAATGGGCAGATGGAAGTGGAAATAATGATGAAGCTGCCCCTAACAGTGCAATTTCTTTTACGAGCCAAATGATTTCTGATGGTGTAGTTTTTCCTACTTTTGGAGATTTAAGCACTAATTCCCCTGAACCTGCGGGACAATTTAATTTTGGTAATCCACCTTACACTATATCGTCAGGTAATGCTGATGCAAATGGTTATGGGAACTTTGAATATGCGCCACCAACAGGGTATTACGCATTATGCACAAAAAATATAAATAGTTACGGATAAGATATGGCATACACAACAATAAATAAATCATCTGATTATTTTTTAGCAAAAACATATACAGGTACGGGTAATGCTGGAAATACTATTAGTGTTGGTTGGAAATCAGATTTTTTATGGTTAAAAAGTAGAACTCAAACATATCCTCATTATGTTTTTGATACAACTAGAGGAGGTAATGCACAGTTAAATCCAAGTTCAAATGCCGCTGAATCAACAAGTGGTGATAATGTTACTTTTAATGCAACAAGTTTTGTAGCTAATACTCAAGCTATTAATGAGGGAAACCAAGGAAGTGATAATATGATTTCTTGGAATTGGAAAGCTAATGGTGGCACTACGTCAAGTAACAGTGATGGTTCAGTTACTTCAACTGTTCAAGCTAACACGACTTCTGGATTTAGCATTGTTACATATACAGCTACAGGCAGTGGAGATATTACAGTAGGGCATGGTTTAGGAGCAGCTCCTGACATGATTTTAACAAAAACAAGAAGTGTTTCTTACGATTGGAGAGTTTTTATAAATACTCCTGATGCTGGTGGAGCAGGTAAGGCATTACAATTAGATGGAACTGCAGCACTAACAACTAATAATTCGTATCCTTCTCCTGCACCTACTTCAACTGTAATGACTATGGGCCGTGGAGGTGATGATAATAATAACTATGCAAATGGTGAAACATTAGTGTCTTATTGTTTTAGATCAATAAAAGGTTACAGCAAAATAAGTACCTACAAGGGTAATGCTGATACAGATGGCCCTTTTGTTTACACTGGTTTTAAACCAGCTTGGATATTAACAAAACCAATAGACGCAACTGGAAACTGGAATTTAAATGATAATGCTCGAAACCCATCTAATGTAGTAAATAAAAGATTACGAGCAAATGGAACTAATACTGAAACTGATTCAGATGCTTTTGATTTTTTAAGTAATGGATTTAAAGTTAGACAAAATGGAACAGCATATAATGGAAATGGCCAGAAATATGTTTACATGGCCTTCGCACAAAATCCTCTAGTAGCAACAAACGATGTAATAGCATTGGCAAGATAACATGACATCTATTCTTAAAGTAAATTCTATTCAACCTCAATCGGGGAGTACAATTACTTTTGGAAGTTCAGGTGATACAATTACAATTTCAGCTGGAGTTACCTGGTCAGGATCAGGAGCAAGTTTAACTGCACTTAATGCTAGTCAGCTTACTTCTGGAACTATACCTGGCGATAGATTACCTTCACCTACTTTAACAATAAAAGGTGATGGCTCTTCTGCTGATGGACAATTACAATTGAATTGTTCTCAAAATTCTCATGGTGTTAAAATTAAATCACCAGCGCATAGTGCAGGACAATCATACACATTAATATTACCAACGTCAGTTGGAACAAATGGACAAGTTTTAGCCACCAATGGTAGTAACACAAATCAATTAACATGGATTGATGCTACAGAAACTAAACCAACTATTGGTTCTATTAGTCCTACTGTAGCAGAAAACACACAAACACAAATTACTATAACAGGAACTAATTTTGTTAATGGAGCTTATGTAGACGCAATAAATTCTACTGGTGCTATTACTACCGCTGACACTGTTTCTTTTACAAGTGCAACAACATTAGTAACAAACTTTACGTTGCCTGTTGATGGCACTTATTTTATACGAGTAGAAAATCCAGATGGTAATGCAGTTCGTAGTTCGACAGCTATTCTTACAGTATCAGATGCTCCAGCTTGGCAAACAGCGGCTGGAACTTTAGGAACTTTTGACGCAGGAGAAACTATTAGTGTTACAGTAAATGCTACATCTGCTACAGCATACGCAGTAGTTTCTGGATCGTTGCCAGGGGGTTTATCTTTAAATACTTCTACAGGTGCTATTACAGGGACAGAATCAGGATCAACACAAGAAACAACATATAACTTTACTATTCGTGCTACTGACGCACAAGCACAAACTGCTAATAGAGCCTTCTCAATGACAATTACTCATGGTATAAGTAATAGTATGAGTTTCTATAACTATGGGACATTTTAATGGCTAATTATTTAGAGAGAACTTTCGGATCAGGTGGAAATTTAAAAAAATGGACAGTTTCGTTTTGGATGAAACCATCTGTAACACAAACAAATAATCAACATATTTTTTCTGTTACAGGAGACAGTGGTAATGATCAAGGTTTAGCTCCGAGATATAGATTAGGTAGTTCAGGAACAATTGAATTTTCTCAAGCAGATAATGGTTGGATTTCTGATTTAGAACCTAGAGCACAATTAAGAGACCCTGCTGCTTGGTATCATATTGTATTAGTATGGGATTCAAATAATGGTACATCAGGTGATAGATGTATTGTTTATATTAATGGTGTACGTCAAACATCTTTTGGATCAGAAGATTATCCAAGTCAAAACATTGATAGTATGACTAATAAATCTGGTTGGAAACATGGTATTGGTTCTAATGTACATAATGATGGTTGGTCAGGAACAAGAAATCCTTTTAGTGGTCAATTATCACAATTTTATTTTTGTGATGGATATGCCTATGCAGCTTCTGATTTTGGTCAAACTGATTCTACATCAGGAGAATGGAAACCAAAAAGTTTTTCTGGTTCATACGGCACTACAGGTTTTTATTTAAAATTTGAAACTACATCATCAAATGGATTAGGTACAGATTCTAGTGGTAATGGTAATCATTGGACTGTTGTTAATGCTGATGTAAGACAACAATCAATTGATACTCCTAGTAATAACTTCCCTGTTCTTAACTCTATTGGAACTAGATCAAGAACAAATGACGCAGCAACTAATTTAAATAATGGGTCTAATAATGATTTTTGTTGTACGAGTACAAGAACAAGAACAAGTGGACAAAGCGGATCTGAGGGAGGTTGTACTGCAACTTTTGGATTGCCTCAAAGAGGTAAATGGTATTGGGAATGGAAAGTAATTGGAGGAGGTACCAATGCATCTTGGTTCGGTATAGAATCAACTTATGCTACTTCGGCTCTTAATATAATTTATTATGGTAACAATGGAAATAAATATGTAGATGGGTCAGGGAGTTCTTATGGAGCAAGTTATGGCCAGAACGATGTTGTAGGAGTGGCAGCTGATGTTGATAATAATCAAGTTACTTTTTATAAAAACAATTCTTCACAAGGAACAATAACTGCTAGTAATTTACAAAATCACATAAACAGTCACGGCATGTTTCCTTTTTTCTCAGATGGAGGAGGAAATGGTCCAGAAGTTGCGGTAAATTTTGGTAATCCCTCTCCTGATTTTAGTTTAGCTTCAGCTCAAGCTGATGCTAATGGTTATGGTAATTTTGAGTACGCACCGCCTACAGGGTTTTATGCGTTGTGTACACAAAATATTAGTCAATATGGAGGAGCGTAATGGGTGTCTATACTACAATAAATGATCCATCAGTATATTTTCAGATAAAAGCTTGGACAGGTAATGGGTCTGGAGCAGCTCAAACTTTTGATGGTAATGCAAACATACAACCAGATTGGTTATGGTATAAATCAAAAAGTGTCACTGGAGATCATGGCTGGATGGATTCTGCTCGAGGTAAACCTGGAGGAAATAATTCTTATTATATTTTAAAATCAAACAGTACAGCAGCAGAAGTATCACCAAATTCTGGGTCTGATTTAACAACTCTTTCTTCAGATGGATTTACTTATGGAGCAGTAAATCAATTAGATATGGCAACTAATAATTCTCAAAATTTGGCATGGTCTTGGAAATGTAATGGTGGAACTGAAGCAACAAACAATGATGGTTCTACTACTTCCTATGTTCAAGTTAATACAACTTCTAAATTTTCTATTGTAAAATATGAAGGAACTGGATCAGCTACTACGGTAGGACATGGTTTAGGAACAAAACCTACAGCTGTTTTTGTAAAAAGAAGAAATGGAACTAATAACTGGAGAGTGTTTCATCAATATGGAAACATAGGTAATAGTGGAACTCAAATGCAAGCAGGTGGAAAAATAAGTGATACTGATGCTTTTGATTTTGGGGCAAATTCATATTGGAATAATACATCTTTTAGTGACACAACACTTAGTCTTGGAAGTAGTATTGAAACAAATCAATCTGGTGGAAACATGATTGCATATTGTTTTGCTGAAGTTCAAGGATATAGTAAGTTTGGACAATACACAGCTAATAATAATTCAAACGGCTCTTTTATTTATACAGGTTTTAAACCAAATTGGTTAATGATTAAATCAACAAGTGCTTCAGGTGAAAATTGGACTATTTTAGATGCAACAAGAGATCCTTTTAATTATCAAATATCTAAATTAGCTGGTAATAATACAAGTTCTCAATCAGTAGATTCCAATAGTTTAGATTTATTATCTAATGGTTTTAAAATTAGATCAAACATAGGTAACTGGGGAGCAAGTCATCAATATGTATATTGGGCTTTTGCTAAAGCTCCTTTGGTTAGTTCTAATAACGTACCAGCAACGGCTAGATGATATGTCAGAGATAAAAGTAAATGCTTTAAAAAAATATACGGGATCAACAATTACGATTGGTGAATCTGGAGATACGATTACAATTACCACTGGAGCAAATTTATCTGGATCAGGGTCAGGGTTAACAACTTTGAACGCAACACAACTTACTTCAGGCACTATTCCTAATGCACGATATGGAACACCAGCATTTGATGCAACTAATTTAACTAATTTACCAGCAGAAACTAAACCTACTATTTCAAGTATTTTACCAACTGTTATTGATAACACTGCTAGTAATGTAGTTATTACCGGAACTAATTATATATCAGTTCCATATGTTGATGCTGTATCTTCAACTGGAGCAATCACTCCAGCTAATTCAGTTACTTTTACAAGCGCAACATCAATTACAGCTAATTTTACTTTACCAGTTGATGGCTCGTATTATATTAGAGTGGAAAATAATGATGGTAACGCAGTACGATCAAATAGTGCTTTACTTACAGTATCAGACGCACCCGCATGGACTACTGGCGCAGGGTCACTTGGAACTATCGCAGGAAATTTTTCAGGAACAGTTGCTACTGTAGCTGCTACTGGAGATACAGTAACATTTACAGAAACAACAAACGTACTAACTAATGCTTCACAAGCAAATTGTTCATTATCAACAGGAGGAGTTATAACTACAAGCGATTTTGGTGGAAGTGGTACTTCTGCAACTACTTATAGTTTTACTTTAAGAGCTACAGATGCGCAAGGACAAACTTCTGATAGAAACTTTACCTTAACATCGGTATATGATATAAATAATTCAGGAAGGTTTGACCCATAATGCCAACATATTGTTACAGATCAATATCTGCAGGAGATAAAAGAACAGGAACACTTAGTTTTTGGATAAAAAGAAGTGCTCCCATTACTACCGCTGGATATTTTTGGAATGCTTTTGGTCCTGGTAGTTTTAGTGGAGATACTGATTGGTTAGGTATTAGATGGAGAGCAAACGATGCTCTTGAATTTGTTACATGGACAGGAAATATTTATATATTAACTAATGCATTGTTTCGTGATACTGCTGCTTGGTACCATGTTGTTTACAGGATAGATACAACTCAAGCTAGTGCTAATGATAGAGTTAGATTGTATATTAATGGTGAACAAATTACTTCATTTGCCCATAATAACGTACCTTCTCAAAATCATGATTTTAATTGTTTAGGAGGTTCTACAGCTGTTCATCAAATAGGATGTATGTCATCAGGATCACTTGCGAGCCCTACTCGAATTACTGGTATGTCAGGTTACATAGCCCAAGCAATATATTGTCAAGGTCAATCTTTAGCTCCAACAAGTTTTGGTTCAACAAATGCAAATGGTGTTTGGATACCTAATAGTCAGCCTTCTCTTACATATGGAACTAACGGATTTAAATTAGACTTTATAGGTTCAGGAACTTCCGCTGATGCGAGTGGTTTCGGTGCAGATAGTTCGGGTAATAATAATCACATGGCTTCAGCAGGATTAGGAACAAATCCTAATACCAAAGATAGTTGCGTAAATAATTTTGCTACAATGAATCCACGTATTGCTACGCAAGGTCAAACTCCTACTTATTCTAAAGGCGATACTATTGTTACTTCTACTAGCAATGGTTCATATGGTGCATCTGCACTTTCAACTTTTGCTATAGATAGTGGTAAATGGTATTGGGAAACAAAAATTACAGGAGATAGAAATAATGGAATAGCAA
>Ga0208157_1001600_pt1 | contig 10014 bp, 7 predicted proteins | sample 5_EtaG_FD_184077 | JGI IMG/M metagenome (GOLD analysis project Ga0208157, IMG submission 184077) | Marine viral communities from the Subarctic Pacific Ocean - 5_ETSP_OMZ_AT15132 metaG (SPAdes) (version 2) | ecosystem: Environmental > Aquatic > Marine > Oceanic | place: Pacific Ocean | collected...
CTCATGGCGTTCACCGGGCTTTTATAATGTGTGACAAGGGCAGCAATTTTTTTCCCAACATGGAACGTCTTGGCAACAAGAAGATGTGGGAAGGCGTAATGTACTATAGAGACTTTAAATAATAATAGATATGGGTAGCACAAGAATAGACGCTCCACAAATTGATCCAATAGATGTAGCTCAACAAATAAAGGACACTTCTAGGGCTTACAGCGAAGCAGCTCCAGACATCATTGCTGCTGAAAGTGAAATTCGTCCAGCAATGCAGCAGCTTGCTTTGCAGGATGCTCAAGCAGCTTTGCTGGGTGGCGTTACTAGGGCAACTTCTGAGGCTAGAGATACGGCTCAACAAAACCTTGAACGAGCACAACAAGAAAGACGTTCTGCCGAATCAAGAATACAAGGTGACATTGATAGGCTTTCTAGTAAGGGTGACACTTATGATGATAGTGCAGAACTAGCACGTTTGCAAAATCTGAAAGATGAGTACACAGAGCTTATTGCTAATGATCCTGAGAACGAGATTCTCAAAGAGAGATTAGAAGACGTAAGGATAGAGCTTGGTGAAGATGTACCCAACTATCGTGGAACTGATAATGATGCTAAAGGATTTACACCAGAACAAAGACAAGAGCGTTTTGGTGCACAGCAAAAAGAAAGTAACGCCAGAGAGGTTGAAAATCTTGCATCAGAACTTCAGGCGTTAAAAGAAAGCGGAGATTTGAGCGATGATGCCATTGCAACATTGCAAACCAAATTTGATAAGGCTGCCGATCTAGTTTTAGGAGAAAATCCCGGAATGATTGAACTGTCCAGAAGGGCAGTTGAAAGCCAAGCAGAGGTAGGCAGGAGATTAAAAGATGCTGCGGCCAAGGGTGAGTTTGATACAATAAGCCAACTGGCTCCCGATCTTGTAGACCTATACAGAAAATCTGATCCGAGTTCCCAAAACCTTGCAGACCTAGCGACGCGAAGAGCAGAGCAGATAAGCACTCAAAGCCCTTCAGAGGCACAGGCAAGTTTTAGAACTCTTGCTACAAATTTAGCTCAACGTGGGGACCCCACTACACAGGCACAAGCTGGAGTTGGTGCAGCAAGGGAGGGACTTCAGGCTGCTGGAGCCGATCTTGGTCAAGCTCAAGGTGCTCTTGCAAATCTAGCTGACGTTATTGGGGGAAGAAGCGGAGACGGCACTCTTGGTGCTGCTGCTAGAGGAGGACTGGAACAGCTTATAGGCGGCCCAGCGATGGGCCAAACAGCAGAGCAAAGAGAAGTTGCTAGTAAAATTGAAGGCCTGTTGGCGGGGCCACAAGCTGGTGCAGCAGAATCGCGTTTGCTTCAAGCCGCTGCAAGGCCAGCCTCAGCAGAGGCTCAAGCTCTTGGTCAGTTTGGACAGCAAGCTTTAGGTGCTGATCAACGTGCAGCTTCGGATGTGGAGCAAGCGTTACAACAGCAGGCGTTACAGCAACTAGGATTTCAAGCTGCTGGAGCTTCTCCAGAAGAGCAGGCTCTCCAGCAACGCATTGGTGGTTTAATTGAAAGTGCAGGAACACTTTCTCCAGATCAACAGCGTCAAGTGGAGCAGGAGGCTCTTGCTCTAGGTCAACGTCAAGGTAGGGTTAGGGACACTTCTACTGCGGCTGGTGTTGCTGGTAGATTGTCTGAGGCTCGCAGAGCTGATGAGGCCCAAGACCTTATGGCTGCACAGCAGCTTCTTGGTCAGCAACAAGCCATGCAACAGGCTAGGACAGCCGAAGAAATGCAACGCATGGGAATGGGTGGTCAGTTTGCAGGACAAACTGAAGCATTGGCTCAACAGCGTTTGGCCGAACAGAGGGCCATGCAGCAAATGGGTGTTGGGGCAACCGGCACCGCGGCGGGTTTACAAGCCCAGCAAGCTGGTTTGCAGCAGCAAGCTTTGCAGGCTGCTGGTGGACTAGAGCAAGCTCGCATGGGTCAGCAGCTACAAGGAACCGGACTAGCTCAGAACATTGCTCAAGCTGGGTTTGCTTCAGAAATGGCTGGCAGAGAGCAGCAGCTTCGGGAGCTTGGTGTTGGAGCACAAGAGGCAGCTCGTTTTGCACAGCAGCAGGCTCAACAGGATGCAATGCGAGCTCAGGTTATAGGGCAGCAAGCAGGTCTTGCTGGTCAACAAGCAGCTTTTGCGGGACAAGAGGCTCGTCTTGCCGGACAACAATTTGCACAGCAAGCTGGCATTGAGCAGCAACAGTTTCAGCAACAGGCTCAGAGAGATGCGGCATTGGCTAGTTTATTTGGTCAACAAGCTGGTCTTGAACAACAGCAATTTGCCCAACAGCAAGCATTGGCTGGACAAGACGACAGGCGTTTACAACAAGCATTTGGAATGCAAAGGGCTATGGGTCCAGACATTGGAGCGTTCTTTGGTCGCCCTGCTTCTCAAGCTGAAGGACTGCAAGTTCTTGGTATGGGTCAGCAACAAGCAATGTACGGAACCACTCCACAAGCAACCGATCCAATGTTGGGTGTCAACCTAGCCCTACAGCAACAAGCTAATCAGACAGCTCTGGATGCTGGAGCAATGGCTGGTTCAGCCCAAGCTCAAGGTGGATTGTTTGGTGGTCTTGGTGCTCTTGGCGGAGGATTGTTTGGCGCTGCTGGAGCTGTTGGAGGTTTAGGAAATTTATTTTAATTAGGAGATAATTATTATGGCAATATTAGGTAGCACAGTTGATCCCCGATTGGGGGCCGTAAACCCTGCGGCAATACAGGCACTCTCACAAGCTGGAGCGGCAACGGGACAGATGTATGCCAACCTTGGCAGGTCCATTGCTGGTGTCGTTCAGGATCAGGCTCAACGCAAGACAGACGCAAAGATAGCTGAAATTTTAGATCAGTCTACTATTGATGAAGAGGATGAAGAGGGAAACCCCACTGGATTCAAAAGCTTAGATCAGGCTAAATTTAGAAGGTTAGTAAGTGAGAAAAAAGTTCCACCTAGATTGGCTAATTCTATTCTACAAGACACCCTTAATGCTTGGAGAACAGAAGCTGATTTCCGAAATGCTCAACAAGAAACGGCTATTAAAAGGGCAGCTCAGGAAGCTGATGCAACATATCAAGAGGGAACTCTGAATTTGGGGAAAAAAGAGCTGGAACAGGAAGCTGATTTGGCAGGTAAGGAGTTTAACCTAAGAAAAGAAATTGCCAATATTGAGGCTGAAACAAGAAAAACAATTAGTGCAGGCGAAATAAAAGGTAGGCTTGATGTTGTTAATGCTGAAATTAACGCAGAAAAGGCAAACCTAAAGACCCAGTTGGACGCTGCTAAGGCTAGTCAGAAAAGGGAAATCAGATCCAATATTAGACAATTGGATAAGCAATTGAGGCAAAACAACAAGTTTCATAAAGATAAATTGGCCTTGCAAAATAAGCAGGAAAAAAGACTTAAAAGGGAATCTAGGGCAAAGATAGGCGAGATAGGGGGAAGGGCTGAATTGTTTTCAAAGCAAGCTGAAGATGTAGGAGTAGAGACGGCCCTTAAAAAAACTGAGTTGGCCGAAACAGATCCTTTGTTTAAAAATCAACAGACCATTGATGTATACACGGGTGGAATGTCTAATGCTGCTAAAGAAGCGTTTGAGTCAAAAACTCCTGAGGAAAAAGCTAGGATGCTACAGGCTGAATTGGAAGAAGCTGAACTCGCAGGAGATCAGGCAACAGTTAAAAGTATTGGAGACGCATATGACTTGTTCAGGATACAGGCCAATAGGGAGGCTAGGGTTTTGGGTTTACCAATTCCAAATTTCCGTCCCTCTTCTTCTTTCTTGCAGAGTGCTGAATCACCTTCAGCCAATGGGGGAGAATTTAACCTGTCAAATTATACGGTCCCGGGTATCGCTAGGGCTACGCTGAACTTTCTAAGTGGTGGCAAATAATGCCTTTTGACCAATACGGAAACTATATAAATCCCTTTGAGTCAGACGAGGAGAAGGGTCGTTTGGCAGAGTCTCCGGGACTTGCTTCAATTCTTGGTGGCCTTGGAGCGGAGGTTGGTATTGCTGGAACTTCTCAAGCTCTTGGTGCCGCAACTGGAATTGGTTATGTTCCAATAGCTCTTGCTGGTGGGTTTTTTGGGAGCGTTGTTAATCAGTCGATAAACGACGAGCCATTTAATTTGGGAAGGGCGGTTGCCGCCAGCGTAGTTAATTTAATACCCGGAGCCGCTGGAATAAAAGGGGCTAGTAAGGCTGGCACTATAACAAAAGCCCTTAACAATGCTGCCAAGGGCTTAAACAAATATGGCACTAAAACTATTCCCGGTGCCGTACAGCGAGAGGCTTTCCGTGGATCAGCTCTTGGCATCTCTGAAATTACTGTAGAGAATTTAATCAATGATGGGAATCTACCAACCTATGACGAGGTTTTGAAGTATGGTGGATTTGGTGGTCTTATTGGAGGGACTCTTGGCGGCGTTCTTGGTTCAGTTCAAAGAAAAGGTCTTGGTAAAAGCTTGGAGCAGTCTGCGATAGATGTCACGGAGGATGCCAATAAAAGCTGGAAAACCATGTCTTACCAAGACAAGATTGATTTTTTAAAACAGCTTGGAGAAGACATTGTTGGAGATTTTCCAGAATCTGAACTCAATAATAAGTTTAATAAGTTTGTTTCACTATCCAGAAGGAACGCCATAAGTGAGGCTAGTTTAAAGGCTCTTATATATTCCAGAGATCCAATTTCTGGAGCTGATGTTGTTCAGGGAAATATTCTAACCAAGATGCTTAATACTGTTGCTCCATCTACAGTATTTGGCAAAGAACTTAACAATCAAATATCTGCTATACAGGGAATGGTAGATGAAGCCGACGCTCTTGGTGGCAGGATAAGGAAGGAGATAAAGACAGAAATACAGAAAGATCCTAATTCCAATATCATGGAAGATATAAGGAGATATGTCACATCTCCACATGAGACTGGGGAATTTGTTCAAGAAGCTTTTGGGGGTAGATTAAGAGGAGACAGGGGAAGGTTTGTAAGGAGAGCAAAGCTTCCTGAATATTTGTCTAGGCTTGAAGCTGATTTAAATCAATGGAAAGCCCACAGAACAAAATTACAAACAGAGCTGCTTGAGTTTGTTGAGCCCAAAACCATAGATGGTTTTGTAGGAAAGGATGAATCTATTGCATTGAGATCTATATTGGATGAGTCCGGAGGAGATATATCTAGCAAACAAAGTATAACCGAAAGCATTAAACTTCAAAACTACCTTACCCAAGAGTATCAACTTTTTGAGAGCGTAAAATATTCTCCTAGCAAGGATTCTAAGAATGCCTTGATAAACTGGATGGTAAAGAACGATGAATCTATATCTGGTGCTGAGTATAAGAGTGATGCGACTGGCAAGATTTTAAAAGGGGAAGATCGTTTGAGAGCCCAAAGGGAAGCTGCCGAGGACTACATAAACAGAACTTATCTTAGAAGATCGGCAAACCCCAAAAACAGAGTAGCCTCTTCTCCTAGCAAAAGAAAGATACAAGATGAATTCAGGACAAGCGACATTTTGCTCAATAAGAATAGATCAATGCCGAAGGAGCTTACTGATTTTCTTGGTGCTGAATTGAAAGATCCAATAACAGGAAAGCCTGATGTTGCTGAAAATCTTTTTGGAACTATAAGTAAATTGGCCAAAAGAGTTTCTGGGTTAAAAGCTCAGGAAGTTTTGCTTAGGGATTTGCAGCAACAAGGTAAGCTTAATATAGTATCAATAGATGGCAAAGCAACCGAAGCTCCATTTATTCAATTTCAAAATCCCAAGGAGGTTAGTTTTTTCAATGGAGCCATTGTTGGCAACGCTCCCGAAGAAGTTGCCTTAGCTGTCAACGAAATCGTTGATTCCGGTATGGTTAATAAAGCCACAAGTGAGGCTTTGGATTCAACAACTAGATTTGTAAAACAGTTCAAGGATCTCTATGGAACTTTAGCTGGGGCAAGTAAAGCTGTTAAAGTTATAGCCAGTCCTATAGCATATTCAACAAACGCTATGGGTGGAGCAATAACTGCTTTGGCTTCTGGAAACTTCAACTTGATTGGTTCTGATTTGAGAAAGGGTATAAGAATGTCCCTTGACGAGTTCGGGACGATGGAGGGATTGGCTCAAGCTATAGGAGATCCAGTTTCAAGGGCGGCCAGAAAGGGTCTTGATGCAAAGCAAACGCAAGCGTTGATAGACGACGTTGGCAAGATGCGTAAGTACGGAATGATGGGTGCTGATGTAGCAAGCTCTGATACCGTAAGAGCTTTAGGAGATGGCAGCATCGGCAAGTTTGCCAACAAGGTATTTGATCCGTTGAGCAAGAGCTATCAAGTTACTGACAACGCTTTCCGTTATTTGGTTTGGAAGAGCAACATAAACAAATTTAGGGAAATGTTTCCTAAGCCAGCAGGTATGGCGGATTCTCGCTACCTTGAGGAGATTGAAAGGGGTGCCGCATTCTTCACCAACGACACTTATCAAAATTACAATAAGCTCAACAAATCATTGAGGCAGTTTTCGGCGTTAGGGGTTGTTGATCCTTTTATTTCTTTTACCGCAGAACTTCACAGAAATCTATGGAATAACGTAACATCTATTATAAAGATGTCTGGTCCTGCAAAGCTAGGAGGTGGAACCTTCGGCAAGGGACTTGGCTTTAGCGACGAGCTTCTTGCCAACGCAAACCGCAAAGCCATTCAAGGCGAGGGAGTTAAGCGTGGTGTAATACTTGCAGGGATAACAGCCGCATTTGGTATGGGTGTAAAAGCCCTCAATGAAAGCAATGGCATTGACTCTGAAAAGATGGAAGCTCTGAAGAACACTGTTATACCCGACTATGACAGGTCCAAGGACTTGATTATAAATATGAACCCAGACGGCAGGTCTGGAACATATATCAATGCTGCCTACATAAATCCTTTCTCTGAGTTCAACAGAATATTTAACGCTTTATCAAGCGGCAAAGCTCCTGCTGCTGGAATGAGGGATGTTGCTTCTATTATGTCCGATCAGTTTTTTGGTGAAGGAAGCTTTATGTTTCAATCACTTGGAAATGCCTTGAGGAATCAAGATACTTACGGAAGGCCCATTTCCGTGAGCGAGGATAAGTTTGCCAGCACCATAGATAGGACAAAGTTTTTCTTCAAAGAGCTTTTGACACCGGGTATTACTAGAGAACTGGACAAGTGGGTTGAAGCCTTGAATGGAACTGGAGATTACACAGAGAATCAGTTACTGATGAGACTGATAGGAATTAGACAAACCTCCTTCAGTATAGACGATACAAGATATAAAATTAGGCCGTCCAACGAAAACATAAGGATTATTAAGGGTCGTTACAACAACTTGGATGAGAACACCCCAGAGGATGTGCGTCAGAGGCTTTATCAAAAAGCCAATCAAGACAGAGACGCATCAATGAACAAGTTGATGACGGTTTATGATTCCCTAAAGACTCTTGGTCTTAGTGACGATGAAGCTATCAAGACATTCAAGGATAGCAACGTATCCAACTCGGACGTAATTCAAATATCCCAAAACAAAACTAAGCCAATTGACTACATCAAGGCAGACACAATGTCTGATGCTTATGAAGCCATTGAAGGAAGCACGTTTGCAGAGACAAGGAGAAACATCTTTGCCAATACCAAGGGGAATATCAAAGTACGCAAGGCTCTCCTGTCCAAGCTCAGGCAGGAACAAACCTATGCTAGAAGAAACATCAGCGAGTTTGACAGAAGCTTACTCAGTTTGGGGGCTTCCGAAAGGGCTGAGATGCTGATGAATGTTCTTGGTGTAGGTGCAACCAACTCAGTTTTAATTAACGAGTATCGCAGGAAGGGCATCATCACCGATGATGTAATGAAGGCCATGCGGCTTAGAGGTTCACTCGCCTCTTACTAAAAAATAAGGGCCGAGAATGAGCTCGGCCCCGACGGGTTTAATGAAAGGTGAAAAAAGATAAAACACCATTTCCAGAGATTACTCGTCTGGATTACCGTCTAAATTTTCTTCCTCTTTAGGATTTAGTTGATTGTCTAGTTTTTCACGCTGCTCTTCACTCATCTCGTCGATGGATTTTGCAGCCTGTGCTTTTAAAACATTGGCACATCCCACAACAGTCAACGAAGAAGTTAGTAAATCTTTAACTTGGTCTATCGTTGCCGTGTTTATCAGGTAGTTTGAGTAGTCTTGTTTTAGTTTATCTAGGTCCATTATATTTCTCTTGTTGTATTTTAGTTTCAAGGAGAGCCAGAGCCCTCCACGCCACAGCTACATAGTCCTCCTCTAGGAGGTGTCGCATAAGGCAGTCATGGTGATCGTTAGATTTGTTTGGTTCCCAGTGCAGGGGTTCAAGTGGATCGCAATGTTTCTCATTGCCAGCATAGGATTGTCTCGCCACTGCTGCAATGGCATTGGGGAAAGGGGATAGTACGCCTGAATAGATGGGCCACTTTTTTCTTTCATCGCTGTCTTTGGGTAAGATACTAACCTTGTGCTGAGGTTCTGATCGCAGTATCATAGCTCTATAAATTTAACCAAGTGCAATGGGCACATATAGCAATCCTGTACCATATTTTCATAGCGTGAGTCTTTTTTCGTTTCGCAATACCAGCTCTTGTGTGAGCTTCCCTTCACAATGGCTGCATGGGTTTCTCTTTTGTTTAAATAAAAATACCTATATGGCCTTGGCTTTGCTCTGTCAAATGAATGTTTAGCACACACAATAAACTTAGACCCGAAGGGCCAGTCTGCTCTTCCGGTAAAATCAACCCCTAGCTTTTTCACTTCAACCCTTTGACCAACATATAAGTCCCCGTCATCGGCAAACTCCTCCCACTCCTCATGTGATGGAGCAACGAATGTTGGTGGGATGTTCACCGGATAACCCATCGAGCTGATGTGGTTTGCAATTTTCCAAACTGGCCCGTGACTTTTGGCTAGGTGCTTTTTGAATCTTTCATTGTCGTTCATTTCTTTTTTCTCTTTGCGTTCTCTTCCTTTGTCTTGGCCTTGTGTGCTTCCTTGCTAACTGCCTGTAGGTTTTCTTTCCCGCAGAACAATCTAGGAAGAAGCTCGTTCCAATTGTACCCAAGATATTTAGTTTTGCGTCCCCACTTTTCGGGGATTACCGGCTCGATGTGATCGACCTGCATATCCTTTGCCGGAAAAAGTTTGTTGGTAATGGCACAGCGGTACATCTTCCGCATCCTGCCAGTCTTGGGGTTCTTCTGGCTCTCTACAAATGCGTCATTGAGAGTCTGATATTTCGGAGCCCACCTCCTAGTCCCCGATCTAACACAGGACATCATGAACGATCTTAGTCTAGCTTCAGTCCAAACCTTCATTTAAAATGTTCCATGCTGTTGCTGCCACTGCTGGAACCTGTCCGTTTCCAATGGCTTTAAGTCTGTCCACCCTACGGGCCACCCCATTAGCCACTCTACCCAAGGCGGGTTCAATTGGCCCGTTTTCTTGACATTCTCCCTCTCGTTTACTTGCTCCCCCAAATTTCCCTTGCCACGATCCTTCAGTGCATCCTTGTACATAAAGCATCGAGGCGTCCCCCACTTCTGATGGGTCTTTGTGCCACCATACGCCACCGCATTTGGCAACTGGTCCATCCTGCTTTTGCCGTCCTTGCGTGTCAGACCCTCTGGCGAGTTTGTCCCCTTGTAGTCTCTGCGAGTTGGGGTCGGCCACATCTGGTCCCAACCTTTCCTGCCCTTGGCTACATCGTTCAGACAATCCCCGTATCCCTCGCTCGTTGACCCTGGTTCCTGCGCTCTGGGAGTTGGAGCGAGCTTTGGCAAGTACCCACATCCTATTTCTTTTATGGGGCGCGCCGACGTGCCAAGCTCCCAACACGCACCACCTTGCATCATACCCCAATTCGGACAAGTCTCCGAGGACAACGTCAAGCCCGCGACCCCGCAGTAACGGGGAGTTTTCCGCGAAGACAAACTTAGGCCGTACCTCGTCAATAATTCGTGCATATTCTT
>Ga0208157_1001602_pt1 | contig 10006 bp, 10 predicted proteins | sample 5_EtaG_FD_184077 | JGI IMG/M metagenome (GOLD analysis project Ga0208157, IMG submission 184077) | Marine viral communities from the Subarctic Pacific Ocean - 5_ETSP_OMZ_AT15132 metaG (SPAdes) (version 2) | ecosystem: Environmental > Aquatic > Marine > Oceanic | place: Pacific Ocean | collected...
TCATTTGCAGTTGTTACTGTCTGACCTCCAGCAAAAGAACGTTGGTAGTTCTGCCAAGTCTCAAACACTTTATTGTTGTCCATCTCACGGTAGTCTTGAGACGAAAGGCCACCAATAGTACCCCCACTTAATCCAGTAATGGTACGCCTTGTTCCAGATAGGACACCACGAGGAGTAAACCTTGCTTCAAGACTAGAACGAACTACTTCCATAAGACGATCATCTTCAACGATATCTTCTTTGGTTAGCTTACGTCCATACTCTTTGAATATGTTATCAAGGTCTACAAAAGAAGAATTGTCTGGTCCTTGAGGAACAGCAGGGGAAACTTCAATTGTATCTTGACCTAAGAATATTGGATCTTCAAACTCAGTATCAGGTATAATTGGAGCTTCTGTTGTAGGCTGACCAATAATAATTGGATCTTCAAACTCTTCCATACTTAACCACCAATTCTAATTTTTCTACCTGTCTCTAAGTTTAAGACCACATCACCATCTTTAAGTATCCCAGAGTTAGCTAGAGATTCAGCTACACCTCTATTAGGTACAGTCATAGGAGCTGCGGAAGCTTCTACTAAGATGGGATTATAAGGCATACCTTCATAGGTAGGATACTCTTTTAATAGAGTGTCTGCATAAGTATTGCCATATATTTGTACGATAGGTACAATATTTTCTTTTTTGTAGGAATCTAGTGCTCCATTAACCTTTACTAGTCTTTCTGTAATCCAGTCTCGTTCATCTTCTTGAGCTGTATTTAAGGCAGTATTGTCGGTTATAGACGTAAGTTCTGCTTGCCTTTTAATTAAAAGTTCTAGTTCCATTTGAGCACGAACAAAGTTCTGTTTTACTGCAACTTTCTCAAACCTTTCTAGGTCTTCAATATCAGGATTCTCTACAAAAGCAGGTTCTTTAAAAATAACTGATCCTGGAGTTACAGTTTCTGTACCAATAATACTTTTATACAACGGGTCCATTTCACGACCAATAAACTTTTCAATCTCCGTGTAATCTATTGGTTCAGTAGTAGGTTGCTCAACTATGGCAGTTTCTATCAACTCGTTCACAACTTCTTCAGGGAGTTCTTTACCTGCTTCCTCAAACTTTAAACGCTGCTTATCTAAAAAATCTTTTAGTCTTGGCAAAGCTGTCTTGTCTCCAGAAGCAATGATAGGTGCAAGAACTTCGTCAGATAAGTTATAGTTGTTTTTGAGGTAAGAAGAATTAGCTGTAACAGAACTTGTAGGTGCTTTTGCTTTACCTTGGTTAGTACCAGTAAGATTACCTAAACTACCACTGCTATATTTACCCATAAGGGAGAGGGCAGTTTGTTCTTTAGCATCCTGACGCTTTTGCTCCAGTAATTTCTTTTGATCTTCTTCAATAACATAATTTAAAGCTCCTTGAAAAGTCAATCCCATTACATAACCCTCGCCATTAATCCTTGTGGAGCAGGTGTCTCTTCTTCAGGTTGCTCCATCACAGGCTCTTCTATTTCTTCTACTTGAGGTTCGGGTGTATCACCTTCTCCAAGCTCACGTAAAAGTTTCTTAGCCCTCATTGTATCTCTTTCGTAGGTCAATGCTTTATCACGATCAGGATCATCAAAACCTTCATCGAAATCTAAATCAACCTTAACAGCCTGAGCTTTAATATGCTCATGTAAAACTGGTGCAATGATAAGGCTAACATCTAGACTGTGTAGACCTTCCATAACTGCACTACGAAGTATACCCTCCACTAGAGTTACTAGATCAGTACCCATCTCAAGAAAAAACAATGCGTCTTCTATGGCTTCTGGGCTAGACATGTTTTCTATATGCATATCCAGAGCTTCGATAGGATCTACAATTTCTGGGGGTCTTTCAAAAGGAAGTCCCTTAGGTTCTGATGTCAGTGATTGACCTGGGATTGGACCGTTAAATACAAAACTCATGAATTTTCTCTCCAGTTAAAGATAGGTTTTGCATTGTTAAGACCTTCAGTAGGATCAAGTCCAGCAGCTTTATGTCCAGACCAAGGCTTCCATGACTTACCTTCTGCTGCCTTATCTAGTGCAAACTGTATCTGTTTTGTTATGCCCTCTAAAGTATTATCTAATGACAAACTTCTACCAGTCTGTTCTTCATACTCATTACCTAGTCCACCACCTACATATAATTGGAATGGTCCATAAGAAGCTTCACGACCCCCTACCTTTTTCTGAGACCCCTCTGTAATACTGGACTGATAAGAGTTAAACCCTTCAGCTTTATAAATAGCTAAGGCAGAGGTAGCAGATATGTTTCTAAGTTTTGCTTCTCTCTTAATAATACTTTGAATTTTCTTTGGAGAAAGATCTTCAGGATACTCAGGTATTGTGACCTTTACAAACTCTTGATCTGCAGCTTCAGCCGAAGGAGATACATCAATAACATCTTTATTTACAAATTCTTGATCTGGAGCTTCGGCTGAGGGAGATACATCAATAATATCTTCATCACTTTTTGATTCTAGCTTTGCTCTAAGGTTTGCATTTGTTTCTTCTAAAGAACCAGAACTTAAAGTGGCTTTTCTTTTAGTCCTTCGTTTCTCTGCCTGATCTGCTTCACGTACAATACTACCAGCTAGTCCTGAAAGCCTAGCTAGAGGATCAACTTCTAAAGAGCTAGGCCTACTTCGTGGTCTTACTACACCTCTTTCTACAAGAGACTTTCTTGTTGGAGCTTTTTGCCCCTTAACCAAAAGTTGTGTCCTAAGATTTGTTACAGAGGGTCTTTTATAAAGTGCCATTTATTTTCCTAATCAAAAGCATTAAACAACAGGTCAAAAATAAACTTAGTCTTACCTTTGTCTTCTGAATATTTAATAGATTCCTTCAACTCTTCTAAACTTTTATCTGCCAATAAGATTTGTAGTGCACGATCTTTAGAATCTTCAGAGGATTGAAAGTTATACTGCATCAAGTCTCTCTCACGTTGCCAGATCTGATCCAAGTTACTTGAGGTTAAAGAGTTAATGGTCTTTGCATAGTTCATATTACTCTCGTTCTGTGCAGCAGTATTAAGTGTTGCAATGTTTTGTCTCCACTGAGCATTAGCCTGAGCTACAACCAATCCATTGTTAGCGTTAAACTGATCTCTCTGGTTCTGCAAGTTTGCATTGAACTGCCGTATAGAGTTAGTTGCATCGACATTAAACTGGCTCATTGCATTGGTTTGTGCTGTATTAAACTGTGAAGTCTGGCTTGAGAGTTGTGAGAAGAACTGGTTAGTCTGGTTCTCACTCGAAGCATTAAACTGTGCAGCAGCGTTAGTAGCAGCTTGATCAGTGAACAAAGCCTGAACATTCTGTTGAGTCTTAAACAAAGCTGTCTGCTGTGCATTAGCTACGTTAGTCATATCCATTTGCATAAACGACTGAGCATTTTGTACTGCGGCTTGTTGCCTGTTATTCAAGTTAGACATATCAAGTTGTGATAGTGCAGCAGCCTCTGCCATAACCATAGCCTGACGATTACCTAAGTTGGCTAGGTTCATAGTGTTTACTGCACGAGAGTTCTCAAGAGCAATGTTCTGCTCTGCAGTAAAGTTCATATTAGCAATGTCACCAATACGAGCTGAGTTTTGTACACGAGCTTGGAATGCCTGATCAAACTCCTGTCCCATAAATGTAGCACGTTGTTGTGCAGCAAGCATAGCACGTTGTTGACGGTTTGACAAGTTCTGTGCTTCAAATTGTGCAACTGTTTGTGCATCAGCTTGGGCAATAGGTAAGGCAGATTCCATAGCAGCTTGTACAAGAGCTTGTCCTGCCATACTAGAAGCACCTAGTCCTCTAGCAGCCATAGCAGCAGTAGCATTACGCATAGCTCCAGCAGCCCATGCAGGTGTAGCACCACCCTCAAACTGTTGCATAAGCCCCTCTAGCTGACCCTGTACAGTAGCTTGACTTGTTGGGGTAGCTGTAGCAGCCTGTACCTGTTCAGTAAACTGTGCGGCCTTCTGAGCGTCTGCAGCACCACTAACAAGTTCACCCTGTTGAATCTCTCGCTGTACAGGATTCTGCATAATGTTAGCAGCACCTTGAGCAGCTTGCATACCAGACACTGCAGACTCATTCTGTTGAGCAGCAGTTACTTGTGCTTCCTGACTTACTTCACCCTCAACAGGTTGCATACCTGCTGTTACCTTTCCCACTTCAGGAGCTACGGCAGCAGCACCATAGGTAGCAGCAGGAGCTGTTATAGGCATAGTAGCTTGAGCTGTCGTGTCAACAGTTGCTACTTCAGCAGTAGGCGCTGTAGTACTTACTTGACCTGCAGTTGGGTCTATATCTTGATCTGCAGTAGGTGCGATATAAGATACATCAGCTTGTGTAGGTTGCATAGTTTCTTCTACAGTTTTACCAAACTTAGGTATAATATCTTCTTTATAGCTTATATTGTCTCCACCCTCTACGTAACCACGAACAGCACCACCTTCATTAAAGGTACTCTTGTAGCCCACCTTCATCTTACCACCAGTAACATCCATGTTCTTAGGGTCAAAGATGTTAAGGTTTCCTTCTGGCCCAATACCCAAGTGGAAAGAACTGTAGCCTCCTGCAGGGTTTCTTCGTTTGTGTTCAGCCATAAGCATCCCACTTTTAATCCCAAATTTAGATGTAGCAAGCTTCTCCATAGTTGCATTAGATACAGAGGCTGACTGACCGTTTTCAGAAAACTCAATTGGTACATTAAGTTCTATAGCTTGACGAATTAAGTTGTCACCAGATTGACTAGAACGGTTAATGGTTGTGGTCTTACTATCAGTAGACTCTGCAACAGTTGCACCTGAGTTATCTGTAAAGGTGGTTATACTTTTAGGTTCGGGGTATGAAGAGGCGAAAGAAATATTTTGTGCTTCTGTAGGTCTTGCTCTGGGTCTAATAGTAGGAACATTAGGTTTACTTACAGGTTTAGGTGTAGGAGCAGGGGTTGGTCTAGCTTTAGGACGTACTACCTCTTGTTTAGGAGCTACACTTGGGGGAGTTCTTCCCCTCTCACCACCAGGAATACCTGTATATCCACCGTAGTATCCACCTTTGGCCATGCCAGTAATAGCTTTACTATACTCTCCCATACGTGCAGCAGCACCTGGATTCGACTTGTAAAAACCATCAAGAGCTGGTCTAGATTTTTCACCAGTATACCCAAGAAACTTATTAGCTAAGTTGTGTTCTGCATCTAAATTCATCATTATCTAGTCCCTAAATATACAAATCCAAACAAACATCCAGTGCAAATAATAAATACAGCTATACCTGCTGACCACTCTATTATTTTTTGCTTAATTTCTATTTGTCTGTGCTCGTGTTCTTTCTTTTGTTTTCTTAACTTGGCTTCTATCTCAAGTATCTCTTGCCACTTAGATGGGCCATACATAACCGATATGTAGTCTTTTAATTCTTTACGCATGGACTCAGCTTTTTGTTTAGCTTGCCATATCTCCATTGCCTGTGCTTCAACACCACCACCTAGAGCCTTATACCAAGGTGGCTTTTGGGTTTGTCTGTCTGCAAAGTCCAGGTCTGCTACAGCGCCTGCCCATTGAGAGAGTTGACTGCCCATATCCTGCAGGTCTCTTCCAACCTGTATGCCTTTCTTTATGGCATTAAAAGCTGCGGTTGCACCAGCTATAGCTGTTACTGGATCAATCATAAGCACTCCCCCCTGCTTAAATTACCTAAAAGAAAGACTCCAGTTATTTACTGTTCCGTATCCCTATTCGCCATCTTTTCCACTGAGTGTCGTATAGCCTTAATATTCTCATCCATACGTCCAAGAGTTACAGCCTGACTTTGAACTACCTTTTCTAAGGCTTCTATTCTAGTCTCATGCCTAATAAGTTCACGTTGATTATTTTGAATGTTATTATCTAAACTAGATACATACCAAACAAGTGCTACAGTCTGACCAATGATAGCCAGTATAAAAGAGATGGGTACAGATTTACTTAAATGCCAGCTATCTTTAGTCATATTTATTCAGCCTTTATATTTTATTCTGGTTCAGAGGTTACTTCTTCCTCTAGAGATTTTGTAAGCATGTCCAAGAAGGCTTGACGACCAACTTGTAACTGATCAAGATTAAATTGTGTAGAACCAATCTTACGTTCTAGATCAGTAATATGATTAATCATACCCTTTTGCTGATCTGTAAGTTGATCTTCTGTGTATTCTTTATCGTTAACAGTAATGACGTTTGTTTTTTTCTCTGCCATTAGCTTTCTCCTTTATGTTAAGTTACTTATTATCTGCGATAGCTTTATTCACCACAGTCATATCTTCTGAAGTCCAGAAGTCCTTTGCCACCATCAACTGTAGATGCTCTACATTGCGTGACTTCATGTCAGTCCAATCGGCATCTTCCATGTCAGATGGTTTACCAGCATTTAACAGATCAACAGAGTGACCCATTGCTGTGTAGTGCTGTGCGATTTCTTCTTTAGTTGGTGTGTCAGTCATTTCTTTTTCCTTATGCGTTTTCTAGGGTAGTGATACGTGCTTTTAAAGCCGTGATGGTTTCCTGTTGTTCTTGTATTGCTTTGATGCAGAGGGATACCATGTTTCCATATGCTAGTGCATCTGGCTCATTGTCATCGTTGTAGGTTACAAACTCTGTAAGCCCTGCATCGTGGACTTCTTCAGCAATCAAACCACCGAATACTGTGTCGCCATCGTTGTTGCCCTTGTAAGTAACAGGTCGAAGTGCAAGCAGTTCTGTTAAGCCATGTGTGGCATCGTTTACTGTATTCTTATAACGCAGAGATGAAGTTGACCTAGCAATTGTTCCACTAGAAAGTATAGCTACATTTGCGGCAGAAGAAGTTGTATTGCTATACACATATTGCATTTTCGTAGTATTACCAGAGCTTTGGTATGAAAGAATAATATTACCATCTCCATCCGACAGCACAACGTTGTTGTCAGAGGTGCGTATGTCTAGGCCGTTTTCGTTGCCGTCATATGATCCAATAACAACGTTTTTAGCACCACTTGTAATAAGTCTACCACTGTCATGCCCAAAAAATGCGTTTGTACTGCCTGTTGCGTCTCTACCTGCGTCATTACCTACAAAAGTTCCTGCACCATTTGTTGTTAAAGATTTACCTGCTGAACTGCCAATAGCAACAGTTTGTGATGCAGTGGTGTTGGCAGATAATGCTAGATCCCCCACGGCCGTATTGTAGCTACCAGTGGTATTTAGCACTAAAGAATCATGCCCAACGGCTACATTTTTTACGCCAGTAGTATTAGTGTACATGCTGTCACCACCCAAAGAGATATTTTTATCTCCAGTAGTAGTTGAATACTGTGACCTATACCCCACGGCTACGTTGTTTGATGCGGTGGTGTTTTGATGCAAAGCGGCTAACCCTACAGCAACATTGTTGTTACCTGTCGTGTTATTGACTGCTGCCTGTAGCCCTATCGCCACGTTGTCTTGACCAGTTGTGTTGTTGGCTAAGGCTTGCCAACCAACTGCAACCATGTCGTCACCAGTGGTGTTATCGTAAAGTGCCTGATACCCAACGGCAGTGTTGTTACTTGCGGTGGTGTTTGAATCCAGTGCATTACGACCTATACCTACATTGTAATTCCCTGTCGTATTATTTTGTAATGCACTATCGCCAAGAGCAGAATTACTATGACCTGTCGTATTGTCATATAGTGCAGCCCAACCCACAGCTGCATTGTTTGATGCAGTGGTGTTTGAATATCCCGCTTGACCGCCAAAAAACGAATTGTAGTTACCCGTAGAATTGCTGTACCCCGAATAGTACCCAGAGGCTGCATTTTGAGTTCCAGTGGTGGTGTTGTGTAACGAATAGTACCCTGATGCTACATTTGCTGCGCCAGTGGTGTTGCTGTACAAAGAAAAAGAACCGAGTGCCACACTGTAGGATGCGGTGGTGTTAGCACCTAATGCATTAGAGCCGAGTGCGGTGTTGTAAGTCCCTGTCGTAATTGCATCACCTGCAAGGCCACCGATTAAGGTGTTGTTTGTACCTGTGGTTATTACATTACCTGCTCCATACCCAACAGCCGTATTATAGACATTACCACCACCTGATGTATTTTGAGTGCTTAAAGCAAATACACCAACAGCAGTACTTCTATCACCCTCAGTTTCAGTATGTAATGCGCCATACCCCACAGCCGTATTACGTTCAGCACCCACAATGGCATCTCCAGCGGTAGCACCAAGTAACGTATTTCGTAAACCCGTGGTTAAAGCTACACCAGCACTATACCCTAACATTGTATTATTATCGCCAGTAGTAATAGCAGTCCCTGCCTCATCACCCACAACCACGTTGTAATTGCCGCCAGACTGAATTGAGTTTCCAGCATTTACCCCTGCTCTGAAGTTGGATGTACCTGCACTGGCGGTAACAAGGTCTGCACCATCTGCGAATGTAACATCACCACTAAACGTTCCACCACCTGAGGCTGACACAGTGTCACTTGTAGAGAATGTACTAAAAGCAACAACTTCTACATAATCATCAGCATCCAAACCAGAGGCCATAACCACATCTGAGCCATTAGTTGCTGTGTAGTCTGTGCCGTTTTTAAAATGTACACCGTTAACATAGACATCTAAAAAACCAACCGTGTAACCACTTGTAGCAAAGGTTGTTTGTGATGCTGTTGCTGTAAACACATCTCTAGTTTGTGTAGCCTGTGGTGTAGGTATTGTACCTATGTATCCTGACATTAGTTATATCTCCAACTATCCTGTAAAAGCATCAGCCGCCGTAATTGCTGCATTAATTGCGGTAAAATCTTTATCACCCCAATCTGCATAGGTATCTTTCTGATACTTCAAATAACTTACACTTCGAGACACACGATCTTTCTTTTCATCATGTGTTAACTCCCATGCGAAATCATCATCTGTTGCATCACTACCTTTATTGTGTGTGGCAATTACTGTATTAATAGTGTCTGCCCCACCAAGACATGCTTCATGTGCTTTGCTAATTTCATCTGTTTCTCTAGTCATATCTTAACCTTCCAATGTAGCTATACGAGCTTCTAGTGCAGCATTCTTAGCAGACAGTTCTTGTATGGCTTTGACTAGGATTGGTACAAACTTGCTGTACTGCATCCCATATTGTTTACCATCAGAAGTAAGTGATGTTACTAAGTTTGTTTTGTCAGCAATCTTATATCCAGCAGCTATTTCTAGTGCCTCTACTTCTTGTGCTTTGAAGCCTATGTCTAACCAATCTTCTTTGTGCGTACCGTCTGGTGTCTGTGCATTAAGATCATAATCATCCGCACGCTTATCACCATACTTAGAACGTTTATCCCACTTGTAAGTAACAGGAGACAACGCCTTAACAAAGTCTAAGCCTAAGTCTAGTGCTGTAAAGTCTGTCTTGTCACGTTGGTCAGAGGCTACAGTCCAATCTATTTGGATGTAAGCAGCATCATTATTTTCGTCACCTACCACGATATTATTAGTACCAGTAGTAATCTGACCACCGGGGCTTCCTGAAACTCCTGTGTCTGGCCCTAAAAGAATATTGTTAGAACCGCTTGTTACATATTCACCTGCATCTTTGCCCACTGCTGTATTGGTAGAACCTGTGCAACGGCCTAAAGCATTTTCGCCAACCGCTGTGTTTTCGTCACCACAGTTGGCATTAAGTGCTATATAACCAACAGCAGTATTATTATTACCATTATCAGTACCATCACCTGCACTAGCACCTAGAAAGGTGTTTCCTGTACCTGTCGTAATTGATTCACCTGCATTATTACCCACAGCCGTATTGTAAGTATTTGTAGCAGAGGTAAAGTTTTGTGCATTAAGAGCATTAGTACCTATAGCTACCGACCTACTTCCTAGTGTGTCTGAAGTTAATGCTGCATAACCGATTGCCACATTATAATCTGCATCCGTTAAAGCATCTCCTGCCAGACCGCCAGTAAGAGTATTCTGTACGCCTGTCGTAATGCCTTCACCTGCG
>Ga0208157_1001604_pt1 | contig 10002 bp, 4 predicted proteins | sample 5_EtaG_FD_184077 | JGI IMG/M metagenome (GOLD analysis project Ga0208157, IMG submission 184077) | Marine viral communities from the Subarctic Pacific Ocean - 5_ETSP_OMZ_AT15132 metaG (SPAdes) (version 2) | ecosystem: Environmental > Aquatic > Marine > Oceanic | place: Pacific Ocean | collected...
AATGAGGGCCTACAGTTTTGACTGGGATGACAATATTCTACATATGCCAACTATGGTACATATGGAAAAAAAAGTTGGTAATAATTGGGAAAAAATAAAAATTACCACATCTGAATACGCTGAAGTTAAGGGGGAACCAAATTATAGATACCCAGATGAGGATATAAGAAAGGCTTTTGTTGAGTTTGATGACAATGATTTATTTTTAGACAATGTTAGTGAAAGTTTAAGGAATAAAGACTTTGCGCCGAGTTTTGAAGATTTTAAGGAAGCTTTAATAGATGCAAAAACAATATCTATCATTACGGCACGACCAACATCGCCAGAGACCATTAAAAAAGGTATTTTAATGGTAATTGACGAAGTATTTACTCCAGAAGAAAAGGAGGAAATGATAGAAAATATAGAAGATAACTTTGATTTTGAGGGAGAGGATGTCATAAAAAAGTATATAGATTCTAATTATTATTATCCAGTGTCTTTTAGAAATAGAACTACTGACATTAAGAAAGGTAAAACAAATGCATTAGATAATTTTGTTATGAATGTTAAAAAATCTTTTGAAAAAATGGATAAAACTAAATATAATAAAATGGCTATAGGTTATAGTGATGACGATCTTGAAAACATTGAGGGAGTGATAGAAAAAATAGAAAAAGAACTTTCTAAAGAGTATCCAGACATTAAGTTTTATGTTTATGATACTTCTGAAAAGGGTAAAAATAAATTAATAGTACATACTACTTAAATAATTTTATATTTCGATATATTTATAGATGTATTCAAAATATAATACAAACTAAAAAAAAATAGAAAATGGCAGATTTACTAATGAAAATGCCGGTTCCTTACGAACCAAAGAGAAAGAATCGGTTTATAATGAAATTTCCATCTGACTTAGGTATAGCAGAGTGGATAGTATCTAGTGCGGCTAGACCATCAATAACAATTAATGAAGTTGAAATTCCGTTTCTTAATACTAAAACATTTGTTGCTGGTCAGTTCCAGTGGGAGACTATTGACGTAACATTCAGAGACCCTATTGCTCCATCATCATCTCAAGCATTAATGGAATGGGTAAGACTACACGCAGAGTCAGTAACTGGTAGAATGGGTTACGCTGCAGGTTACAAGAAAAAAGTAGACCTATTTATGCTAGACCCAACAGGTGCGATTGTTGAAAACTGGGAATTAAGAGGAACTATGTTAACTAACGTTAATTTTGGTGACTTAGATTACAGTGGAGATGATTTAGCAGATGTGTCAGCTACTTTAAGATTTGATAGAGCAATCTTAAAATACTAATTCATTATAAAAGAAAATATTAAATTTATTAAGGGCCTATTTAGGTCCTTAATTGTTTACAATGGCGAATGTTGTACTATTTTTAGTAAATAAACTGCATTAAAAAAAGAAAAAAAGTTATGTCAGAACAACCTAAAACAACCAAACAAGACACAAGTGTCTTTACAGTCCCTTTTGATGTTATAGAACTACCTTCTAAAGGATTACTATATCCTAGTTCGGACGGTAATCTAAAAGTTGAATATATGACCGCAGAGGATGAAAATATCCTAACCTCACCAAACCTAGTACAATCAGGAAAAGTTTTAGATGTTTTAATTGAACGTAAAATTAAAGACGATCAATTAAAAGCTAAAGACTTATTGGTAGGTGATAGAAACGCAATTATGGTATTTTTAAGGTCTACTTCTTATGGAGAAATGTATCCAGTTAAACTAACAGATCCTGAAACAGGTGAAGAGTTTGAAACAGAAGTCGACTTATCAAAATTACCAGTTAAATCAATAGGAGCTTCACCAAACGAAGAGGGATTATTTGAATTCAACCTAAAAAGGATGAAAAAAGATATTAAATTTAGATTATTAACTTCACAAGACGAGGAAAATCTAATTAAAGCCGAAGAAAAAAGAAAAAAACTACTAAAGACACAAGTTTCTAAACTATTAACTAATAGATTAGTTACTCAAATTGTCGAGGTAGACGGTAATAGAGATAAAAGTTATATCGAACAATTCGTTAACTACCTTCCAGCGGGAGATTCACTAGACTTGAGAAAGTATATAGATGATATCGAACCTGGTATAGACCTGAGGGCAGACGTGGAGTCACCTTCAGGTGCCGTGTTTCGCAGTCTCGTTCCAATTACAGTCCAATTTTTTTGGCCTAACGTCAGACTATAAAACAGAGTTATATAAACAAATATATATCTTAGTTAAGCATTGTGGTTTTACGAGAGCAGACGTGATGGTCATGCCAATATATGAAAGAACTATTTATATTGGTGAATTAGAAAGAGAATTAGAAGAAAAACAAAAAGCCCATAAGGCCGCAGAAAGAAAAGCTAAATCAAAGAGGTGATAACACCTCTTTTTTTTATGTTAGATATTTATAGTAAAACAATAGTATCTTGAAAACTGAAGAAAGACGACATAAACGTATTAAAGAATTAATGGGCATTAAACCTAAATTGATTTCTGAACAAGGATATGATGATAGTGTGGCCGACTATTTAGCCACTGGACTTGAAACTGGTGAAACAATTGGAAGAAGTTTATTTGGTAGAACATCCAGCCCCAACGATTGGAAATTAGACCCTAGTGATGGGGTAACACCCGGTGGGATTGATGTAACAGATGCAGCAACAAGTGCAGTAGATGCAAGATTAGCAACACAAGCCGCTAGAGACCTACTAGGTAATACACCAATATCACAAGGATTTGTAAATCATGTAGTTTGGAAATACTTTGACGATACAGGACCTTTTGGGTTTACTTATTCCTTCACAGAAGATGTAGTTATTGGTGAGACCAGAATATTAGCCGATAAAAGTCACACAACCAAAAATGCGGAGTATATTAAATCAACAAATACTATTGTAATAGATGATATTGAGGTAGATAAAACTGAAAATGATGAAACAGTAACAGGAGACACAACTACAGTTAAAAATAGAAACCAAAAAATAGTAGATCTTTTTAATAAAGTGGGGATAAAATTAGACACTAAACATCCTTTGGTTATATATTTTAGGAAAAATATACGTCCAGTGTTGAGAAGAATGAAAAAAGAATTTCCTGAGTATAAAATAAATTTTACTGACCAAGCAACTAAATGGGAAGGTGAAGAAGTTGTGGTAGACCATTTTTTAACAACCAAAGACATATTACTAGAAGGGTATAAGGAAACATTAACTCAACTCATGAAATTAAAAGCGGCCAAAAAAGCACAGAAAAAAGATAGTAAAATGATTGGTGTGCTAGATAAAGAAATAAAAAAAGAAACACAAAACCTACTAAAAATAATAAAACCTAAAATACAAAACATTTTCAAAGAATCGAGTAAATCGATTAAAGATATAGAAATGGTTAGGTTTGTTATATACCTAAATGCCTTTCTATCACAATTAAAAAAGGACTATCCACAATATAGTATAACTTATGGTGATTTAGTCTTAAAAGAACAGGAAGAAACTAAAGAAAAAATAGGAATATCAATAACTTTAGCAAAAGGACAGGATGAGGTATACATTGGTAGAACCTATCCATGTACAGTTAAAGTTGGTGGAAAAGAAGCTGGTAGTAATAATGTAACAATACTTGATGTCGATTCTAAATTTGTAAATAAAGGTAATAAGGGTAGTGGTCCAGTAAAATCTAATATAGATGGTAAGGAAGACAAAGTTGAAGAAGAAAATTCATACACATTCCCAAAAGCTGGTTCAAATTATGGAGATAAAGGTAAAAGATTTTGGGTAACAATGACAATAGATGTAGAACCTGTGAATTATTTATTAAATAATGCGGCGACAAATAAACTGAAAGCTTATAAAGAATATGTTTATGTTGTTGAAATGTTATTTAATGGTTTTAGAATACAAAGAATAAATAGTAGTGACTTTTTAGACCAAAATTTTGGGGCAGAAGATATAAAATTCTTATTCGACGATGATGTAAACACAGTAACATTCCAAAAACCTTATCAAATAGAGGTTCTTGCTGGTGATAAGTCATTAGGTAAGTTAAACATAACAGTAGATAACATAGAAAGAAAATAATAAACTATGGCAGAAGGAGCTACAGGTGCGGAAAGAATAAAAGAACTCGAACAACAACGAGCCCTACTTCAATGGATGATAGACAACCAAAGAAGGGTTAACAATGGGGTAAAAGAACATCTTAAAGCTAGACAACAATTACTGGCGGTTGAAGAACAAATTGCTTCAGCCGAAAAACTTGTTATCGAAACCAAAAAAGAAATTGCCAAATTAGAAAAAGAAAAAGAAACAGCTAATAAAAAGAGACAAAGGGCGATTAAGAAAGAAATTCGTTTTCTAAAAGAATTTAATGCAGAAAATGAACGTACCGTTGATATACAAAAAAAGGAGAGAGACGAATTAAAAAAGACACTCAGTCTTAAAAAGGCAATAGGTAATGAAGTTAAGAAACAAGTTATTGCCCTCAACAAAGAATTATTCAATGTTAAAAAACTTAAATCATTTTATCTAGAAATAGATAAAGGAGTTAGGTTAACCACAGAATCCTTAGGTTTATCGGCAGGTTCTTCAGACATTCTTAGACAAAATTTATTAGATGCTTCACAATACGCGGCTAGATTTGGTGTTACCGTTGCTGAAATGGCTAAAGTACAAAAAGATATTGCTAGAGTAACAGGAAGAAATTTATTAGCTTCTAGAAAGAATTTTGAAGCAATATCAGGTATGGTAAAATTAATACCAGATATTGGTGATATTATAGGTGAATTAAATAAATTTGGTTATAACATGGAAGACTCCATGAAATTAGTTGAAGAAGTTTATAACTACGCTGGTAAGATAGGGTTAAATGCCGAAGAATTTAGTAAAAACTTTAGAAAAAACTACCAACTAGCGTCTAGATTTAGATTCAAAAATGGTATCGCTGACCTTAAGAAAATAACTGGGGAAGCCCAAAGGTTAATGACAAATATGGAATCTATTGCTGGATTCGCAGATAAAGTTTTTAGACCAGAGGGGGCAATTGAGGCAGCTGCTCAATTACAAGTATTAGGGGGTCAATTTGGGAAACTAGGAGACCCTTTCAAACTAATGCATATGGCCAGAAATGATATGGCAGGTTTTGTTGATGAAGTAATGAATGCAACCAAATTTACAGCATTTTTTAATAAACAAACAGGAGAATTTGATTTGGCGGCCTCAGATTTAGATCGACTAAGAGAATTGGCTAAGATTACCGGTGAGGACTTCAAAACTTTAGCAGATAGGGCACTTCTACAATCCCAGTTCGGAATGATTGACCAACAAATACGAGCAAGAGTTAGTGCTGAAGATAGGTTAATGATACAAAATATGGCTAAGGTTGGTAAAGATGGTAGATTTACAATGGAGATTAAAGATGCATACGGACACGTACAAAAAGTAGTAGACGTTTCTAAACTAACTCCAGAAATGATTAAAGAAATGAGAGAAAATCAAAAAGCTCTAGAGGCCCGTTCTAAAGATTTAATGACATTCCAAGAAAACTTTGACGCAGTTGCTAATATGTTAAGATTAACACTTTTACCAGTAATGGAACTTCTTGGTGGTCTTGCACGTGATTTATCAGAATGGTTGGCAAATCTTAGCGATAGGATGAAAACAGTAATTTCTGTTGGTGTTATAGCATTGGGTGCTTTTTTCGCCTATAAATCTATGACAATTGCTGGAGGAATTTTTGGAGCCGCAGCTGGAAGAGCGATGGCAATGACTGGAGGAATGGCAGGTGGTGCGGGAATGGCGAGTGGTTCTCAAATGTTAGGTGCTGGTAAGATGCAAAAAGCTAGATTACTTGGTACTGCTGCGGTTATCGCAGCCATTGGGGCGGCGGTTATGATGGTAGGTGCTGGTGTTAATTTTGCAACTAAAGGATTTGCTAGATTGGCCGAGAGTATGGCTTCATTACCAGTTACACACTTACAAGCTTTTAGTGATATAGTTAGTACTATTATGTGGTCAATGACCGCAATGATTGGAATATTAGCTTTAACCGCTGCTGGTTTAATGGCGTTTGGTGCGATGGCTACAACTCCAGTAATGTGGGCGGCTGTTGGAGTGTTACTTGCAATAGGAGGTGCCGCGTTAATGTTAGGAGGTGGTATTGCTTTGGCGAGTTATGGTATGTCTCTTCTAGTCGCAGAAATGGCTAAATTGGGAGATTTTGCTGGAATAGGAATGGAAATGTTATTAATGTCCGCAGCAATAGCGACTTTAGGTTTATCTTTGGCGGCGTTAGGTTATACTTTAATGAACCCATTCGGTGCTGTTGGTGCAGTTGCTGGAATGGGAATATTATGGGCGTTTAGTGAAATGGGACCAAACCTACAAAAAGCAGGTGAAGGGGCAAAACTATTAACTACAAATTTATATAAATTAGGTGGTGCAGTATCATCTTTAGGAGATGATAATATGGGAGGGGCTCTAGGAAAACTAGAAAGAATTTCAAATTTAGTACAGAACACCAAAACAAACCCTATAAGAGTACTAGTTGAAGGAGATTTAGGAGGTAAGTTAGATCTAGATGTTGTTGGAGATTCAGGACTAAGAAAAATATTATTAAATGATGGTAGATTCCTAAGAGACCTAACAGAAGAAATAGAAGAAAGATTAAATCTTGACGCTAAAATAAGTGGAAAATAATTTTATGAAATCATTTGATTCAAAAATTCTCCATAAAAGTTAATTAAAAATATTTATTCTAAAAGGGATTATGCCAACAAATATAGATAATGTATTAATTCAAGGAGTACCTACAGTTACAACCACAGAGGAACTAAGAGAGTGGTTACTTAATAGGAACCTCCCAAATGTAATCACAGAAGACGGATTCCAACAAAATATTGAAATGTTTGAAGAATCTTCTCTCTTGTTTGAGGAGTCAAACAATGCTCTTTTCCAAAGTAGTATTGTTTCAAATACTTTTTTCCAAACAGGATTTTATTATGATGCGGGTGTAAATTTAGGGGCTAATTCAGGACCTATCTATTCTGACACAAACTTAGGTGAACTCAACATAGACACAGTAACTAATGTCGTTGGTGACCAAATGCCACACATTGAATGTGAATTACCACCGTATATATTTCCTATTGTAGCTAGTAGTTTATGTGAAATAAATTTATTTAGTAGTGAACAAGAATATACGGCTAATGGTCAAGATTATTATAATGTACCTACTTCAGATGGTACTCCAGTTTCGGATATGTATAACCCAGATAATTTTACAAAATTACCACCATCACAGGCACGAAATACATACAATAACTTTACGGCATTAAATCAGTATGGTTTTAATTCGCTCGATATCATCACTAGAACTCAAGCACAAAATCCTGCAGATAACCCTTATTCATGGTTTATGAATAACCCAACAATGTATGACTTGTTTATCTCTCCAGATTTTGATGGTAACTTTATGAGATTTGATGCTACAGCTTTGGAGTTGACCAGATTAGATCAACATTTTTATGGTCTAAAGATAGACCAACGTGGTTTTGAGTTTAATAATGCTTCTGCTCCTGACGGTTCAGGTATAAAAACTTTTTACACACCACTACAACCATATAATCAAGGTAGTTCAGAGGCACCATCAACCCTTATTCAAAATACAAGAATTTTAGAACAGTTTATATTAGGGTCTTACGGTAGTAGAATTACAAGAGACGCTCTTTTATTAAGAAATAAATTTGCTTCAGATAATATGTATCTTTCTAATAGGTTTGGTGTAGGAGGGATAGATTCTATTGAAGGTGCTGTTTCCTTAAATAATGATTATTTAAGTTTAGCCTGGGTACAATCCGGTCCACGTAAACCAAAATCAAATACGAATTATTTTGTTGCTCAATTAAATTTAGCTAACTTAGACCCAACAAGATTAGCGGGTTCACTTTCAGATCCAGTAATTGATCCTAACTTTGGACAAGATAGGGCACTTGTACAAGAGTTTGATATTTCTGATAGATATAAAAATATAGAAAGTGCTGAAACATGGGTACCAGACCAATTTAGAGAACCAGGTTCCTACCCTCAAGATATAGGAAATCAGGGGTTATTAAATTACACACAACGAATTGTAAACCTATCATCTTCAGGTACAACAGCTACAAACACTAATGTTGGTGATAGTATTAGGCAAGATACATCATATCTTAAAACCGCTAGAGGTACTGTTAGTAGAGGTTCAGGAATAGATAGTTACAGTAACGATAGTAATCGACCATATGCTAGAAGTTGGGTTAGAACAGATAAGTATGGGGCTAAAAGAGGGGAAAGACCAAGAAACTATTCACGTTACGATGCTCTTTTGAGACACCAGAGATTAATTAAAGAAAGTACTGGTTGGAGTAAAGGTGCGAGTGTTATAAGTGATGTAGGAGGGGCTCATATGGCACCTAATGATAGGACGGACACAAAAAACTTTATGTTTTCCATAGAAAATTTAGCTTGGAAAGACCACGCATTAGAAAACTTAGCTTCTCATGAAATAGGACCTAATGGTGGTAGATTGATGTGGTTTCCACCTTATATAGAAAGTTGGACAGAAAACAGTAGTGCAAATTGGACACAGACTGATTTCTTAGGAAGAATGGAACCTATATTCACATATAAAAATTCTTTTAGACAAGCAAACTTAAACTTTATGATGGTGACTGATTATCCGGAAGTTTTAGATAATATTGTTCCTGATTTTGAAGGTAGAAACGCCGATATGCAAGCTGCACAATTTTTTGGTGGTGAAGATTTTGATGCAAAATACAGAGATATTATTTTAGAGGGTAAACCTTGGGTTGGTAATACAGAGTTTGAGGGACAAATGAATGAAGTTATAAACGCAGGAGAAAAAGATGCTTCGGAATTTCTTCCTGAAATAACAGAGGCGGTACCAGGCAATTATGATACTATACCTACAACACTATACTATTTTAGTGGTTGTACGGAAATAGGGTCTAGAACTTTTTGGAATTGGCCTTATTCACCCGACCAAGAATTTTCTTTTGAGTGTTCGAATTGTGGTTATTTATGGGAAGGACAATATCAGGCAGTCACTGAAGATACGGCATTTAAGTCAAGAGGAGGAACAGCAAAAATTGGGGCAAAAACAAGAGTAAATGAAATGGCTCAATTTTTAGCAACTGACCATGGAAAAAGATACAAAGTAGTTTTTACATATTATAAAGCTCCAGTAAGGGACTATATGTCAATGCAAATACAAGACTACCAAGCAAATAATGGACAATGGTTTACCGAGTCATTACCTACAGAGACACCACTTTCAGAAGAAGCTATTGAGTTGGTTAATAAAGATTACCAAACCTGTGGTCCTATAAGGGCGGCTAGATTATTACAAGGATTTAACCCGTTGGTAGTTGCTGCAGAAAGTGCGACCACAACAACAGAAACTTGGTACTCTGATGAAGACCCACCAGAAGGTAGATATGAAATAAAATTTGGTGGAGACTCTAGTTATGATGATATATTATTAGAAAAACTAGTAACTTCTGGTAGTACAGTTTATCCAGGACACATACACGCTATTCCTGTCACAATTCATTTAGAATTAAATAACGAATTAGTGTCTACAGAAGCTGTGGAAGCAGCCACTGCGGAATTTGAACAAAGAAAAACTACAGTAAGGGATAATTATACAGATGCTGGTAACTATAGGATACCAGACGGTACTTTTTTTGAGGCTTTAGAACAACAAGATTTATTCGCTTATAATAATTATAAAGACAATATAAAAAACTTTCATCCTGCGTTTCACTCCATTCACCCTTGTGCTTTTAACTCAAGAATGACATTCCTAAATCAATGTCTTAGGGCGGGACCATCTTTAGAGGGTACTGTTGGACCAAATAACATGTCATTTGGTAGACCACCAATATGTGTTTTAAGGTTAGGAGATTTTTATCATTGTAAAGTTGTTATTAATAATATAGATTTTAGTT
>Ga0208157_1001605_pt1 | contig 9997 bp, 10 predicted proteins | sample 5_EtaG_FD_184077 | JGI IMG/M metagenome (GOLD analysis project Ga0208157, IMG submission 184077) | Marine viral communities from the Subarctic Pacific Ocean - 5_ETSP_OMZ_AT15132 metaG (SPAdes) (version 2) | ecosystem: Environmental > Aquatic > Marine > Oceanic | place: Pacific Ocean | collected...
TCGCATCAGCACTTCCAACCTCCCACCTATGATCTGTGTTTGTTATATAATATCTATCGCTGTAATCAGCATTTGATAATATTATACCATTTGAACCACCTATATTATATATTATGTTATTTGTATGTAATACGGTTGTTGCTGTAGCTATAGTACCACCTGTGTAATTAACACCTTCTGCTGCAATAATTTTCCCTGCAATTGTTGTGTTACCAGAAGCATCAACTTCAATTAAGTCAGCACTTGTACCAAAATTCCAAAGTCTGAACTCGTTAGCATCACTGGGAACATACCAACCAAAAGAACCTTGACTATTTGTTGCTTTAAACGCCGCTGGACCCGATGTACCTTCTATTTCTACTCTAGCTGTACCCGCGTAGTACACGTGTAATTGTTCTTGAGGACTGTTTGTGCCAACTCCTAAACCATAGCCACTATTAATCCAACTGGCACCTCCTGTATCTATTCTTACATCTTCTGTTCCAGCATCCATTAATGAAAACAGACCTTTGTCAAGATCTCCACCAGTACCTCTATTTATAATTCTTGATATAGTATGATCTGCTGATTTTACATAAAAATCTTTATCATCACCTTGAATAATTACATCTCCTGAAAAAATTGTAGTATCTGCGCTTATAGATAACTGCCTACTAAGTAATGAAGATATATGGTTTACGTTTGTTGTAGAATTATGATATATCTCAAAGTCAGGCGCAGCTCCAAAAGTTAATTTTTTATTGTCCGCTAAGCTTACATCTCCTGCAAAAGTTGCGCTTTTATCTTGATTTAACGTTAAAATTAAATTAGTACTTTGTATATCCGTGTGTGAGAAGTATAATCTTGCAGAATCAGAGCTCATAAAGAATTGAGCATCTCCAGAGGTTCCTCTTACAAAACTTAATAAACTTTGTTGACCTTTTAAAGCTACTTGTGCGGTAGATGAATCACCACCACCAATACTTAAAGTTCCTGCAAGAGTTGCGCTTTTTCCTGATATATCCGAAAGAAATGGTATTGCCATATTAGTTTATTTAAATAGTAAAAAAGACGGTACTCACGTACCGCCTAATGTTTTGTTTTGTTATTAACCTATTTTGGTAATAAGTATTTTGTAAGCACCATTAGTAACAGTTTGTCCAAATATAACATCTACTGTGTTACCGGCATTATCTGGTCTATCAACGTCTACATTAACTGTTTGATGTTTTTTGTCTGAACTTGTACTAGCAGTACTATCACCGCCGTGTTCTATAACTTGACATAAAACGTTTCTAGTACCAAGCCCGTGGGTTACTGTGTATATGTTATTTGTTTTAGCAACTGAACTAAGTGAAGGATCTAAAGTAACAGCGAACTCTCTAGTTGCAATAAATGTTTCAACATACGTTTTAACATCGCTAGCAGCAACCTGTTTCATTGTACCAGCATCGTTCATTACAAATCTATCTGCATCAACTATTGTTGTTGACGTAGCAGATGTTCCACCGTCCATTATATTAAGTTCAGCAGGTGTTGCTGTTATAAGCGCGTTAGCTGTTTCAAAAACACCAACTTTACCAGTTATACCTGGTAGAGTTATTGTTTTATCACTAGTAACATCACTTGCTGTAAGTATTAACTCAGCCGTATCACTATCACCAGCTCTAAATGCTAATTTGTTATCGTCTACAATTTGTATTGTTTCGTTACTATAAGTAGTATCACCTGTTACTTTTAAGTTACCAGGTATTGTAACTGTATCAGCGTTTGTACCAATACTAAGAGCGTTGCTACCAAAAGAACCACCTAATGCTGATTTTAAGAAAGGTCTGTGATTAGCGGCTGTTATTTCCTCTATATCACCATTCATTGCTGTTGTTCTACCTAATAACCTACTAGAAGCAATATGCTGCATTTTAGCAAATGTAACTTGCTCATCAGCTATATGTTGTGTATCTATAGATCCATCAGTATAGTGTTCTGAGTCAACAGCATCATCAGCAATTTTCGCGCCAGTAACAGCATCAGCGGTTATGTTTACGGTATCTATAGTACCAGCTGTTGGCACACCAGAGCCGTTTACTTTGAATACAGTGTCGTTAGATTGATGTGCTAATTTAGCTAGTGTAACAGCATCATCTGCTATTTTAGCTGTAGCAACTCCACTATCTTTTATTCTAACCGAACCTGTTCCATCATTATCACTTAGCTCTAATGTTGTTCCATCTACCGTTACCTCTATTTCATCCGCGCCTACTGTTATACCATCACCACCAACAGCATTAATAGTTACGTCACCTGTTGTACCACCTGGAGTTGTTAAACCAGCACCAGCTACAATAGAAGTAATATCACCAGCAATACTAGACCAACTTGGTGAGCCGTATGTTGTTGAGTGATTTATATATATTTTGTTTTCGTCAGTTCTAAATATAAGCTGACCATGATAAGCTTCGGTGGGTTGACCACCTGACTTATGATCGACAACCAGTTCTTTTATCTGATTACCGTTTAGTTTTATGTTTGAAAGAAATGGGATTGCCATAGTTGTTTAAGTTTAAGTTTTTTAGTTTGCGTATATTTTACCACTCGTAGTACCAGTGAAATATACTCGTACAGTGCTATTATTTATGTATTTTACAGGCATCAATGCCACTTGACCAGGTGAACCTTCTTGTTCTACTGATATAGCTGGTTTTTTACCTAAATTGTGATTAAACACAACATAAGGCATAGATGATCCATTTATTGTTTCTGTTAGTAAGCTACCATTATTTGTAGCAAAGCTCGATGATGTAAATACAAGTTCACTCGCTTTATCAGCACCACCACCAAAAACAGCAAAGGCGTAGTGTTTGTCTACAACAAAACTACCGTTACCTTTATTTTGATATGATATAGATATTGTATAATTATCTGTTGGATTTCCGCCACTGTCATTTATAACAGCAATATCTACAACATTAAATATACCATAGTTATCTTTATCACTTGTTTCTACTAGTATTATATCTTTACCTACAACAGATGTTAATATATTTTCAATAGAGTTGCTACTTTCACTTTTAGTGTACTTACTTACTTTTAATGAAGTTAAATTAGCGAATGTAACACCACTAGAAAAAACAGGTTGTAATTGACCTGATGTTGGTGTTTGATTTTTGTATTGCCAAACGAATTGAGCTATAATTCCAGCAGAGTTAGTTTCTTTAAAAAAGTCACTTATACTCTCTATACTAAAATTACGTGTAGATCCGCTAGAATCTGATCCAAGGAATTTATCTGACTTGGATAAGTTTTGATCCTGCGTATACGTGTTAATTCTAGCCATTTCATTTGTTTTTTATTTTGTTATATTTTTCAACGCTTCGTCCGCCGAAATAGGCACCAATAGTAGTCATTAAAACAAGTTGAAGTAAATCCGTCCATTTTTCATCTACTTCAAATGCTATTGAGCCACTATCTATGAAAACCATTATCACAGTACTGACTATAAGAAAAACAAGGACCAATGGACGTACACTTCGTGTAAACCAGTTACCATGTTCTAAATCTGCTTTCCACCTTTCGGTTACGTTTTTTTGCATAGCGGCTTCTGCCTCAATGAGAATTTGAGTCATCTCTTTTTCAAAAGCTGCCTTCTCATCTTTAGTTCTAACGAACTTATCAACAACACCACTAAGCTTTTCAATAACACTACCACCAGCGTTACCAAAAAGCTTACTTAGTATTTTTGACATTACTTCTTATATTTCATTTTACCTGGTGCAGCTTTAATCTTAGCCACTAAGTGATCAGGCAAATTACCTTGCTTACCAACTAAAGATTTTTTAGCAGGTGATTTTTTAGCAGCTTTTGCACCAGCTTTTGCACCAGCTTTTGCAGCAGCAGCTGCTAACTTAGCTGGAGATTTTTTCATTGCAGCAGCACTATTCTTTTTTTCTTCATTAGCAGCAACTTGAGCAGCTACAGCAGCATTCTTTGCAGCACCTTTCTTACCTTTAACAGCAGCAACTCCTTTTCTAATTAAATTTCCAACGCCTGTTCCTTTTTCTTTTCTTTTAGCAATTCTTGCAGCTCTTTTTTCTAATCTTGCAGCTTTCTTAGCTTTTCCACCAGCTTTAGCTAAATCAGCTTTTGCTGTAACTTTCTTTTCTCTTTCACTTTGAACATTAGCTTTTGCTTTAGAAACGTTATCAGTTTTAACAGCAACCTCTTTAGCAGTTGGTTTTTCAACAGGAGGAGTAGTAGTAGTAGTTTCAGCTGGTTTATCTTCTTTCTTTTTTACTTTACTAGTCTCATCGTGTTTCCACTTTCTTCTTTCGTACTCATCATATCTTTCTTGACTACCGTGAGCTAAATCTTTCATCTTCTTACCAGAAGCATTGTTTAATTTAGTTTGGTTATCTGATTGATTTTTCTTTTTAGTTTCAGATTCTACTCTAGATTTTTGACCTGATTTGTAATCAGAATAAGCTTGTTTAGCTTTTCCAACTAGCTCAGCGCCTTTTTTAACCGCTTTAGCAGCTAAATAACCGCCAGCTATTGTTGCTAGATTTAGAGGTGAATTACCGTCAGTTCCTTTAGATAAATAATGTTTACCTAAGCTTTGATTCATGTTTAATGGGGACTTGATACCTACGTCTTTGATCATAGGCTTAGATCCATCTTTTGATTGCCAAGCACCAGACCCTTTAAGTGTCTGAAAAATGTTACTTGATTTGTGTCCTTTGTTTTTCATTGTTTTATAGTTGTTTATTTATTGTATCCGCCCCAGCCCTTCATTTTAAAGCTCGAGTTTTTTGTTAATTTTTTAGATGGTGTTGGATATTTACCTTGTTTATAATTCTTTGGTTTGTTTCTCATATCAGCAGGAGAGTTTTCTGTTTCTTCTACTTTTTTATCTGTAGAAGTTTTACCAACTACCACTTCTTCTAAATCTCCGTGTTTAGTTGGATCATAATCTACGTTACCTTTTGAATCAGGTCCTCTTTTACCAACCTGTGTATTATATTTTGTATCATAATCTTTACCACCTAATTTATAAGCAGCATATTCGTGAGCACTTTTAAATGCTTCACCAGTTTCTGGATTTTTACCAGCTTTACCTTTATCAAACTGTTTAGAGAATCTATCATATTTTCTCATATTTTGCTTTCTGTCTCTGTGCATAACACCTTCACCCCATTTAGCATCCATAGCTTCTTCATAACCCATGTTGTACTTACCTCTTTTTGTTTCTGCATCTGGAGTAAACTTTGTTTCAACTTCTTCGTTACCTTCAGTTGTTATGCTTCCAGGTCCGCCAGCAACACCAGTTTTATCGACCATATCTTTTTCATAAGCATCTGGATCTGCGTCTTGTTGACCTTTTCTATCTTTTACGTAATCTTCATATGATTGATACTTTTCTTTTATACCCTCATCATTATCAGCCCATGCTTGTTTCCATGTTTTTCTAGTTTTAGTTTCTCCAGGAGAACCGGTTGTAGTTCTTACAGCATCACCGACTTTACCACCTGACTGAGCTCTAAACTCTTCAACTGCTTTAGTTTCCTTAAGTGGAGAATACATACTACCTTTCATTTTATAAGTAGCTGGTGAACTTTTTCTACCTAACAACATACCTGCTACTCCAGTAGCTGCGCTTTTAGCTAGTCTTTTAATCTTATCTTTAGCATCGTCTCTTTCAACTTGCGTATCTAATCTACCTATAGTGTGTTCATATAACTGACCACTTGGATCTTTAATAGCTTCTTTTATACCACCTCTTTTTTTCCTTTCTGCATTTCTTTCAGCCATTCTTTTAATTCCAAGATCTGGTGGAGGTGTTTTTAGATTAGTTGTATTTTTCTTCTTTTGAGAAGTTTCTTCTTTGTTTTGAGCAGTTTCTTTTTCTTTTTTAAGATTTTCAGCACCTTTTTCCCACCATTTAGTTTTCTTTGTAATAGGTGTAGATTTTAACATCTTAGCAGGAGGAGGATTAATTAAATCAGATGCGTTTGACTTATTTGCATTTGCTTCTGCTTTAGCTGCTTTTTTAGCATCTGCTTTACCTTTTGCATGTTCTAAACCACCAGCAACAGCTTTACCAGCCATAGCAACTTTACCAGCTGGGCTATCTTCAAAAGTATTAAGAGTTTGTCTATTTCCTTTTATAGTAGCGGAACTTAGACCAAAACTTAATTTATTAGGGGAGGGTTTTGATTTTTTCATATGTTTTGTTTTGTTGTACGCTTCTGCTTCCCAAGGTAAACTCTTAGCACCTTCTTGCATTTGAGAACGTGGGTAAGACTTACCTTTCCAGTAAACGTTATTGTCGTCGTAGTTTAAATCTCCTCTAGACATTTGATCCATATGCACTTTTTCGTGTGCAATAGCTTCTTTACCTAAAGGACTGTTTGGTTTTACACTTTTATCTAAAAATATAGTTCCATCATTATTAGCTTCAGCAATAGTACCATTTTCTAAATCTTTCTTTATTACTGGTATTTTACCGCTTCTTAGTTTTTTTCTTGCCATTATCTGTTTTTATCTGTTAGCATGTCATGCATAGCTTTGTTAAATACTTTATCCGTATACGTTTTATTTTTAAAAAACACGTTACGGTCAGAGACAGGTAAATCCTCCTCTGCTAATAATATTCTATATATTCTTGTGATTAGTTGTGAGCATTTAAATGATGTCTTAAAAATGCTGAATTTAATTGTAGTTCTATTTCGATGTCTCCATACGTCGATCCAACCGTCACGTCTTAAACGTTCCCATCGGTTCTTATCCCAGGAATAGGTGTATACGCCATCGATAAATTCTTGTCGAGTAAATTTACCCTTACAGTCAAGATATATTAGTAGTTCTAAGTCTGCATCTTTTAATTTATAAGTTTTGCAAGCCCATTTCCTAACTAACCTGTAGTATTTAAAGAGTTGCATATCTCTTAAATCAGATGCTGCAATTCTCATTCTACTATAACTATATCTTTAATTGTAATGATATAATATTGTTTTTGTTTGTAAGTAATCTCGTGACCAGCGTGTTTATCGTAATAAACTATATCTCCTTCTCTTATTATGTTGTCTGGAGGACATAAATCACCTTTACTTACTATTCTTCCTTTTAAATATCTATTGTCACTGTCTAGACTTTCTGATATTTCAAGACCGCCTATTTTTTTAGGCTCTGACTTTATTTTTTCTATTATAATGTATAAACTAACTGCTTTCATTTCCTACTCTTATGTTATTAATTACACAATCTGCAGAAAATATAGTAGTTGCAACACTAACTGCATTTTTTAGTGCTGTCTTTGTAACTAAGGCGGGGTCTACGATTCCGGATTCTAACATGTTAACCAGTTCTCCAGTTGTAACATCATATCCAATACCTTTTGAGGTAGGTATTTCGTAGTTTTCGATACCAGCGTTTGCCATTATTGTAGTGAATGGAGCTTTTATGGCCTCTACTAGTATTTTCTCCCCTATATTTTCACTATTTTCTATCTCTTTAGCAGCATTTAGCAGTGCAATACCACCTCCTGCAACAATTCCTTCTTTTAAAGCTGCTTTTACAGCGTAAATAGCGTCTTCAACGCGATCTTTTTTCTCTTTAAGCTCAACTTTACTGTCTGCTCCTACTTTTATTATACCTACTGATCCATTTAACATTGCTAATCTTTGTTCTAACCGCTTTTTTAAGTAAGCATTGTCTTCTGTTTTGATCTTTTTCTTTACATTATCAATTCTATCATCAAACTCTTCACCAAGATCATACGTTGTTAGCACTGTTTGCTTGTCATCTGTCACTGCTAACGCAGCTTCACCTAAACAGCTTGGTTCAATTAGGTCTAAATCGTCACCTAATTCTTCATTCATTACTTTAGCACCTGTTAAAAATGCTAAATCATCAATAGTATCTCTTTTTGTTGGGCCAAATCCAGGTGGATTTATAATATTAACTTTAATATTACCCTTTACTTTGTTCATTAACAGTGCTGATTTGACTTGTTGTTCAACTTCTGCTACTATTAATAATGATCTATTGTTCTTTATAACATGTTCTAGTATCTTTTGTATCTTTCTGACACTAGGTATTTTACTAGAAACTATTAATATTAGAGGTTTTTCTAATTCACACTTCTGTTTATCGTTATCTGTAACAAAATAAGGTGACGTTAAGCCACATTCTAGTTGTGTACCATCAACAAAATCAGTAAATGTTTCACCGGTTTCGCTTTCTTCCATTAAAACGACACCATCTTTACCTACTTTCTCGTAAGCTGACGCAATAATGCCACCAAGTTCGCTATCATTATTACATGAAATTGACGAAACATTGGTAAGCTGAGAGCCAGATACTGCTTTGGAGTGTTTAGAAAGGTACTCCACAACCTTTTTATATCCTGATTCAATTCCATTTTTAATATTTCTTGTAGTATCTAAATTTTCATTAGATTTTAATTCGTTTAAAAGTGATTCAGCAAGGACGATAGCTGTTGTCGTACCGTCTCCTGCTTCTTTCACTGTATTTTTAGCCGCTTCTTTAATAAGTGTTGCGCCTATGTTTTCAACCGGGTCAAGCAAGACTACGCTGTCCGCAACGGTTACACCATCTTTTGTTATCACCGGTTTACCTAGTGCGTCTTCGTAAATTACACATTTACCTGAGGCGCCTAGGGTTGATTTAACTGCATTTGCGAGTTTTTCAACTCCACTCATTATTTTATCATCAGCATCTTTACCGAAGTTAAGGTGCTTTACCAATTGGCTTGGGTTATTATATTCCATTAAATTAAATTTTATTATACTTACTATTTAAATGTCTTCACTACTTTAGGTCCTTTTGTGAACTCTAATTTCTTTTTGTAGTGATCGATGCTCCCATCAATTGCAGCTTCCGCTGATTCAATTGTTTCTCTTCTGGTTACATCTATCCAGTTCTTGTCTAGATCTAGATATTCGGTTTGATAAAAGCCATTTGGTAACTGAACAATTCTCCAGTTTTTCTTAGTAGATAAATGTTCCCACCAAGAAATGGTCTCATCGGTAATTTGCGGTTGACTAGTCCACGAGTTAGTCCTGTAAAAAAACGTCATAATTTTAGGTTTTTTAGGTTAATAAAAGGTTAATTTTCATACACAAGCATGTGGAATATAAAGCTAGTGCACACTGCTAAGAAGCATAATAATAATATCATGATACCTCTCCTCTATCGTGCGTTGCTCTATTATAAGCTATAGACGTACGTCTAACTGCTCCACTCTTTGTATGATGCAAGTCGGATCCTGGTGTTTGACCTATCCTCTGGTTCTCAGCTTTACGGGCTCTACGTTTAGGTGTTTTAGCTGCTGCTAAATCTCTAGCTCGCTTTGCTCTTAATGCTGTAGGACTCAGTCCTTGTGAATTCGCTATTGCCATATTGGAATAATTACATGTATTATCTTGTTTTTAAAACCGTGACACTAGCCTGTTACTATTATACTATTATAGGCTGTTGTCATAAAAAAAAATTGTAAGATAATTAGAGGTACTGCATTACCCCTCCCCTCCCCACCTTGTTTTCCTAGGGAAAAACGGATTTATCAGAACGGGCCCCGCCTCATCTCTATATTATTATCCATTTTGTTTCGTGTTTACTATGTAATTATTAATACTATTTTACAAATTCACTTCACTTCATTAACTTTTATTTACATAGTTAATACGATATGAGTTGGATAATATATATGTAAATGATAACAAGTAAAAACATAAATGAATTTAGAAATAGAGAGACAGTGTGGAATACTATTCAATACAAATTAATAAGTAAACAAACACAATACTTTTACAAACTAAATACGATGCAACTTGGATAATATAAATGTAACTAATAAATAATAAATAAATATAATAACTATGAGTAACTTAACTACTAAAAGATTTGTCGTAAGACAGTCACTAATCGGAAAAAATGTAACATTCGAATTCACTAACAAAAAAGGTGACAAGATAACTTACAATCATGACAAAGTATTTTC
>Ga0208157_1001614_pt1 | contig 9972 bp, 10 predicted proteins | sample 5_EtaG_FD_184077 | JGI IMG/M metagenome (GOLD analysis project Ga0208157, IMG submission 184077) | Marine viral communities from the Subarctic Pacific Ocean - 5_ETSP_OMZ_AT15132 metaG (SPAdes) (version 2) | ecosystem: Environmental > Aquatic > Marine > Oceanic | place: Pacific Ocean | collected...
ACCTTGGTAATTATATAATGAGTCAAATAGAAGTAGATAAAGTAATACCTCAATCAGGAACTAATTTACAGATTGGTGAAGCTGGTGATACTATTAATTTAACTACTGCAACTGTAAATTTACCAACAGGTGTTGGTGGAACAGCATGGCAAGCAGTAAAAACTGCTAACTTTACTGCAGTAGCAGGTGAAGGTTATTTCGTAAATACAACAGGTAATGTTATTACAGCAACTTTACCCTCATCTGCAACTATTGGAAACGAGGTTTCAATAATAGATTATGCTGGAACAGCAGATACAAATAATATAACAATAGGTAGAAACGGACATAAAATTCAAGGTGCAGCATCGGATATGACAGTAGCAACTGAACGAGCTGCTTTTACATTGGTTTATGTTGATGCAACTCAAGGATGGTTATTAACGGAGAAATAATATGGCTAATTATAAAGATTTAAAATATATATTTCCTGCAAGTTCTATTGCATCTGGTACTTTTGCAGACGCAAGATTAAGTCAATCAAGTGTTCAACAATATGCTAGTACATTTGATGATAATAAAATTGTTAATGATATTTCTACTTTAGCTATTAGACAAGCATCTAACGAAAACAAAGGTGCTTACAATACTAACTCAATGTATGTTGATGTGTTTCAAGATGCTACTGGAGTTACAAATTTAACTAATACTCAAAGAAATGATAGTGAGTATATTTCATCTGCTGTTAATTCAGACCAATCAGTTACAATCAATAATTCTAATTACACAACTTACATTAATTCTGACCCAGTTATACACCACGCAAATCAAAGCTCATTTTCTGGTGTTCCAGGTGGAACTTATACTACAATAAGTAATTATGGGACTGCTTCAAATGCAGTTTGGGATAGTGGTTCAAATAATAATTTAGGTACAAAAGGTTCACGATTATTTAATACAGCAAATTTAACAACTGACTATCTTCTATATAATAATGTTAATTCAGGAACTACTAATTATTTTATAGTTTGGGTAGGATTAGAATTAACAACACCAATGGCATTAAGAGATTATGGTTTAACTTGGCGAAATGGGTCTGGTAATTATTGGACAACTCATATGATAGGATTTGCAAATTCTTCTGGTGGGTCAGGTGTTACTTCAGATAATGCTTTAGGTGGATTAAGATTAAAAGATGGTAATAGTATTTCAAATGGTTCGGCTTATGCAGCTTCATCAGCTTGGAGTGGTTATAGTGGTGCTGGGTGGGCTTCAAACACAACTAAACTTTCATATTATTGGATAGAAACATTCCATTATAATGGAACAAATAGTTTTATGTTTAACAATTTATCGCTTTCAGGAATAATGTCTGTACCATCAACAAGTGCTACTGGCTCATTTGAAAGCAACGCAATTACTGCTCCATCATCAACTAACAAGATGGGTGCTATTATTACTTATCAAGACAACGCAGGAACTAACACATTAAACACAGATGTTATTTTAAAACTTTCTGCTGATAATGGATCTAATTATTCAACAGCTACACTTGTTGCTATGCCAGACTTTGCTAGTGGTATTAAGATGGCAAAAGTAAATGACTTATCTGTAACTGCTGGAACTCAATTAAAATATAAATTAGAATTTGCTAATCAAGCTGCTGGTTCAAAAGAAGCTAGAATAAGAGGAGTGTCATTACAGTATTAATATGAGTGAAGTAAAAGTAAATAAAATTAGTCCAAGATCAGGGACCAACGTACAGCTAGGAGATAGTGGCGATACTATAACTATACCTAGTGGTGCAACGTTTGCTGGAACACAAAACATTGCAAACTCAGCTCTTACAGGTTCAGGACAGATTACAATTAACGGTCAAGCAGTAGCGCTTGGTGGATCTATTACTTTAACTACAGAATCAAGACCAACTTTTACATCTATAACTCCAAACGTTATTGAAAATACACAGACAACTTGTGTAATAGCTGGTGGTGGTTTTGTATCAGTACCATTGGTTACAGCAATCAATTCAACTACCGGTGCTAGAGTATCTGCTGATGAAGTAGCTTATAACTCAGCGTCACAGATCACAGTAAAATTTACATTACCAGTTGACGGTACTTATTTATTATATATTGAAAACCCAGATGGTAACGCAGTTCAAACATCTGCTGTACTAACAGTTTCTGATGCACCTGCTTGGCAAACTGCAGCAGGGTCATTAGGTTCATTTGCCGGTGGAACAAGTTTTGGTACAATTACATTAACTGCAACTAATTCAGTATCAATGGCAAAAACCTCTGGAACATTTCCAGGTGGTATGACATTAAATAGTGGATCAGGTTCATCTACATTGACTGGAACTGAAACTGGTGCTACAGCTGATACAACATATACGTTTACTATTCGTGCAACTGATGCTCAAGGGCAAACAGCTGACCGACAGTTTACAGTAACAATTAATTTAGGGGCAAATAATTCAGGGCAGTTTAACTAGGATAATATTATGGCAAGCAGTTATTTAACAAGAACACCATCTAGTGCATCAAATAGAAAAACATGGACATTTTCTGCTTGGGTTAAAAGAAGTGCAATTCCAGATGCAGCTGGAAACTATCTTTTCCAACAAAGTCAAGCAGAGGGTAACTATATGAAATTATATTTTTATGCTAATAAAATATATTGGAGAGGTCAAACTGGTGAATCTAATACTGCTTATAAAGTTACTAACAGATTATTTAGAGATACATCAGCTTGGTATCATGTTGTAGCAAGATTTGATTCTACACAATCTACTGCTGGAGATAGAATGCGTCTTTATATAAATGGAGTAGAGGAAACAAGTTTTTCAACTGATACAAATCCAGATTTAAATCATGATAGTTTTTGTAATACAACAAACCCAATGGATATTGGCAGAGATAATGTAAATAATGGTAGTTATTTTGATGGTTATATGAGCCATGTTTCATTTGTAGATGGTCAATCATTAGCACCAACTGTCTTTGGTGAAACAGATTCTACATCTGGTATTTGGAAATTTAAATCACCATCTGGTGTTACTTGGGGTACTAATGGTTTTCATTTAAAAATGGAAAACTCTGGTGCTATGGGTACAGATAGTTCTGGTAACACAAATACATTTACAGTTAATGGAAATTTAAAACAAAGTTTATCTACTCCATCAAATATTTATGTTACAATAAATCCATTAGATTATTGGTACAGAAATCCAGTGCTTTCAATAGGTAATACAAAAATAGTTGATACTACTGGTTGGTCTGGTGCAAGAGGTGATTTTGGTTTTTCAACAGGTAAATGGTATTGGGAAATTAAATTAACGGGAAGTATGGACAATCATATACACGGTGTTCAGTTAGCAGATATTAATAATACAAGAACTCAAGACCCTCAACAAATAACAGGAACAACAGTCTTTTATAACCATGATGGTGGAGAGATGAGAACTGATGGGACACAAACAACTGCTGATTATGGTACTTTTTCTAGTGGAGATATTATGGGAGTAGCTGTAGATATGACTGCTGGAAGTTATGGTCAAATAACTATTTATAAAAATGGAAGTGCGATAGTAAGTAATTTTAATTTATCATCATCAAGTACTACAGTTATGCCTTTTTCAGCTGTAGGTAATTGCACAACAGAATATAACTTTGGTAATGGATTTTTTGGTACTACAGCTATAACTTCTGCAGGTTCAAATGGTAATGGAAGTTTATTTGAATATGATGTACCATCTGGACATTACGCATTAAATACAAAAAATTTAAATACTTATGGATAAAAAATAATATGGCTTACGCAACTTTTAATAAACCTAGCTTACATTTTAATACTAAACTTTATACAGGTAATAGTGGTTCACAATCTCTAACAGGAGTTGGTTTTCAACCGGATTGGACATGGATTAAAACTAGAACATCAAACAATCATAGACTATTTGATGTTTTAAGAGGTGTTAACAAAAATATAAAAACAAATGATACACAAGGAGAAATAACTGCAACAGACCAATTAATGTCTTTTGATAGTGATGGTTTTACTGTTGGTGCTGATGGTTCAGTAAATAGTAATACAGTTGTTGCATGGAATTGGAAAGGTGGTGGTAGTGGAAGTGCTAATACAGATGGCACTATAAACACATCAGTTTCAGCAAACACATCATCAGGAGTTTCTATAATAACATACACAGGTACAGGTTCAGCAGGAACAATTGGACATGGTTTAGGTGTAAAACCAGACGCATGGCATGTTAAAGCAAGGTCAGAAACAAGAGCTTGGTATGGTTGGCATCACAGTATACCACTTGGAGATGTAATAAATTGGAATGCTACAGGTGCAAAATCTACAGATACATCTTTATTTACAAATACTGCACCAACTACAAGTGTTATAAATTTAGGTAGTTCTGTTGGAACAAATAATAATGGAATAACTTTTGTTTGTTATGCTTTTGCTGAGAAAAAAGGTTTTTCAAAATTTGGTAGCTATGCTGGTAATGGAGGTTCATCAGGCCCATTTATTTACACAGGATTTAAACCTGCATGGCTTATGATTAAAAGTCATATAGGTACAGACAATTGGATAGTATATGACAGCAAAAGAAATGGTATTAATTCTCAAAATGCTAGATTATATGCAAATACGACTAGTGCTGAGGATTTAACTGCAGGACAAATAGATTTACTTTCAAATGGTTTTAGACCTACAAGTAATTATAGTTCAATAAATTATAATAATGGAAACTATATTTATTACGCATTTGCAGAAGAACCTCTTGTAGCTAACGTAGGACAAAGTATACCGGCAACGGCTAGATAATTATGAGTAGTATATTAAAAGTAGATACAATACAGGACCAGAACGGTAACCTAATCATCAGTAAAGATTCTGGTGGTGGAGGATTTGAAGGGACTTATTTTTCGTCAACGAGCCCAAAAGTATTTACAGTTAAAGTTATTACTAAAACTGCAGCTTCTCCATATCACAATGTTGGAAGCAGTAATGGTTATTCAATTAATGCTATTGAAACACCTATCATAGAATTAAAAGGTAATGATACAGGTAAACCATACTACTACAAATTTGATCAGTCAGATGCATCTAACTCTGGTCACCCATTAAGATTTTATAATAACGTATCAAAGACAACTCAATTTACAACAGGTGTAACTACATCTGGTACACCAGGACAAGCTGGTGCACATACAACTATTGCTGTTGATAATGATACACCAAACATTTTATACTATCAATGTTCATCACACGCGAACATGGGTAATTTTATAAATCATAATTCATCTACAATTAACACAGGTGCGTTTTTAAAATTACCAGCAGCTGATGGTACAGCAAACCAGGTAATCTCAACTAACGGATCAGGTACATTATCTTTTGCAGATAGTATTACTTTTCCAACTATAAGTTCTATAAGCCCAAGTGTTATTGAAAACACTGCAACTAACATAACACTTACAGGTACAAATTTTAAAGACAGTTCAACACCACCTTTTGTTGATGCAATCAACGCTTCAACTGGTGCGATCGTAACTGCAAACTCTGTGTCATTTACAAATGCAACAACGGTTGTTGCAAACTTTACATTACCAGTTGATGGTACATATTTTTTAAGATTAGAAAATAACGATGGTATCGCATGTAGATCTGGAACAGCTTTATTAACAGTGTCTGATGCACCTGCGTGGACAACATCTGCAGGCAGCTTAGGAACAGTAGCCGCTGCGGGAACTATCAACTTTACAGTAGCTGCAACAAATGCTACAAGTTTTGGTGTACAATCTGGAGCACTTCCAGGTGGTGCAAGTTTAAATGCAAGTACTGGTGCAATTACTGGTACTGAATCAGGCTCAGCTGTTACGACTACGTATACATTTACTATACGAGCAACAGATGCGCAGGGCCAAACAGCGGACCGTCAGTTTACAATTACAATATCTCACGGGGCGTCAGGAGGAGCACAGTTTAATTAATGACAACAAGTATAGCTAGAACTTTAACAAGTAATGGGTCAAGAAGAAAATGTACAATATCTTTTTGGTATAAAAAATGTGAATTAGGAACTTCAAGAATGTTATTTACATCATATAGTAGTGGTGGAAATAATCAAAATTTACTTACTAATACGGATGATACTTTAAGATTTGGAAGCCAAGTAGGAAGTTCTTATGTAATAAATTTAATTACTAAGAAAAAATTTAAAGATGTTAATTCTTGGTATCACATAGTTATTTCTGTTGATACAGAACAAGGCACAGCAGCAGACAGAGCAAAAATGTATATTAATGGTGTACAAATAACTGATTTTTCTACAGAAGTTTATCCAAATCAAAACCAAGATTTACAAATAAATATTTCTGGAGAACATTTTTACATAAATAAAAATGGAGATGGTGCAGGAATGGAGGCTAGTTGTGTTTATTCTCACATTCATTGGATCGATGGCACAGCTTATGACGCATCAGCATTTGGTTCAACAGATGCAATAACTGGAGAATGGTCCATAAAAACTGCTCCAAGTGTAACTTATGGAACTAATGGTTTTTTTATTTTTAAAAATGATACTTCAGTTACAGATCAATCTGGTAACAGTAATAACTTTTCTGTAACAGCTGGTACACTTACAAAAACAGAAGATTGTCCAAGTAATGTTTTTGCTACATTAAATCCTTTAGTAGACGATTCTGGAAGTGCATCTTATCATCATGGTAATACTCAACATAATGTAGATACTGCTAACTGGAGAAGTGCTTTCTCAACATTAGGTATGACAACTGGTAAATATTATTTTGAAGCATTAAAATCAAATGGTTCTCATGGAATGATAGGTATTAGAGGAGTAGATCAATGTACTGGACAATTAAGAGGTAATAATGATTTTATAGGAGTAGTATCACAAGGTTGGTCATTATATAATGCTGATGGTGTTGTTAAAAATAATAATAGTGATGTAGGTTCATCAATAGGAACTTATGCAAATGGCGATTACATAGGTTGTTTTTTAGATTGCGATAATTCTAAATTATATTTTTCAAAAAATGGAACAATGATGAATACTACTGGATATAGTATTACAGCAGGTTTAACTTATATGTTTGGTATATCTGGTCATTCTACTTATAGATGGGTTTGTAATTTTGGTAATGGTGCATTTGGTTCTACTCAACTTACTGGAACAACTTACAATGGCTCTGATGGAAATGGAATTTTTAAATATAATCCAAATGGCATTACACTAGATGGCTCTAGTAAATCTTTTAAATCATTATCAACAAAAGGATTAAATACATAATGGCCTATTCAACAATCAATAAATCTACAGCACACTTTAATACTAAACTTTATGCAGGTAATGGTGGAACTAACAATATCACAGGTGTTGGATTTCAACCTGATTGGGTATGGATTAAAAAAAGAAATGATACTGCAAATCATAAATTATTTGATGCAGTAAGAGGAGTAACAAAAGTTATTGGCTCAAATGAATCTGAAGCAGAAACGACAGTAGCAACATCACTTACAGCTTTTGATTCTGATGGATTTACTGTTGGTTCAGATACTTCTGTAAATGGAAATTTACTTGTATCTTGGAACTGGAAAGCAAATGGAGCAGGTTCAGCTAACACAGATGGCACAATAAATAGTACAGCAACTTCTGCAAATACAACATCAGGATTTAGTATTGTTAAATATACTGGAACAGGTTCAGCAGGAACAGTTGGCCATGGATTAGGTGCAGTTCCAGAAGTTGTTTTTGTAAAACAATTAAATTCTACACAACATTGGATGACTTACCATCAACCTTTAGGAAATGATGCTAGACTTGTTTTAAGTACAAATAATTCTGCTGCAACTTCATCAAGTTATTGGAATAATACAACGCCTACCTCATCAACATTTTCTATAGGAACTAATGGTGATGTAAATGGTAATGGAAATACTTACATAGCTTACTGCTTTGCACCAAAAATTGGTTATAGCAAATTTGGTAATTATGTTGGTACTGGTGATGCTGATGGACCATTTATTTACACAGGATTTGCTCCTTCATTTGTTTTGTGGAAAAAAGCTGATAGTAGTGGTTCAGATAATAGTTGGGTTATAATGGATAATAAAAGAAGTGGAGATAACCAATATGCTAACGCTCTACACCCAGATTTAAATAATGCTGAAAGTAATTATCAAAATTGGTTTGATATATATAGTAATGGTTTTAAACTTCTTAATGGACACAATGAATTAAATAGAAGTGGTTCAAGCTACATCTACATGGCCTTTGGTCAAACTTTGGTAGGATCTAATAATATTCCTAATAACGCGAGGTAGTCTCGCATGTACTTCGGTGCTACTCCCTTTTCGGCAGCAGCCTTTTCAGATGTAGGGTTTAACCCTAACGCATTTGCAAGTGTTGTTGGAAATAGATTAAATTTTACAATTGGTAATTCTGTAGTATCAGGAGATGCTAGTCTTTCAGTAACCGGTAATAGACTTAACATTGGAACAAGCGATGTAACTATTGTTGCTGAAGCTAGAGAAATTCTTACAGGTCAAAGGTTAAATCTTGCTATAGGTAATGCTGAGGCTTCTATTGGTAAAGATGTTCCGGTAACAGGAAACAGGGCCAATATATCAAAAGGATCTGTTACAGTAACAGCTGACTCTAAACCACCTATTGTAGGCAATAGATTAAATTTTGCTACAGGTAATGTAACAATAATTGGTAAATGTAACCTATCTGTAACTGGTAATGGCTTTGAAGTAGCTCTAGGAAATGCAACAGCTAAAGCAAATGCAACAGCAATTGTAACAGGTAAGAGAGTAAATATAACTACTGGTGATGTAACTATAGTAGCTAAAGCAAAAACTATACCATCTAGCAATAGATTAAATGTAGCTACTTCTGATATAACACTTAGAATGTGGGAAGCAGTGCCTACTAATGCAACACAAACCTGGGTGGAGATACCGTAATGTTTTTTGGAGCAACACCTTTTGCATCAACAACTTTTGCTGGAGTAGGAATCCAGAACGTAACTGTATTAATCAATGGTAAAAGGTTCAATATAGCTGTTGGTAGTGCTGAAGTAGACTTTGGAATCAGTGTAACAGGTAAGAGATTTAACCTTGCAAATGGTACCGTTAATGTGGTATCTTGGAACGATATAGATCCAAACGCAACAGGGGTGTGGGTCCCAATAGATCCGCTCAACCCATAGGAGAATTATGGCATCAAGTTTTTCGAGTAACTTAAAACTAGAATTAATGGCAACCGGGGAAAAAGCCGGTACATGGGGAACAGTAACTAATACTAATCTACAACAATTAGAACAAGCTGCATCAGGTTATGAATCTATAGATGTTGCAGCAGGAGATATAGCTCTTGCAGTTAGTAATGGTGCTGTATCAAATGGTAAAAATTTATATTTAAAACTTACAGGAACATTAGCAGCTAACAGAACTGTTACTTTACCAGACTCTGTTGAAAGAGTTGTTATTGTAGAAGATGCTACTGCGAGAACATCAAACAATTATACATTAACATTTAAAACTGTATCAGGGACCGGGGTAGCAATACCAGTAGGGTCCAAGTCTTTATTGTATTCAGACGGTACAAATGTAAACAAAGGTTTAATTAATAAAGGTTACTATACTGTACCTGGAGCATATCAGGCTGTAGATGGTGACCAATTATTAGTAAATACAGGATCTGGTGGTATTAATAGTTCAGTTACAATTACACTACCTGCATCACCTGCTATAGGAAATGAAGTTCATTTTATAGATAGCGGAAATTTCTTTGCATCAAACAATCTTACCATTGCTAGAAATGGTTCAAACATATTAGGGTCCGCTTCTAATTTAGTTGTCAACACAAATAGTTCAGCCTTTACTTTAGTATTTGTAAATTCAACGAGAGGCTGGATCTACAAAGATAAAATATAGGACTAACAGATG
>Ga0208157_1001621_pt1 | contig 9938 bp, 13 predicted proteins | sample 5_EtaG_FD_184077 | JGI IMG/M metagenome (GOLD analysis project Ga0208157, IMG submission 184077) | Marine viral communities from the Subarctic Pacific Ocean - 5_ETSP_OMZ_AT15132 metaG (SPAdes) (version 2) | ecosystem: Environmental > Aquatic > Marine > Oceanic | place: Pacific Ocean | collected...
CCAAAATGCTAATACTTGCTAAGGGGGTATAGGGCATTCCTATTTTACTACCTATTTAAGTTGAGACAACATCTTGGAGACGAAGGGGGTAGGGGTGCTGTTAATACTTAAGTAAGTGTAGTTTTAGGATTTGGTTGGGTCTGTGAGCAACCGCCCCCGACCGCCCTCGCGCGACAAATCGCTTGGGTGGGGGTGGGGGTTTTGCTTGCATAACTGCTTTACAGACAGTTACGCAAAGCCCACTAATCAGTCAGGGCAAGGGATACGCAATATGTCCACTAAATAACGCTCAATGTCCAGTTTTACGTGCCACTATTTAATACTTAAGCACTTAATTAAGTATAAACTAAGTGAATTAATTAGTTTGGAGCTGGTAGGGTGCCACCTTCTAGACGATATGTGAGAGACCTTAATGGTTTATTTTTTATAGTCGTCAGCCAGTCCGAACAACTTAGCAAGCGCGTTAAGACTACCCAAACTAACCGCGAGCTGGTTACTGTTGTTTGATTCTTTATAGGTACGCAAATAAGCGTCAGCCAACTTGACTTTCATTTCTTTTCTAGATACTGAGAACTCTTCAGTCATAATGGCAGCCACCTCGGCTTGATACCTATTAAGACTTGATCTACCTATTCCCCACTCCTTGCGCGCATACTCCAATAATTCCGGCTTTGAGTATCCCTGACGTTCTAACTCATAGACTTTATTAAGTCTGACTTGTTTTTGGGCCTTTGTACACTTAGCCACAGGTTAAAGCTTGCTACACGTCATATAAAGCCCACTATAAACGCTAATCATTTAAAAGTGTAGCCATACCAATAAAAAGACAATAAAAAAGGCCCACATTGCGCGGGCCGGTTGGTTATTTAATTAACGGGTTAACTGTGGATGTGCCCACAATTTTCAATACCGAGCCAAGTACTCGGCGTATTTTGCTCTTGACTAACTGAGACCATATAGCACTTATTAAGACTGTCATAGAATGGCACCCCTACGAAGGCCCATTTCTTTTTTATTGTCTCAAGTGCTTGTGTTTGTTGCTTATTCATTGTCCTCACCCTCTTCATATTTTAGAGCGTTATCTGAAAACTTTTTAAGTTCTTCAATAACTTCATCAGGGTGAAACTCCCTATTAATTGCGTCTTCCCCAAAAGCTATTTCATAAGCTTCTTCAATAAACGTCTTTACATTTTCAAACGCTTCTAAGTTTTGAATATGTGGGTGTGGTTCTCCTTCTTCTTCTTCATCCCAGTTCTCTATTTGATCGTCTAAGTCTTCTCTCTCTGAGTATTCTTCAATGAAAGTAAAAAATTGATTGATTGATTCATCAATCGTTGGCTCGTTAGGGTATGACATTAGAAGCAAACCTCAACATCTTGAGTTGTAGGAGTCGCGACCGGTTGTTTTTCCCTTCTTGCTTTAATACCGGCTAAGACTTCCGCGCTGTATTCTTCATAGCTGGTAGTTTTTAAGTCTGTAATCTCAGTAAAGCAGTAAAGACTGTTTTGATTACGTCCTCCTATGTGCCAGAAATGTAAATCGTGAGGTATTCGCTCAGTCTTCCAACAGTAAATAGTAAACATTACATAGTTAATATTTACAGGGTGAGAAATAACCCATTCAGCCAATACCTTTCCATCACTTTCATTGGGAGTCATAAGCTTTGGTTCTCCTAGCTTGCTGACTAATGTTTTATAGGTAGTTTTGACGTATCCTTGCAAGCTTGTACCGGATGGAAAAACATCAAGCTTTGACACGTTAGTAAACCGGCCAGAAACTAGGGAAGCTTCCCAACTATCACCCCTAGCTATAGAAGGTGTAGAACCGTCACCGATTAGGGTGTATTGTTGGCCGTCAATTGGATGAGTCATTTGATGTGATGCAATTGGATTAGTTAGAAAGTTTTTTACAAGCGTTCATAAGCTTGTAGTAAGAAGGCAATGCAACCGGCCTAGTCATTGAATAAGTACCGGTTGGATTCTTAGTTAGTAGGATTGTTTTCATTACGCAAACTCAACGACGCTAATTTTTAAAGCACCATTGGCTACGCGTGGATAATTAATCCCACTTTTAATAACTTCTTCACTGTCTAAAATTTCAAAGAATCCACCGAATTTTTGCTCTAATGCCTCGGCTTGATCCTCGGCTCTTTTTGCTAATTGTTCTTCTGTCTCGTTACCTATTGGCATAACGGCAGTCATGTACTGAGTCTGGCCGTTCTTGTATTGAGTGAGGTGCAATGAGTGGACCATTTAATGTGATGCAATGGAATAAAAAAGGAGCCCTTTCGGACTCCTTTAATATACATACTTAAGTAAGTACTGTCAACTGTCCCACTGAGTTAGGTTAAATACTATTCATTAATACCTCGCGTGTACGGTTAATGATTTTCCCATTATCGCCGTGGTATAAGCTATTTAGCCTTTGTTGAGTCCTCAAAATATTGTTAGTAGCTGCGTTAGCTCTGCCGGTATCATGCGTGTAATACTGGCTTATCGAGTTGTAGAAACGATAGCAATTTGAAGGCTCAATAATACGACCGGTGCTTTCATCCTTAAAAGCAGTATCCTCAATTGCAAAACCACTTTTAAAATGCTTTCTGATAGTGTCTAGTTCTTTGATATCTGCGATAGTTCTATCACGCTTATCTTTGATTGAGTGGTCATAAATGGGAGTAGCTAATTTTTCTTTGTATATCTCCTGAATAACTTTATTACCTATCTCACCGGTTAGTTTTACTTTGGCTAGTTCCTTGAGATCATTTATAACCCCGTCAAACTGTGACTTCTCGCGGTTGATTAGATTTGGTAAAAATTTAATATAGTTTTGAATGCCGGCTGAGTGCTTCATTGAAAAAGCTTTCCCACTGGATTTGGCATCTCTAAACATACGACCGGTAAAGCTAGAAAGTTGGTTGCAACATTGAAGCCTTTGAGAAGTGAACATACAGCCGAATGACGTTGATAAATCATTGCTATTAAACCAATGCAAGCGATTAGAAACCGTGTCATTAGGGCCGGTTACTTGCTTAGTTCCTAAATCTAAAACGCCGTACATCCTTTTATCTTTGTTAAAATTAATTAGATTAGTTAACCGCGCATCTTTATACATATCCAATATCTGCCTAGTGAATTCCATTAAATCCGCTGGCTGTAATATTGAATATGTATCTGATACCTCAGCTAATCGGTTGTAATTATCCTCACGTACTAAAGTTTTAATCCCTTCGATCTCTTGATAACCGTCAAGGCCCATATATGCGGTTGGTGTTCTAACTATTGAAAAATCACAATCAGCCATTTTAAAGGCATCGTTAACTGATTCTTGACCGGTTAAATCAAAGCCAAGAACTGATTCATTGCTTATTACTTTTGAATCCTTGCGGCCATGCGTCCAAAGCATAGGCTGATTTTTTGCTTCATTTGCGTAGCTAGTGGATACGTAAGAACTGTTGGAAAAATTAGACATGTGATTAGATGTAATTTGAAAACCAGCATTCGCCGGCGTTCCCAATATAAGCAACTCGGTTAAGTTGGCTAGCTAGCCGGTTGGTTTTGTTTACATATCGTGATAATTACTTAATTACATATATAAATAGATATCTCTGCTTTTTTGCCTATGCCTTAACTAATAAGTGAATAGCTATACGACATCGCCGCGCTCAAACTGTCGAAGCTTATAAAGCTTTGACCATTTTCTAGTGTATGCGTGGTCACTTGCCACCGGTTTAAACTATCTCTGCAGATTGTTAGCTTTGGTGGTTTGGTATGTGTTGCCATGAAATAAACAAAGAATGAAAGTAATAAGAATTAAATAACGATTAGCTTATGTATTAATAATAAATAGTGATTACTAATTAATAACAATTAACTAAGGATTAGCTAAATATAATTATATTTAAGAAATTCAAAATGTAAAAAATTATATAATCAAATCACGAACTATCCGTAATTATATATTTGTATATGTGTGTATATAACTCTTTTCGCTCGAGACCCTGACCGAAAAATAAACTGTTTTTCATCGAGACCCTGAACATAAACTCTTTCCTTTCGAGACCCTAATAACTATTTTACTTCGAGACCCTAATTTATTCACGTATTGGTAAATAATCTGTGCTTTGCGTCTCCATCTCATCGCTTTTCTCATACTTAAACACTTCTATATCTCCCTCAATCTCTAACCCTTCATGCTCTTCAAATATGGCATTGAGAATATCGCAAATTTCTACTGTATCCAACAATTTATGATAGACAAACTGACGTTTACCCCCTTCCTTAAACTCCATCGTCAAGGTAGTGCATTCAACCACAGGAATAACAGGACTGGTATATCTGAACAATAACCTAGATAAGTGAAGAAGGAAACTCACTTAGCTAACTCAAGCTGTTTGTATTCAAGAACCCGATCCATAAAAGCATTTTGGTACGCTTTCATTGGCCCCGGTCCGATGTACTTCAACTCAATCCCTCCATTTACCGCAATAATTAATAACGCCCTCTCTACCGGTAAGTTCTCGCTATCACGTAAGCAAAGACAATAAGCAGCTAGCTGACAACAATAATCGTGAGTCAACATTGAATTAGCTAGCCGAGATCTGCGTGAGGTTTTGTAATCACACAAGACCGGTTCATCACCATGCTCTTTCAGCGTTGCTAATAAATCAAAAGTACCTGCGAATCCCTCTGGGTGAAATACAGCCTGTTCTTGTGCCAGAACTTGGGTCACATTACCGTCGAACCACTCAACTAATGGATCAACGTAGTTCTTAAAAAGCTTGTAGGCATGTCCTTTATTGACTGGTATTCCTTGCCCGTACTTTTCCAAAGTTCTGTGCGTGTAGCTGCCTCGCTCACAAGCTTGTTTAACCTCTGCCTTGGCGTTAGGTTTTTTAAGCCAGTTGAGCAATGCTTTTCTGGATTCTTCATCTTTGGTTTTACCTAAAAGAGTGGTGATACCTACAAATGACTGGTTATATCCATCAACTGAATAACCTCTCTTATTCTCATGCCTTTTTACTTGTCTTTGGCGAATTACCATAGATTATTTAGGAAATGGAATCACTTGTGTTAACTCGCGATGTATATACTCCCAAGCTGTGCAAGCTGCATTGGCTTGATCTTGATTACTCCATTGCCTAGCTTTGCTTACGTCACTGGTAAATTGATGAAACTCCTCATCGTAAAAATGCGGATCACATAAATACTCTTGTGACTGGTTTTGTAAGATAAATCTTTCCATAACTAGAGAAAAGCCCCGCTACTTGCGAGGCTACGTAACTGAGTTGAGTTAAATCTAAGCTAATTCAGGCTTGAATGGATCACCTTCAGAATTAAATAACTCTGAAATGTCATAACCTTCATCATTTAGCTCATCAAAAGCTTTATCAATTTGCTTTTTAGTAGCTGCTTGCTTTCTCTTACCACTTGCTAAAGGTGTAACAGTGTAGCGAACATCTCTCGGATCATTACCGGTTTTAGTCTTAGTAACCTTTAAGTCATACTGGTCTTCGCTACCTTCTACATCTTCATCAGTTAAGAACTCGACGATTGGGCCAATAAGACCTGACTGGTTAAATTCAAAGATTTGAATTGCTTCTTCTGCATAGTTCCAGATTGTAAAAGCATAGAACTCGCGTTGTAATTCATTAGGGGCAACTGCTCCTACTTCATTAGCTCTTTCTGCTAGTTCATCTTTGGATAACTTTGTAGCAGTGCGTAAATTCATCTTCTTACCACCACCTTTTCTGTCGCACCAGACTCCAAAGCCGTGAACCATATGTTCTTCACTACCTAGAAAAGTAATCCTAGTACCTTCTTCAGTTAGATCTTTGGTGTTGAGGAATCTACTACCAGATTTACCGGTATTAGCTTGACGATCAGCAAATGCGTCTTTTGCTTCTTGACTTAGTAAGCCCATGTGTTTGCGAGTAGAGCGTATCGCTCAAATTGTTTAGACTCTTTTATTATAACCTAATTAGGTAGGTAAGTAATTAAGTTAACAAATCGCGACGATCTTCTAGCAGATCTCGTTTTGTCCACTTTGCGCGACGGGCAATAATTTCTATTACCTCTGACCGGTTTATCTTCCATTGATCCGCTAACGCTGAGATATCCTCCCAAACTGCGTCAGTCAAGCTCAGAGTACGCTGTCTTTTAGCACTGCCCCAATGATGTAACTTTTGCTCTGGTCGCATCTCTCGCGTCTTTATCTCAACTTCCGGTGCATCAACTTCAGACATAACTTAACTAATTAATTACTTATCTAAGATACTAGACTAAATTAGGTGAAATAGCTATGCCCCACACATCTTCTTCTGCTTGACTGATTAACTTCGCAAGATTTGGTAGGTCTTGCACAATAGCTACGCCGCTGACCGGTTTGTTAGTTACGAGTTTTTCTATAGTCTTGGATTTCTTCTTTAGATCTGTCATATCGCTGTAATAATCAATGTCTAGTTTGGCTAGAGCTAGACGCATGTACTTGCCTAATCCTTTGGCGACAGCCTTCTCCTTCCTCGCTGGTATTGCTTTTGCGCTGGTTATACCTAAATCAACTTGACCGGTAAATGCTTTAAATATATCGACACTATCCATTGGTGTTCCGTCTGCATTCCTCATGTATTGCTTTTCTTTGATGAGATGCGCTAATTCAGTAGGTACTCTTGGTCCTTTAGGTAATCCTTTTACTCCTTGAGATCTAGCCATAGCGACATTCACAATACCCAGAGCATGTAGAAATTTAGGGCTAGGATCTCGAAGAGTATCGTTGATAAATCCTGCTATCTGTGAACTATGGATAGCTGCTGTTCCGAGTACCTTCTTACCAATCAATATAAATTCAGGTTGTGACCACTGCTTTAGGAATACTCGACAATTCAAACTATTTTGTTTACGGCCAAAAGCTAAATTTCCGAGGAAGTCGAACTCTTCCTTCGGGGATACAGGTTTTGCAACAGTAATAGTTGGGCTCATCTGCTGGTATGTGATTAAAGTGTGATGGTTTGTACGTAAGTAAGTATAAACTAAAGATTGTGTATTTCAAGCAAGCTTAATTTTGCTTTACTTATGTAAGTATTAACTATTTTATAAATTTAACTTATTTAAGTACCCGTAGGGTCTTATCTATAGTGTGTTAATACTATTTATTTCGCTGTAATACCTTGCGCCCCAGTCGATCTCACGATACGCACAATTACCTGTAATAATTATGCGCATCCTCTAATCCCTTACACCCCAATGGATTACAGCGAAAAAAATACCATTGTGCGCCAATAACCTGACACCCAAAACTTTTTTTAAACTGGTTTGTAATACCTCCAAGATGGTCTTCCCGCAGCCTTACTCTTCTTCTCCTTATACCTGACAATACCTGTCTTCACTGCGTTTTGGAGTAATGACATCGCTTCTTTGCGAATTGCACCGGCTGAAAAACTACCCTTCAACAATCCACGCAACTCATCAAGCGTTAAAGCTGTCTCAGGTTCAACCCGTACACACAATATTTTTAAGATCTGATCTCTCAACTTATCCAACTCACTTAAGGTATGCGTACCTCCATTGAATGACTCGAATTCAAAACTCATATCCTCCGCGCAACCCTGAAAAACAAACTTCTCTCCTGTCTCACATACCCCATTACGGTTTTTAAGCACTTTTAAAGCAATTTTTGGAAAGTCTTTTGCTTGCTCTAGAGTCATTCCCTGCTCATACTCCTTATACATACCTAATACTGTTGATGAACCTGAAACTAAGTAAGTCGAACCGTACAAATCTGCCTTAGTTACTGGTCTAGTTACTGGTAACTCACCCGGCCTTTCCTTACTTTGGTCCTTCCTTAAGTGGTGAGTTAAAACAATACAAACATTGAGGTCACTCGCAATCTTATTGAGCATGTAGATATATAGCCCCATTTCTGGGTCATTCATATTTGTAGTTCCTCCAAACAACGTGAAAAAACTATCCATCAAAACTAATTCAACCCCAGTCTCTTCAATATCTCTTCTTAGTTCAACAAGCATCCCCGGATGAAATACATGTTGCACAAGCACTTTGCTTTTATCGTGTTGCAAACTCTGTAATCTCCACTTCGCTTTTGTATCTAGCTTTGGTTCATCCTTCTGAATCAATAAAACCTTACAAGTTCTAGGGATATGAAATTCACCTGCAAATGTATTACCTGTAGTAATTGCCTCCATTAACCGGTATAAAAATGCCGATTTACCACAGCCAGAATCAGCAGCTAGGAGAGTAAGTGATCCTTTTGCTAATAAGCGAGGTACTAATACTTCTATTTCATCATCCTCTTCCATTAATTGAGTAGCTGTTATTAAACGACCTGTATCTTCTCCATCTATTTCGGTCTGTAGGGATGTAATGACTTGCGTGAAATCTGGCTTACTTATCTTTAATTCCTTTCTCAAATTTTGCATAACTAATAGACGTTGAGAAGGTGAAATGTCACTGTCCTCTACACTCTTTATAGCTTCAGTTAACTCTACTGCCATTTTAGCTGACTTTTCTATTAATCCCTCGGCCAGAATCTTTGGTGGTAGGCAATGTTTAGCCCATTTGGGTAAGACCCAACCGTTTTTCTCTGCTAATGACCAAGCCGAGCCCCACTTATCTATTTTTTTAGAATCATCAGTAGGACTAGCAATAAGCGATTCAACCCAAGGAAGTAAAGCTCCCCCATTTACGTAATTTTCTTTTCTGTTGTATTTAGTACCGTCCCAATCAGACTTAAGATCCCACTCACTTCCTACAATCCAATCAGTAAAAATTTGACGATCACCTATACCTCGCCAAAGACTTAAAGCAATTCTCATACATTTGCGATAAGTACCCCCGACCGCATCTCGATAGGGTAAAAAAGGCATCATGTCATAGATCAATTTCTTCTGTTCCCCCGGACTGAGGTAATCGAAGAAAGTTGGACTATTGTCTGTCTTGTTTTCTTCTTTAACTTGCTCATTTATTTTCTTTAACCAACCTTCAATAACCGGCTCAGGTAAATCAGCGACTTCTAATTCCTCTGGGGAATACCCATCTAACCACCGGTAATACAGATCTTTTCCATCTTCCTTTTCATCGGGATGTTGACCTTCGATAACACCATGCCTTTGGCCGCGCTCCGTTGCTTCGTAAATAATCTCTAGTTTTCCTTGGTCGTATGACTTACTGGATAGCTCATCTGCGTATTTTGCTGGTATTCGATAGAGAATACGCATCCGATCTTTCTTACCGCTGATATTTACCGGTGACTTGTAGTGCTTTAATAGATCTTCCTGAGTTAGCTGGTGATTAGTTAATTCATTAAATGTATGTTTACCGCAAATAATCTCGCCTGTACGCTCATCAACTTTCTTGCCATCGAAGTCGAGCCAACAGTAACCACCAACCCTACTACCGGTCATCAATCCAATGGAAGGCCAACGCCCTAACGCTCTTGATTCATAGATCTGTGGGGCTGTTAACCACTTAGCTGGATTGCGATTCCAATTAGTTGCTTCAATACGATCAGCACCATAAGGCTTCTTTCCTAATACCGGTAAGAATCTGACATCTCCCGCCAAACCGTTGAGCGGGCCTAGATCTTTGAGTATCTCGGGTGCTTCAGTTTCCTTCAAATTTTATGTTCTCTCGGGAATCAGATAGTAAGTGCATTATTCTCTCTAAGCAAGTTATTCCCCAATTAGTTGACATATAAGTAATTAAGTAGTAACTTAATTTTAAGCGATCAAACATCGCATCACATCACATGGAGTTCATCTCATGGCTGAAACAAATTCACCGCAATACATCGAAGCTCGCCAAGCTTGGTGGGACAAAAGAGATCAATACAAAGAACAATTAATAACTGCCACGCATTTTTATGATCTTGAGAAGTCTTTATTACTTGTTGATCATCTAAATCCAGATACTTCCGGTGTTGAAGAT
>Ga0208157_1001623_pt1 | contig 9932 bp, 8 predicted proteins | sample 5_EtaG_FD_184077 | JGI IMG/M metagenome (GOLD analysis project Ga0208157, IMG submission 184077) | Marine viral communities from the Subarctic Pacific Ocean - 5_ETSP_OMZ_AT15132 metaG (SPAdes) (version 2) | ecosystem: Environmental > Aquatic > Marine > Oceanic | place: Pacific Ocean | collected...
ATGAAGAAGAAGTAGAAGAAGAAACTCCATTTACACAAACACCAGATAGTATTTCAAGTATAGTTAACATGGCTAGAAACCAAGATCCAAGTTTAAGATTCTTACCTAAACCAAAATTTGTAGATAATTTTTATTTAGCTGATGGTGGACTAGCTGGTGAGAGACCAGGATATAGTCAAGGTGAAATGGTTGAAGGTATTGAAGCTATGCCAGAAAATATGATGATGGCTGGTATGGGTAATGTTATGAAATTATTTGAAACACCATATGGCTTTAATAGATCAGGATTTGAAGACATGTTAATTCAATATGAAGACAGTGGTGCGAAAGAAAAAGGAATAAAATTACGAGATTTTGCAATAGAATTTTTAGGCATGGTTAAAAAAGATACACCGACGATGGATACAGATAGGGTACAAGCAGCAGAAGGTGGTATCATGGACCTAGGAGGTCTAGAAAAAGATTATAGAGAAGGTGGTTTTGTACCACTAGGAGCTGAAGAAAGAGCTGACGATGTACCGGCTAGACTTAGCAAGAATGAATTTGTATTTACAGCAGATGCTGTAAGAGCTGCAGGCGGAGGCGACATAGACCAAGGCGCTGAAGTTATGCAAAATATGATGGACAATTTAGAAGCAGGTGGTACTATATCTGAAGAGTCTCAGGGTATGAATCCTGCACAAGAAATGTTCGATCAATCACAAATGTTGGAGAGTAGGATAGCATAATGGCATTACCAGATTATTTAGAAGACACATCGAAAGATTTTGCCAAACAGTTAACGGCAGCAACAGCAGTACCTATTAATACAAGTACCTTTACTGGTAGACAATTTGTTGCTGGTGAAGATCCAATGCAGACACAAGCTGTCAACTTAGCTACATCTGGTATAGGATCATATCAACCATTCTTAACAGCTGCACAAGGTGCAGTAAATGCACAAACAGCATCAGCTGGTCCACAAGCATTTCAACAATTTATGTCTCCGTATCAACAACAAGTTATTGATACAACTATGTCTGACTTTGATAGACAAGCAGCTATGGGTAGACAAGGGATCAGGGACCAGGCAGCGACAGCAGGAGCTTTTGGTGGTGGTAGAGAAGGTGTACAGATGGCAGAATTTGATGCAGGTAATCTAAGAAACAGAGCATCATTACTTGCACAATTACAACAACAAGGTTTCACACAAGCTAATACTTTAGCACAACAGAATTTTCAAAACCAAGGTAACTTAGCATCACAACAAATGGGTTTATCTAATTTTGGTAGAGGATCTATGGGTCAGGACATTGCTGCATTAGGTAATCTTGGTGCATTTAGACAAGGTCTAACACAATCACAATTATCAGCTGATCAACAAGCAGCAAGAACAGGTGCTTATGAACCTTTACAAAGACTAGATCAATATGGTGCCGGTCTTGGTAGACTTGCAGGATTCGGATCAACAGGTCAACCAATTGATTCTGGTGGTGGAGCTAGTCCATTTGCTACTGCATTAAGTACAGCTACAGGTATCGCTGGTATCTTCGGTAAACTATACGGTAATAAATAATGAAACCATTGAATAGACCAATGTTTAAAAATGGTGGTCCTATTAAAGAAGGGATCATGTCTGGTATGAAAGAACCACAAGCTATCAATACAGTTGGTAGTCCACTTGCACCACAAGACTCTAGTGGTCGTCAAGGTTATGCGATACCTTTAATAGGTGCTGGACTTGCAGCAGCTGCAAGATTTTTACCTGCAGCTTACAGAGGTTTTAGAGCAGCTAGAGCTTATACACCTATGTCACAAAACTTAGGTGTTAAAGGTAGATTGATTGATATATTTAAACCAAAAGGTGGAATATCTGCACCGATGGCACCAACAGGAGCTGGTGCAGGTTTTAAAGTTGGTTCTTTTTTAAGACAAAATCCATTAACATCCTTACCACTTGCTGGAATGGCAGTAGAAGGTGGGGGTAGAGCTGCAGCTGGTTTAGCTAAAATGACTCCAGATCTTTTAAAATCATACGCTAATGCTGTTATACCTTTTGCAGACCCATTTAAAACTGGTCCAAAAGGACCTGAAGAAACACCTGATAGTAAAAAATTAGAGATAGTTCCTAAAATTAAAACTGTTCCTAATGCTGAAACAGGTGCAGATACAAAATCTGATGACGAAAAAGCTAAAATAAACGAAGACAGAATTAACGAAACAAAACAAAAGTATTATAAATTAATGGGTATAGATAAGATGAATAAAAATGCAGCTTACAATTCATTAATTGATGCAAGTAAAATTATACAAGAAGAAGGTGGAGATCTTAAAGGTTCTATTAAATCAGGTAATTTACAAAACAGAATTATACAGGCAATATCTGGACAATTAGATAAATCTGCTGATCTTAAAAAACAAATTGATGCTGCAGTTCTTAAAGGTGAGATTACAAAAGATATTAACAAATCTCAAATGGATTCTTTTGACAAAGCAATTAAAGTTCTTGGTGTAGATGGTTATAGAAAAAAACAATTAGGTTTAACATCTGTTGCTGAAGATATAAATGTACAAAATATAAGCGGTAAATCTATTCCAACAAGTGAAACAGTAGCTGGATCTATTATATCAAAAGGTACTCCTGTTACTAACATTTTTCCAGATGACAAATATCAAAAATGGGAAAAAGCTAATGAAGGAAAAAATGAACTACAATATATTCAAGAAAACTTCTCAGGAGTTGATGACGGTCTATACGTAGTAAATAAAAAAGCTGTTCAAATTAAAGATGGACAAATAGCATTTGTAGATTTAGATAGCATAATAGGTTAGGAGTAACATATGGCTACCCTAGGCGAACTTATACAAGCACAATCAAATTCAAATCAAAAAGTAGGTACAATAGAATCAGTATTAGCAGGTATTGGATCTGGTCTTATTGCTATACCAAAAGGTTTTTTTTCATTAGGTGCAACACTTCTTGATCTTGGTGTTGATCAAAATAGAGCAGCAAGAGTAGAACAATTTTTTGATGACCTTACGACATTAGATGAAAAAGCAGAAGCAACTGTTGCTGGACAGATAACAGAAGCAATTGTTAATATTGGTATACCTGGTGCAGCAGGTTTTAAAATAGGGTCTAAGATTGCTAGAGATGCCATGAAAGCTGCAGGTACAGGTAAATATTTTAAACCTACAAAAGATGTAAAAAAATTAGCTGATGAAGTTTTAGAATTAAATATAAAAGGTAAGACAAATAAATTTATTGGTGGGGCTATTGGCGGTGGTATTGCTGAAGGAACATTTGTTGGTGATGTAGAAAAGATTGGTACGTTTGGCGATTTGATTGGTGGACCCACAGAAATAGACAGAGAAACAGGAGGAGATCCTGTTAAGGATTTAATCAATAGAGTTAAGTTTGGTACAGAAGGTGCTTTGTTTACTGGTTTAATTGGTGGTACAGGTAAGGTAATTAAAAAACTTACAGATAGAACCAAGCAACTAGACACAGCTAACTCTAAACTAGATAGATTTATAGATAAAGTTGCATCAGGGTTTAGGGCAAGAAGTGGTAAGACACAAGAATTTTTTGATATAGAAAGAACTAACATAGGTCAAAGAGCTTCTGATTCTGTCAAAGCAAAAAATGTATCAAGAGAATTAGAACTATCTATTGATAAAGTGTTTCCATTGTTTAGAACAATCGGTAATAGAACTAATGCAAAAAATAGAGATCAGTTATTAAAAGAAATAAATGACTTATTATTATCAGGTGATGCAAAGATAGATGATATTGGTGTTGCAAAATTTGGTTCACTTGATCAAACAAAAAAAGAAGCTTTACTTAAAAAATTACAAGGATTAAATGTTGACGAAGAAACTATTGGTTCTATTTTTGGAAGCCTTGTTTCTATTAGAGACAGATGGTCTGATTTGTTTTCACACCTGGGAAGAACGTTAGGTAAAAACGAAATACAAGAATTTAAAAAATTATTTGGTAGTAAGTTTAAAAATTACATTGGTGCAACATATGATGTGTTTCAAAACAAAAGTATACTACCTTTTATGAACTATAGGCCTACAAGAGAAGCTATTGAAAATGCAAAGACTGTGTTTAAACAAAGCGCTGAAGAAGCAGGTAGACCAATATCAGATTTACAAGCAGAAGAAATTGTAGCAAATGCATTAAAAAGTCCTAACTTACCAAAAGGTTTTAGATTAGATAAACCATCAGATGTTATTTTTCAGGTACCAGATTTTTTTGTTAATAGAACTACACTAGATGAAACATTAAAAAGAAGAACACAGACACCATTAGTATCTATTGGTGAACTATCTTCTGGTGCAGATAAAAAAGTATTTGAAGAGTTGTTTGGTAAACAAAGAAACCCGATGCAAACAATTATTGGAGCTACTGCAAAACTATCTATGCTTACAAGACGTAATATGTTTTACCGAGATTTATTAAAAAAGAACGATGAAGTATCCGAATTGTTTAGATCAGGTAAAAGCGATGTAAAACCTTTTTTAGCAAAAACAGAAGACGAAGCTAGGGAATTATTTGGTACAGACTTTGTACCTGTAGAAGTTATTGACCCTGCAAAAAGATTAACAATTGATGCAGGTAAGGGTGTAAAAAAAGAAGTATTAGATAAAGCTAGTGCAGCTACAGCTGCAACAAACCCTTTTTCAGAAGGTGCGTTTTTTGCAAGACCCGGTGTTGCAAAAGCATTAAAAGATACTGGAATGACACAAGCTGATCCTGGTATGTTAGGGCAGCTATATCAAAGTTTAGTATTATACCCTAAAGGTTTATCACAAGTAGCTAAAACAATTTTATCTCCAGTAACACATATGAGAAACTTTGTTAGTGCTAGTTTCTTTGCAACTGCAAACGGTATTATACCTGATGGCGCTGCTATTAAACAAGCTTATCAAGCATTACAAACACCATTAAAAGGAACAAGACAACAGAATGATTTATATGAAGAGCTGCTAGAGCTTGGTGTTGTAAACAATAACGTAAGATTAGGAGACCTAACTCGTTTGCTTGAAGATGTAAACTTTGGTGAAACTATGACATCAGACAAAGGTTTTAGAATGTTGTTAAAACCATTATCAAAATTAAAATCTGTATCACAAGATCTATATACAGCTGAAGATGACTTCTGGAAAATAGCATCATGGGCTATGGAAAAATCTAGACTAGAAAAAACTTTAACTAATGCAGGTTTGACTAGAGGACAAACGTTTACCAGAAACGGTATTGAGACTGTATTTGATGATACATTTTTAAAAAGAGAGGCAGCTGATATTATAAAAAACAATATACCAAACTATGATTATGTGTCTGATTTTGTTAAAGGTTTGAGAAAATTACCTATTGGAAACTTTGTGTCGTTTCCTGCAGAAATAGTTAGAACAGGTACAAATATTATAAGACGTGGTCTTAAAGAAATTAATGAAGAGATAGTATTACCAGACGGCACAACAGTAAAACCTTTTCAAAGTATTGGTTATACTAGATTATTTGGTATGGGTGCTACAACACTAGCTGTTCCATATGCAACACAACAAGCTTTTCAAGCTATCTACGATGTAACAGATGAAGAAAGAGAAGCTCTTAGAAGATACGTAGCCGACTGGTCTAAAAACTCAACACTACTACCTATCAAAGATGAAGAAGGTAACTTTAAATACGTAGATTTTAGTCATGCTAATGCTTATGATACTTTAGTTAGACCAATACAAACTATACTTAACTCTGTTGCAGATGGAAGAACAGATGAAGATGGTATGATGGATGATTTTATTGCTGGTACTTTTGCATCTATGTCAGAGTTTGCACAACCATTTATATCAGAATCAATTTGGACAGAAGCAGTTGCAGATATTATAGCTAGAGGTGGTAGAACTAGAGATGGGTTCCAAGTATTTAATCCACAAGATACATCAGGAGATAAAGCATATAAAATTATGGCTCACTTAGTAGAAGCACAAATGCCTTTTTCTCTTAATCAATTAAAAAGATTAGATCAATCTATAGAATCTGTCGACATAATACAAAAAGGTAAGTTTGATAAGTTTGGACAAGCGTATGAATTTGGTGATGAGTTTGCAGGATTGTTTGGTTTTAGATCTGTAAATGTAAATCCTGAAAGAAGTTTACAATTTAAGGTAGCCGATTATCAAAGAGGTGTAAGGGAATCTAGATCTTTATTTACTAGAGAAGCTTTACGTGGTGGACCTATTGAACCAAGAGATATTGTTGATGCATATATAAATGCAAACAGAGCTTTGTTTGGTGTAAGAAAAAACTTTAAATTAGATCTTGATGCTGCACAAACTTTAGGTATTTCTCAATCAGGTTTAACAAATGCAACAGATAGATTATCTGGTGTAGAAGTATCATCTATAAATAACAATATTTTTAGACCAATAAATATTTCAACAGAAGTACAAAAAGCATTTGCAGAAAATGCAGCTAGAATTGGTGAACCTAATCCATTAACTTCTGCAATAAATGTAATAGCAAACATACAACAAACTATGTCAAGGACTTCTTTATTAGAACCACAGTTTCCATTTATAGAAAACCCATTACTACCTAGTTCACAAGAGACACCTGTGACACCAAACACACTAAACTTACCTAGTATTGATAGTAATTTAATATCAAATACAGTTAATAATAACAACTTAAGCAACTTGAGTACAAGTCAAAAACTTGCTATACTTTTTGGACGAGATTAAATTATGATAAACAATATTAAAAGTTTGGGCGGTGTGATAGGTATATCCTATCGGGTTTCTATTGTAGCGGGGGTTACAATATAATGGCTAAAAAATCTGCATTGCAAAAAATTGAGTCGCATGAAAAGCTTTGCAGGATTATGCAGAAACAAACTTTTGAACAAATAAAAGAAATGAAAGAACGTATTAAAAGATTAGAGTATTGGATAGTTGGAGGCATGGGAGCTGTGCTTTTAACTTTACTGATGGACATGACAAGATAATGCAATTATCAAAACATTTTAAATTAGAAGAGATGACTAAGTCGATGACCGCGACTAGAAAAGGTATAGATAATTCTCCAGGAGCCGGAGATATAAAAAATTTAGAAAACCTTTGTTATGAAATCTTAGAACCAGTTCGTGCACACTTTGACAAAGCAGTTACAATAACATCGGGTTACAGATCTGAGGCGCTGTGTGAAGCGATCGGCAGCAAAAAAACAAGTCAGCATGCAAAAGGCCAGGCGGTCGATTTTGAAATTGGGGGTATACCAAATATTAAAATTGCTTACTGGCTACAAAACAATGTAGACTTTGATCAATTAATTTTAGAATTTTATAACCCTGATGATCCTGCAGGTGGTTGGGTGCATGTGAGCTTTAATGAAGCCGGCGCAAATAGAAAACAAGTTCTTACTTACGACGGTAAAAAATTCGAAAACGGACTTCCAGATATGAAATGGAAAGACGGCAAAGTACTAGGCTAAAAACCAAAGTATACACATTACCAAGCTAATCCATAGTCCCATTCTTATAACTACTCCAGGTCTTAGATCCATTCTTTTAACTCCTCTCCCATTATCTGCGTTGCAATATTAACTTTTTTACGTAAAGCTTTTACTATTCTAGTATCAACAGTATCCTCACATATTATATCTATGTATGTCATAGGTCTTTTCTGACCTATACGATCTATTCTAGCTTCTGATTGTTGTCGTTTCTCTAGATCATAACCATTAGAATAATATATCATAGTACTAGCTTCGGTAAGCGTAATACCATAGCCACCAGTTTGAGTGGTACCGATAAAAAACCTTACTTTTGATTTAGGGTCCTGAAACTTCTTAATATTTTTTTGTCTATCTTCTTGTGGTGTTAGACCATAATAATCTACAAAAGAATCTGCACCATATTCTTTGCTTATAGCTTCAATTATTTTATGTACATCTCGTTGAAAGTGGGCCCATATAACAACCTTACCCTCTATCTCATCAAGCAAATCCATTAGTTCTGGCAGTCTATTAGTGGGTAATTCTGTAAGAGTGCCATCATCGGCAGTAAAATTACCACAAGTTATTTGTTGTAGTCTCATTAATTGAGTCAATACAGTAGCTGTTGTCATCATCTTACCACCAAAACTAGCAAGAGCTAGTCTGCTCATTTCTTTGTATACTTTTAATTGATCTGGTGTCAGGGTAACTGTACGTTTCATAAATGTTTTTTTAGGTAAATCTAGACACTCATCTTTTAATACTCTGTAAGAAAATGCTTTTAGTTTTTCTGCAAGCTCATCTAGGTTTCTATAACCAACTACAATCTGTACAGATCTACCACCAAAGTTAGCTGTTCTCATTACAGCATATCTGGTTCTAAATGTGTAATAAGACTCATGGCCTAACAGACCAGGGCACAGAAATTCACATTGTTTATATAAATCTAATGGTGATTTAGTTACAGGAGAACCTGTAAGTATTCTAGTATAACTAGCCTCTCTACCTAATGCACAAATATTTTTTGTACGCTTAGCTTCTGGGTTTTTAATTGTAGTAGACTCATCAATAGCCATTAAGGTTCTATGTGATGACAAAAATTTAGCTGCAAAGTCTACACCTTTTTTAGTTGATAGTGCTTCAACATTCATAATTAATATATGTAAGTCTTCACCTGTTTCAAACAAACTATTTAATGCTGCTGTTTGTTTTTTTGTAATTAGTGGTTGCCATAATACAGATTTATATTCTATGTGATCAACAATGTGTGTAGGTATTTCACCTTCATACCAGTTTTTTACTACACCTTTCGGTGCCACAATTAGAACACCATTGATTTTACCATTGTCATAAAGCATAGATATATTATCTATTAATACTTTAGATTTACCTGTACCCATTTCCATAAACAAGCCAAAGTATTTTCTTTGCCATGACATTTCTAATGCCTTAACCTGATGGTCGTACGGCTTAGTCTTAAATTTATAATTCATAATTTTTCTTCTTTCTAGTTGACATCTATATAAACATAATTATATTGTTTGTCAATGTCAGAAAGAATAGTTTATTTAATACAGGACGTACCTGGTACAAAAGCTGGAACACCTAAAATAAATATTGTAGGTGCTATGGAATACGGTGAAGTAAGATCGTTGTTACCAGAATTATCTCAAATAATTTTTTCACCTGGACCATTAATTTTTAAGTTAAGAAAACTTTTAAAAGATTTTAAACCAGATGATTATTTATTATTAACAGGTGATCCGGCGATCATAGGTGTTGCATGTTCTATTGTATCTGATATTACAAATGGAAAATACAATTTGTTAAAATGGGATAGACAAGAAAGAAAATATTATCCTATATCAATTAACTTATACGAGAAAGGAAAAGTAAATGACAATTGATTTTGAACAAGACCAACGAGAAGATTTAGATTCGGTTAACGATGCTAAATCATTATCTGATCAAGTCGTAAAACTAAAAACATTAGAAGACGATTTGTTACAGAAAGAAAACGAATTAAAAAAAATAAAACAACACATCGAAATAGTTTCTGGTGAGGTTATTCCTACCATGATGCAAGAGATGAATATCTCTACATTGAAACTAGCCGATGGTTCTTCAGTTGAAGTAAAACCAGTTTATGGTGCTTCTATTTCTGCAAGTAAGAAAGAAGAGGCATATACATGGCTTCGAGAGAACGGCCTAGGTGATCTTATTAAAAATGAGGTTACAGTTTCCTTTGGTCGAAACGAAGATAACAAGGCTAGCAGTTATGCTATCCTTGCGCAAGGTCAAGGGTACGAACCTGTCCAGAAGTTAAAGGTCGAACCTATGACACTTAAAGCATTGGTCAGAGAGCGTCTAGAGTCTGGACAAGAGATGCCCTCTGATCTTTTTAATGTGTTCACGGGAAACAGAACAAAAGTAACAAGGAGTAAATAAA
>Ga0208157_1001624_pt1 | contig 9928 bp, 7 predicted proteins | sample 5_EtaG_FD_184077 | JGI IMG/M metagenome (GOLD analysis project Ga0208157, IMG submission 184077) | Marine viral communities from the Subarctic Pacific Ocean - 5_ETSP_OMZ_AT15132 metaG (SPAdes) (version 2) | ecosystem: Environmental > Aquatic > Marine > Oceanic | place: Pacific Ocean | collected...
TTATTATTAGGTGAATCAGCAAAAACAATTTCAGACAGAGATAGAGAAATGATAGCTAGAGCAATGGGTTTTACTGATGCTAAAATAACAAGTTTTGGACCAGGTGGATATGGTGGTATATTAGAAATAGGAACTTTACAAGCTTTTGAAGATCAACCTTCAATGAACAAAGCATTAGTAACTGTTAAAGAAAGATTGCTTGGAGAGGCAAATAAGAAAAATACTCAATTTCAAGAGTTTTTAACTGACACTAATCAAACCCTTGGTAAACCAGAAGTTTCTCAACAAGACAGATCAAAGATTGATCAAATTGTTTATAATATTGATCGTGAAAATAAAACTTTAACTCAGAGTTAATATGGGCAGAATACAAATAAATACTCCTACAGGTTTAATAGGTGTTAACATTGCTGGTGATGTGCCAACAGATGAAGAAAAAGAAATAATTTTTAACTTTATTAATACACCAGATTTTGGCTTTGATGCAGACAAAGAAGAAAAAGACGATGACAAGAAGAAAGAAGATGATACTAAGATAGAATTAGATACATCAAAGATTGATTATAAATCTGGTGTAAGAGATTTAGGTCTTAGAGCAGATGTAGCTAGAGGTGATAATCTAAAAGAAAAAATAATTCGTTTAAACAGAGCAGGTATACCGCAAGAAGCCATAGCACAAGATAAAAAAGGCGAATTAATATTAAACAGAGATTTAATACCAGATGATGTAAAAGAAAAATATAACATTACGGGTAATGGTCTTGTAGCTTTTGATGAAAGTGCAATATTTACTAAAGCTGACTTTGCTGACTTTTTTAGTAAGGAAAGTGGTCCATTAACAGGTGGCATTGTAGCTGGATTGGCTGCAAGTGGATTTGGTCTTTTACCAGCTGCTGTAATAGCTGGTGGTGGATCTACATTAGGATATTTATTTGATGAAAGCTTAGAAGAAGTAGGCGGTCTTAGAGATGAAAATCTTAAAGATTTAATTGGTGGGTCTGCTTTTGAATTTGCTGTAGGATCAATTGGTGAAGCTGGTGGTCGATTATTAACTAAATTATTTGGCCGTATTATTAAGGGTGCTGGAGGCCAATCAGCTAATGATGCAAGAACAGTTGCAAGAGAGGTTATTAAACAAGGTGCATCTCCAACAATTAAAGCTATTAATGAATCAGCAATTCTAGGTAGATTACAAGCTATATATGAAGGTGTGTTTCCTAATAAAGAAGCAGCTCAAAGAAACGCTAAATTTGTTTCAGATGCAATAGCTAGGTCTATTCAAGATTCTGGTTTAAAAGGGGCAAGTGCTAATTCTGATGAAGTGTTTAAATTAATACAAAGAGATTTAGATAAAATATATGGCACATCTGATGATTTAATAAAACAAGCAAACAATAATTTAAATAAGTTAGTTAACACTGAAATTAACAAATTAAACGATTTGTATAAACAAGGTTCTTTAAATGAAATAGAAGTTATTGAATCCTTACAAACATCAAAAAGAATTTTTGATGAAGATACTGATGCAATATTTGCTCAAGCAAATAGTTTTTTAAAGAACAAAGAATATATAGATACAGAACCTCTTTACACAAGATTTAAACAACTGGTTGATTTAAATCCAGCATCTGGATTAGAAGATTCAATTGTTGGTAGATTGATATTAGGAACTAAAAATCCAAAAACTGGTGAGTTTAAAGGAGGATTTAAACTAGGAGAAAATAAATATGCGTCAACAAATATCTCTACTATGAAGAGTATTAAGAACGCATTAAGAAATACGGAGTTTGATCCTTCGTTAATAGGAACTCCAGAAAAAGCTATCTTAACAAAAATATTACAAGCTGTAGATTATTCTACTAATAAAGCTAATTTAAAACTTACTTCTAATCCTATTTCTTTTGGTTTTTCTACAGAAGAAGTGGTTAATGTTAAGAAAGGTTTAGATTTAATATCTAAAGGTGAAAAGTTTTATGAAAACGGTATTAAAACATTTCAAACACCTATTTCTCAAAATTTAACTAAAAAGTTTTTAAAGAATGATTTTGATCCAGAACAACTATTAGAAGAAGTTGTTATTCCAAAAAGAGGAGAAAGTTTACAAAACTTTTTAAATTCAGTTCAAGGTGTAAAGAGTCAACAAATAGTTCCTGCTCAAGCTGGTCTTGATTTTAATACATTTGTTAAAAATAAATATGGTCTTGATATAGGAGAATTTGATGCGATACCAGAAGGAGATGTATTAAAAAAATCTATTATATCAAGATTTGATAGTATTCAAGAGTTAGCAAATAAAGTTCAAGCGGCTAGAGGTCAAGGTGAATCTATAAAAGAAACTGTAAGGCAGACTTTAGCTAGAAAATATTTAGAAAGAATGTTTAATGAAAACAGAAACGCTTTTGGTGATTTAAGTGCATCTGGCGTTGCAGATAAGATAGCTAAACTAGGCAATACTGGTAAAGTTTTATTTGGAAAAGAGTACAATGATGTAATGAGATCATTGCAAGATATTTCTTCCTCTGGTCAAAAATTAACTCCTGATCAAATAGCAAGATTAAAGGGACTTCCAATCGCTGATCAAGTTGATCAAATAAATTCACTTACTCAATCAACTAAGCAGATTAGCAATGAAATGTTAATGCGATCTTTGAGCACGGCAGTTAATCAAGGAAATATAGAAGGAATAACAGACATAATTCTAAGACCAGGAAAAAGAGGTGCAACTCTTGTAAGACAAGCAAAACAGTCTTTAGGTAATGATACAATGGATGCTGTAAAAGAATCAGCACTTAATAGAATATTGTCAGAACTTCCTGACCCAAATACTGGTGGTAAAGAATTTATTGAAAAAGTATTTGATGGGTCTTACTCTACTCAATTAAAACAAGTTTTAAAAGGTTATGATGATAATGTTTTAAAAGAATTGCTTGGTGATGGAGCAGATGTTTTACAAAATTTAGCAAGACAATCAGAAATTATCTCACAAAAACCAATTAAAGGTTTAGGGGGTCTTGTTGCTGCAACCACGATTACATCTTTGGGAATAGGAGCATACTTTACAACAGGTATAATTGCACCTTTAGGTTTAGCTGCTGGATTAAAATTTATGTCTTGGTTGTTAAGAACCCCTGGTTATGTAAAGTTATTGTCTAGACCAACTGGTGTTAGACCTGGATCTGGTGAATATGATAAACTAGGAAGAGCAATCGAAATGTACTTTGAAACAACTGGTCAAGCTGCTTCACAACAAACTCAAGGTTATGGATTGGCTACACCACTTGCTCCAGATAAACCAGAAGACCCTGCTCAAATAGCTCCCGTTATACCTACATCTAGATTAGAACAAACGGCAATTAACGTACAACCTCCATCAAACGCATCAAGTGCAAATATTAATTTGTTGGCTACAAATCCAATTATTAATCCTAATCCAAGAACACAAGCATTAGCACAATCATTACAAGGAAGAAAATAATGGATATCTCAAAATTAAAAGATCAACTCATCATTGATGAGGGGGTCAAATACGAAACATACCTCGATCACCTTTCGCTAAAGACGTGCGGCATAGGTCATTTGTGCAGAGAGGACGAGCCAGAATATGATCTGGAACTAGGTGCAAAGGTATCAGAAGACAGAGTTACAGAACTCTTTGAACAAGATATACAGACTGTTATCCAGGACTGTAAGAAAGTCTATGATGATTGGGACAATCTACCAGAAGAAGTAAAACAGATTGTAGCAAACATGATGTTTAACCTAGGTAGACCAAGATACAGTAAATTTCGTAAGCATATACAAGCTGTTATGGACGGGAATTGGCAAGAAAGTGCCAATCAGATGCGTGATTCGAGGTGGCATAAACAGGTGCCAAATCGGGCGGAGCGTTTATGTAAGCGTATGGAAGAGATAGAAGTCTAACCAACTTCTCCCCAATTATCACCTAACTCCTGGTCAACTTTACTTGGAACTTTTAGTTCAAGACCCGTTTCCATAATCTCCTTGATCCTTGATGCTTGATCCTCGGACTCTATACTAAAGCACAGTTCATCATGTACAGTGATCAAAGGACAAAACCCTTCTGCATAACAATCTGCCATAGCCTTCTTTGTTTGATCTGCGGCACTGCCTTGTATAAGTTTGTTCAATGCCTTGTAAGTAAAGGCTCTTCGTATGCTAGGTCCATACTCTTTATGTGCTTCTTCATACTTCAAAGGTTTCTTATAGCCAAAACTATTTGGCTCCCATAAATTAAAACGGCAACGTCTACCTAAGATAGTTCGTATCTGTCCGTATTTAGATGCTCTGGAAGAAACCATATCTGCTAGACCCTTTACAAACGGCACACGAGAATGGTATTTACTCAATAACTCTTTGGCATCTTCTTTTGTTATATCAAGAGTGTTTGCCAACTTACCTATACCCATACCATACATAATACCAAGGTTAACTGTCTTGGCTTGTTTACGATTAATCTCAGCCATATCTGCCACCATCTGATGAAAGTCTGGATCGTCTGTATGATACTGTTCTACAAGTTCATCAATCTTGGGGTGTTTATCTTCGCCCAGACTCGCACAATAATGAACCAATAACCTTGGCTCCTGGCTTGAATAGTCAAAGCTACCCCACTTTGTGCCTTCTTCTGGTAGAAACAAACCTCTTATCAAAGACTTAATCTCTGGATCTCTCGCAGGTATCTGCTGTAGGTTTGGATTAGAAGAGGAGAAACGACCTGTAACTGTACCTCCATCATCTGATCTTAGCTGATGAAACTCACAATGTATTCTGCCCTTATGCTCATATCTTAATATACTATCGATAAATGTATTGTTTGCCTTATCAACTTCTCTTAGTTTCAGTATCTTTGATGCAATAGGATGTTCACAAGTCTGTAAAAAAGCTTTTGTAAAAGACGGCTGATTATTGCTCTCTGTTCGTCCGTAAGGAACTTTGTAGAAGTCAAACACAGATGCAATACTTGTTGCAACCCAGGGTAATACCTCCAGACTAGTTTCTTTCTTTATGTCAAGAACTAATTTATCTTTTATTTTTATTAATTTTTTTCTTGCTTTTTCAGCTTGATCAAGATCTACCCTTACACCTTTTCTTCGCATATCTAAAACAACAGGTATTAAACTTGTTTCTAAATCAAATACTGTTTCTAGACTTTGTGACGTAATCTCTGTCTGCAATCTATCCCATAGCTTTAACGTCATAATTACATCTTGCTCGGCATATGCACCAACGAACTTTGCAGGTAATCGCCACATCTCTTCTTTAGCATCTATACCCCAATCACTCGCTGTTGCCCTCAAAAGCTTTTCATCTTTTCTCATGTCTATGTAATCACGTCCTAAAGCATTTAGAGCATAGGAAAACCTATTCTCATCTACCAAAGGTGCAGCAACCATTGTATCTATGATCTTGCCCTTCACATCAACACCAGAGGCATATAGCCATCCCATATCATACATAGAGTTATGCATAATCTTTGGAATGTTAGGAGTGTTTAACTGATCTTTTAACCATGCCATAACTCTGTCTTCTGACAAATTACCACCTGCTTCATGACGTATAGGATAATAACCCATGAAATCCCCACCTGCGATAGCTATGCCAACAACATATCCATCATTGCGTGTCCACCCTGGACCTAGCTTTTTAAGATTTGGATCTCTTGTCTCTAAATCTATGGCAATGTATTTACAGTTTGTTAGATCTGGAAACTCAGTAGGAGGTGTCCAATCATTTTCCATTTGGTCAAGTTCAAGACGTTCAAGAAAATGCATTGTACTGTTATCTCTCATTCTTCTCTCCTCCTAATGCAGCATATCCACATATATCAATCCACGAGTCCTCATGGTCTGGTGTTTCAATCAATCTGGACAACTTAACAGCAATCATACAAGCATACACTTGTTCAACTGTAATATCTTTATCAAGTATTGGACTCCAGAGTTCGGCTATCCTTTTGTGGTTAAGGTAAGCATCACCATAATCCTTTGCCCTTTCACCACTAATCAATACTTTTGCTTTGTCTAAAATTTGTTCTCTTTTCATATTTGATACCTATACTCTGAATTAGTTTCGATTATGTGTAAGTTTTCTTTTGTTCTTGTAACACCTGTGTAAAAGACTCTGTGCTCATCATCTTGATGTTGATTCTTAACACAAGCACGAGATGACTCTGACATAAGTATTACATTGTCATCCTCTCCACCTTTCATTGCGTGTATGGTTGATATATCAATTCTTGGAGACTCAAAGTCTTCTCCTCTTCTAGTCAACGAATCCATATAGAACCTATCATCTTTTGAAACATCTAACATATCTCTTGAATTTGTGTCTTTGGGAGCAATCATTCCATAATTATTAACTAAATCATCATAACCTAGAATAAGATCATGATCTAAAAACTCTAGTTGTTTTGTGACACCACGTTTTATCTTTGCCTTTTCTCCCATTTTGGGAAGTACAGCATACAAGTCTTTAATCATCTGCAAAGGTAACTTACTACCCTTTTGCAAAAGCTCCCAAGTATTCATGTTTTTAATCATATCTTGATTTAAACTTGGTTTTCCATACAAGTTGTACAGATATCCGTCTTCTCTTAAAGCTTCAGCTATGCTTTGTACAATCTTATTGGTACGAGCCATAATTGTCCACGAACCTTGGTCAATGTCCACATCAAACAAACTAAGATGATAGTTAACATTGCCTTCCTTTGCTAAAGGTTTCCAATCCTTTTCTTGTCTATACGATATCCTCTTTACAATCCTATTAGCGACAGAGTACACCGATCTAGGAACTCTATGACTTTGTGTTAAAACTTCTATGGTATCACAGGCATTTATAAAATCTTTTACATCAACACCGTTCCATCGATGAATACATTGATCATCATCCCCCGCATACCAAATCTCTTTTGCATTCTGCTTCATAACATAAACTTGTTCCCATTGCAGTGGAGTTAAGTCTTGTGCTTCATCAACAATCAACAGATCTAGAGAAGGAGAACTTCCTTGATCTACAAAACCTTTAATCATATCCGTAAAATCTACTTTATCATTTTCTTTTTTGTAGTGCTTGTAGACTGCCTCTAACTTTTTTAACAATACCCAATGTAGATTATAATCGTCTGTATCGTTAAACTGTTGTCCTAAAGATATACATCTCATAATTGATCTATGTATAATCTCAAGATACTTATTACCTTCTCTAGCTGATACACTAATCAATCCGTCTTGAATGTTTCTTGCAGTGCCATTATCAAACACCAACCCAACTTCAATACCAATCTTGCCAAAATCATATTTAGACATGACCTGTTCTTTCTTAAAACCTAACCACTGAAAACCTGTTGAGTGCAAAGTTCTGAACCAGGGTGTATCTTCTTCTGTAAGATTTAACTCTGTAGCAACTCTCGATCTAGCCTCCTCAACCGATTTGCGAGAAAAAGATACAAAGCCTATCTTATCTGGTGGTGTACCTTTTTTCAACGCATCACGAACCACGTTAATTAACGTATATGTCTTGCCGCATCCTGGCGGTCCAAAGATCAACTTCTCTGACACTATTTTGTCCTTGGTCTAGTGTTAATCCAATCAGACACATCTTTTCGTATCCATCGCATAGGACTCTGCTTACTCTCAGCACCTAACTTCAATGGTCGTGGAAAGATACCTTCGTCCATCCATCTGTAGATGGTAGACTCGGAAACCTTTATCCATTCGACTATCTCCGTCAATGTGAGAAGCTCCTCTTCTTTAGAATGGGATGTCGGATTCATTACTGCTCTCCTCTATTGGTAATTCAACTTCTTCTTCATGAAACTCTGGAACCCACCAAACTCGTATGTTTGACCATTTTCCAGTTTCATCATCTTTTAATTTATATACACCATGACAATTCTGACCACCATTCAAGTCTCTTAACCTTTGTTGAAGTTGCGGTCTGGTATAATTAGTAAATCCACGTTGTTTTAAGAACTCTTGTAATCCTTTAATTGTAAAGTAAGTTAGATCGTTTTCCGTCCACGGCTTACCTATATTTAGTTCCTCTGGAGATCTTGCCCTAATTCTACTTGTACAAAACACTTGCAACAATTCTTTGAACTGACCTTTCATTGTTAATTCCTCTGGTACTTCAATAGTTGTAGCTTTTTCTAAAAGACGATTTATCAATGTCTGCCAATCACTAGGCTTCATAATTGGTGGCATATAATTTAACTGCTCGATACAAGCCTCTTGAAAATGCTGTTGCATTTGTAACTGCTTAGTAGATATCTCAAGCCGTTTACCATTTACATCAACAAAGAATAATCTTGGATCTGACAACAATATTGTAAGACCTCCTATCGAAGGTGCAGCATCACCATTGCCTACTCCAAACTTCCTTGTCTTGCATACTTGTTTGTCACAATGGCTTTTTAAAGGCTCTACACTACATTGATACTGATACTCTTTCTTTTCGTGCTGTTTCTGTAAAGCAACTATTTCTGTAGCAGGTAAAGGCGGAGAGGAGTATTTTTGATTAATATCTTCAAACATCTTCTGCCAGGTGTCCTTATCCTTCTTTTGACAATATGTGCATACATTAAATAGAACTGTGTTCCTTGAACCTTGTGGCACACCCAAGTTTAGAAACCCTTGCAAACAAGGAGGAGCATCAGAGAACTCCTCTCTTCTTGTACCAAAATCTATTTTGTTAATATCATATAACGTAGTTTTTTTCTTTTCAGCTTGTGCAAGAAACTGTTCCAAACTTAAATCCTTACCCTTTTCATCAACTGCGTACCGAACTGTCTTATCACTATCAAAGTATGGTAAGTTTATAAAGTTACCTACATCACCACGATCTGCCAATATCTGGTCTTGTTTTGGAAATATCTCACAACCAGAAAAACCTAATGCTGCGGCAATCTCGAACATATGATCACGAAACTCTGCAGCGTTAACCCAATCTTTCATAAATATAAATATATGTGCACCACCAGACTTTGAACGACAAACAACGGCAGGTATCTTCAATACCTTACACTTGTTTACAACCTCTTTGTGGTCAACATTATAGGTATCAATGTCAAGAACACCAAACTTGCATTCATTACCATCGGTGATTGGGATCGATCCAATACCTTTAACACCTTTTAAATGACCTTCTATCATTTCAACAGACAAAGGTGTTTTTACGATAATGCTTTTTGCTTCAGCTTTACCATTACGTCTCATACTGCCCACAGTTGTTTCACCATGTGCTAGGTTAGAGCCTTCAAATAAATCAAAAAATTTCTGTGTTACTGACATGAAAAAAAGTAGCAGTGCTATGGAGAAAACACTGCTACTCCACTACACCCTAAAAGGGTGCGTCTTCTTGATTTTCAGAAACAGCCTTGGCTTCTCCCTTCATAACTGAAGATCGAAAGCTTTTCGCTTCATCAAACAAAGCCTTAGAATCCACTAGATCGACTTTCTCTACATTGAGATTGTACCATGTACCTAGTTCATTGGATTCTTCAACTGTCTTTATTCGCCACTTGGTAGCAAACAAAGCAGGTTGTTTGAACTCTCCCTTTTTGTCTTGGATCTTGAACATTGCTATTTGTGTCTTCCACCTACGACTTACCTTTAACGCAGAAGATTTCATATCAATGATAGCAGGTTGTGCACTGCCATCGTCATTCAAGACCATACAATAGTGCTGATCAGACTTAACTAACTGATTACCACTAGGAAGTATCTCTACACTTCTGTCTCTAGTTGTTTGACTAAGAACAGGTGAATCCACTTCTATCTCACCCACAAAGCCACCGCCTTGATCTCTTGGTACAAACTCAAGATACTTTGTTTCCTGGTAGCAAGGTATAACTACTATACCTTTTTCACCATCCCAGAACTCGCCTGTAACAGTATTAAATAAATCACCT
>Ga0208157_1001625_pt1 | contig 9925 bp, 9 predicted proteins | sample 5_EtaG_FD_184077 | JGI IMG/M metagenome (GOLD analysis project Ga0208157, IMG submission 184077) | Marine viral communities from the Subarctic Pacific Ocean - 5_ETSP_OMZ_AT15132 metaG (SPAdes) (version 2) | ecosystem: Environmental > Aquatic > Marine > Oceanic | place: Pacific Ocean | collected...
CAAAACGACCAAGGCACAAGCACAAGCTGCTGATATAGGAGATATTTCCGAACTTAACGGGACAGCTCAGATACTTAGAGACAAACCGTATGATGCTAATCTAAAGTTCGCAATACAAAGTAATGATGAAGCCGTAACACAAGATGGCCGTATGGCTATAACTTTTCTTGATGAATCAACGGTAAAGCTTACCGAACACAGTCAATTACTAATTGACGAGTATATTTATGATCCCGACCCAAGCAAAGCTAAGATGGCACTTACCTTTGGACTTGGTACAGCCAGATTTATTACAGGCAATCTTAATCGTATAGATAAACAAAACATAAAACTTAAAACACCTACAGCTAACATAGCAATACGTGGGACTGATTTTACGGCTACAGTTGATGAATTAGGACGTAGCCTTATTATTTTGTTACCAGACGCTCTAGGGCTCTCTAGTGGCGAAATAGAGGTAGTTACTGCTATGGGCACCGTTTTACTAAACAAACCTTATGAAGCTACTACAGTAAGCGTATTTGAATCAGCTCCCACCAAACCAGTCATTTTAGATCTTACGCTTGATGTTATAGACAATATGCTTATTGTAACTCCTCCAAAAGAAGAGGTTTTGGTTGAAGAAGAAACCACAAGTACACAAGCAGATAGCGTACTAGATTTTAACGATCTTGATATAGACTATCTTGCAGAAGATTATTTAAAAGAAGATAGTTTAGAGTTTACTGAGCTAGATATTAATTATCTTGATGTTAATTACCTTGAAGACTTGTTAAATGTACTAGATGCACTAGCTGTAGCAGAAGATGAGGATCAACTAGCACAAGCCACTAGCACACAAATAGCTGGCACTTTATTAGGTAAAGATCCTGATACTCAAATTACAACTTTAATTACAGGTAACGTAGTAAGTCTTAGAAGAGAGGTTAGCGAAAGCGTTAGAGTAGATCTTAATGGTAGTAATGCCTATACGGTTATTTTGATACAAGATGGTGTATCTAATATAATAAAAATCAATGGAGGAAGTGATAGCGTTATTACTATCACTCAGAGTGATTAAATGAAGAGACTATTATTACCTTTACTTATAATACTATCATTACCTGTATTATTTCAAAGCACGCCTACAGAGATAATAAAACTCAAAGTGTATGACACTTTTATAAAAACACCTGGACCATCAGGCAATTTTGTAATTTTAAACATAACTGAAGAAGATGTAGAAATAGAGGGTGGTTATCCCTTACCAAGACAAAGATTAGCAGAAATACATATAGATTTACTGAATGAAGGAGCCGTAGGTGTAGGTTGGGTTATATCTTTTCCTCAAGCTGATCGTATGGGTGGTGATGAAATGTTTGCTTCTGCTCTTGGTTATTCACCATCTGTGATAGCTATGTTTGAAGACGGCAAAGGTCAATTTCCAAAAACGCCTGGTACTGTTGTAATGGGAGAGGATAATGGTGGTATAATTTCTACGGGAGTGAAGGAAAACCTAACTCTACTATCCAACCACTCTTACCAAGGTTTAGCCATTGCTCCCACAGATATTGATCAGTTAGTTCGCAGAATACCACTTTTAGTTAAAACACCAAATAACGAATGGATACCCAGTTTTGGTACACAAATATATAAATCTTTGTTTGATGTAAAAACTTACATTATAAAAACTAATGATAATGGTATAGAAGAAATATCAATAAGAGGAATACCACCTGTTAAAACCGATAGCCTTGGTCGTAAGTGGATTAGCTGGGTAGATACACCACAAACTACACTATCTGAAATGAATGTTGCAAACAAGTTTGTATTTGTTGGTGTTACTGCTAACGGAGTTATGCCACAGATAGCTACACCAGTTGGATTGCTTGAACCACATAAAATACAAACAGCACTAGCAGAATCAATACTTATACAAAATAGTCCTTACATACCTGATTATGCTTTATCTGTTGAATTGCTAAGTCTTTTTGTTTTTATTAGTTTGGTATGGTTTGCTTTGCACCTATTAGGTATTACTTGGGGTATAACGGTAGCAACAATACTTATGATTATTACTTCTTTAACAGGATATTATCTAATTCAAAAAGGCTTACTAATAGATGTTTCTTGGACTTTAATATCTGAATTTATTACAGGATCTATAGCTTTTTACTTAAGATTTAGACAACAATACAAACTAAGACAGCAGATTAAAAAACAGTTTGAACATTATCTTGATCCAAGACAAGTAAAAAAACTACAAGATGACCCTAGTTCTCTAGTGCTTGGTGGTGAGCGTAGATATTGCACCTTTTTATTTACAGACGTAAGAGGTTTTACTGCTATGTCAGAACGATTGGAACCAGAACAAGTAACAGAAATTATGAATAAAGCTCTTACAATACAAGCAAATGCAGTAAAAAAATACGGGGGCATGGTAGATAAATACATTGGTGATGCTATGATGGCTATATTTAACGCACCGATTGATCTACCCAACCATGAAACTTTAGCCGTTCTTTGTGCTGAAGAAATACAGCAAAATATAAAAGATGCTAATTTAGATGTAGAAATAGGTGTAGGAATCAATACAGGTAATGCCCTTTTAGGTAACTGTGGATCCGAAGATAGGTTCGATTATACGGCTATTGGAGATGCTGTTAATCTTGCGGCTAGATTAGAGAGCTCAACCAAGGATGTTGGAGAAGATATTGTTATAGGTTATGATACTATTAGTGCAAGTAATTTTAGCAACGAATTATTGTTAAAAGAACTTGATAGTATTTTTGTTAAAGGCAAAGAAAAGCCAGTTAAAATATATACGTTACAAGATGGTTAATAAAAAAATGACAGTAAACGATGTTGCAGAAAGACTTACAAAGCTAGAAACAATATCTCATGAACGCTGGAAAACTGCTTTTAATGAGTTTTCTGACATTAAACAAGAAATTACTTATATAAACTCAACCATAAAAGCTGCAACCTTTGGGGTGTTTGGCTTTATTGGTGCTATAGGTATTGCAGTATTAACGAGGTTTTTAATATGAAAGGATTACTTAAAAATATTGTAGGTGCCGTAGCTCCTACATTGGGATCTGCCATGGGTGGCCCACTTGGTAATATGGCTATGGGTAAAATAGCTGAAGTCTTAGGCGTATCTAATGACCAAAAATCAGTACAGCAAGCAATACAAAATGCAACACCAGAACAGATGTTAGAGCTTAAAAAAGCAGAACAAGAGTTTGAAGTGCAAATGAAAGAACTTGATGTTGATGTATTTAAACTAGAAGTAGCAGATAAACAACACGCTAGGGGTATGTTTAGCAAAGACTGGACTGCTAGAATTATAGGCTTATTTACTATCGGTGGCTTTCTTGGTTATATATTCTTGGTGACCCTACAACCACCTGAACAGAACAGCGAGGCACTTATAAATTTAGTGCTTGGTTATCTTGGAGGACTTGCGAGTGCAATTATTTCGTTTTATTTCGGAGCATCTCATTCCCCAGAAAAAGGAGACTAATATGCAAATATCTCAAGAAGGCATAGCCTTAATAAAAAAATTTGAAGGTTGTGAGCTAGAGGCTTACAAATGTGCAGCTGGTGTATGGACAATAGGATATGGATCTACCAAAGGTGTTAAAGAAAAAGACACCATTACACAAGAAGAAGCTGATGCGTTACTTTTACATGAAATGAAAGAATATGAAAGTTATGTAAAAGATAGCGTTGCTGTTGATCTTGATCAAAATCAGTTTGATGCTTTAGTTAGTTGGGTTTTTAATCTTGGACCATCAAATCTTAAAGCTTCTACTATGTTAAAAGTTTTAAACAATAAAGAATTTGAAGAAGTGCCATCACAAATTAAAAGATGGAATAAAGCTGGTGGTAAAGTTTTACAAGGCTTGGTTAGAAGAAGAGAAGCAGAAGCCCTCTTGTTTGAAGGTAAAGATTGGACAGAGGTGTAAATGCCATTACAAAAACTAACATTCAGACCAGGAATAAACCGAGAGGGTACTGCTTACGATAATGAAGGAGGATGGTTTGACTGCAATCTTGTGCGTTTTCGTAAAGGTAGACCAGAAAAGTTTGGCGGATGGTCAAAATTAACAGACAACACTTATCTTGGTACAGCAAGAGCCTTACACGCTTGGATTTCTTTAGCAGGGACGAAGTACCTAGGACTTGGCACAACTTTTAAGTATTATATTGAGAGTGGTAATAATTTTAATGATATTACACCTATAAGATTAACCACATCAGCTGGTGATGTAACTTTTTCTGCATCAAACGGAGATGCTACTATAACCGTTGCAGATACCTCACACGGTGCTGTTCAAAATGATTTTGTTACATTTTCAGGTGCATCTAGTTTAGGAGGCAACATAACTGCTGCCGTGTTAAATCAAGAATACCAAATAGTAACCATAGTAAACGCTAATAGTTATACTATAGAAGCAAAAGATACTTCTGGCACTACAGTAACAGCTAACGCATCTGATTCAGGTAATGGTGGATCATCTGTTGTAGGAGCATATCAATTAAATGTTGGATTAGATGTTTATGTACCTGGTACAGGTTGGGGTATTAACGGTTGGGGATCTGGTGCCTTTGGTAGCACATCTGCTTTAAGTGATAGTAACCAGTTAAGAATATGGACACATGATCATTTTGGTGAAGATTTAATAATTAATCAGAGAAACGCAGGTATATACAAATGGACAGAAAATAATGGTGTGGGGACAAGAGCTGTAGAACTTTCGGGTATTTCAGGTGCTAATTTAGTTCCTACTAAAGGGTTACAAGTATTAACATCAGAAAAAGATAGGCATCTTATTGTTTTAGGTGCAGATCCTATATCTGGCTCGTCAAGAACTGGTACAATAGATCCTATGTTGATTGCTTTTAGTGATCAAGAAAATGACACAGATTTTGAACCACTATCTACAAATACAGCAGGCTCTTTAAGACTTTCATCAGGTTCATCAATTATTGGTGGGGTTAAGTCAAGACAAGAAATATTAGTGTGGACTGACACAGCCCTTTACAGTATGCAGTTTATTGGACCGCCTTTTACCTTTGGTATTAATTTAATCAACGAAGGTACTGGATTAATAGGTCCTAAAGCCGCTGTAACAGCACCAAGTGGCCAATATTGGATGAGCTACAACAACTTTTACTCATATAATGGTAGTGTTCAAACTTTACCTTGTTCAGTACACAACTATGTTTTTTCAGATATAAACTTAACACAGTCATTTAAAATTAACGCATTTACGATAAAAGATAAAAGCGAGGTTGGTTGGTTTTACTGCTCATCAAGTTCAGATGAAATAGATAGATATGTTATATACAACTATGTAGAGGGCATTTGGTTTTACGGACAGTTATCAAGAACTGCTTGGCTTGATTCAGGCATTGTAAATTATCCAAGAGCTGTATCAAGCGGTTATCTATATCAACAAGAAACAGGATTTAATGATGATGGCTCACCTATGACAAATGTATTTATTGAAAGTTCGGATATGGATATAGGAGATGGAGAACAATACAGTTTTATAAAACGTATTATACCAGATTATAAATTTATACAAGATACAACTAATAATGGTAGTGTAAATGTTGTTTTAAAAACAAGAAACTTTCCTGGTGACTCTTTAACAACAAACTCTACAAGTGCAATAACTTCTTCTACACAACAAGCTTTTGTGCGAAGTAGGTCTAGGCAAATTGCATTAAGATTTGAATCTGATGATGATGCTACTAATAATGGTAATTTATCAATAGGATGGAGATTAGGGGCTACACGTATAGATATAAAGCCAGATGGTAGAAGATGAGCAAACTTTTACAAACACAGCTACCTTTAGCTAGTGATAATGTTACATCAGATCTGTTTAACAGATTAGTAAGAATACTTGAAATTAACCTTGGTTCTGTTGATCTTGATAATGTAAGACAAATTAGCGATGCAGAAAAAAACACCCTTAAATTTAATGATGGTAGCATTATTTGGAATACAACAGTTGGTGTTCTACAAGTTTATACAGGTAATAAATGGGTAGATATAGGTGAAAGAACTCTACCCAAAGGTTTTGAAATGACAGCAGAGGTTGGTGCAGTAACAATAAGCACAGGTGGTGATACTGTTATAACACTATGAATACAGCAGAAGATTTATACAAAAGATATGTTATAAAAAACCATCTACTGTGTTACCCAGCTGATTGGTATATACAAAAGGATACGTTTCATGCAGTAAAAGACTCTATTCAGCCAATAGTAAACTTCTATGAAGATAGTGGTACACAAGAAAGAAAAGACACACCTTTAGACGAAATAATACAAGAACCACTTAAAGATGTGTATACAGTACCATTCTTCTCACAAAAGTTTTGCGACATACTTTTAGACGAAATGAAAAGCCTAGAAAGACATTTTGGGTTTAAACCTAACCCTGAAGAGGATAATTTAAGACAAATACCAGAAATAACTTTTCAAGATAATTGTCCACAAATCTTTCAATCTTTGATGCAAACGATATATACTATTGGTAATCCTATATTTTTGAATATTTGGAATCGTCATGTTGATAGTGGCGGAATACAAATAGCCAACTATAATTTAAAGGATAAAAGACAAGGTGCTTGGCATCACGATGCAAGTGCTGATATAAGTATGGTAGTGCCTCTTAACACAGGCGATTACCAAGGTGGCGGAACTGAATTTTTAAAACGTGGTACAGTCGAGCCATTACCAACAGGCCACGCTCTAATTTTTCCGAGTTTTACTCATATGCATAGGGGACTTGCAGTAGAATCAGGAGATAGATACTTATTAGTATTTTGGTTAAAATGTAATGAGGAATGATTTGAGCATGAATGAAATGAATAATCTAAGTGGTATAGCAGGTCTAGGTAGAGGAGAGGACAGTATGCTTGCCCATGTAGCACCAGGGGAAATGGTTGTTCCACCAGTTATCTCTCCACAAACACAAAAAATTATAGAACAAGAAATGATGTCTGCTGGACTAGATCCTAGTGAATATACTGTAGGTCAAGGTATGTCTATCAACCCTATAACAGGTATGGCAGAGTTTGGGTTTCTTAAAAAACTTGGTAAAACTTTAAAGAAAGTAGTTAAAAAGGTAGCACCTTTAGCAGGAGCTTTGTTAATACCTGGCGTAGGTGGTGCATTAAGTGGAGCTTTGGGTGGTATAGGTAGTGCTCTAGGTATACCAAGTGGTATTGGTTCTAGCTTATTAGGTGGTAAAGGCGTTTTAGGTACGCTTGGCTCTATAAGAGGTGGTATAGGTGGTATGTTAGGAATGGGTGGTGAACAACCTGCACAACAAACCGTACAACAAGGAGATACTTTAACCAGTATTGCAGCAGCCAACAATGTATCAGTAAACGAGTTACTTGCTGCTAATCCTACTATTCAAGACGCAAATGCAATAGTTGCAGGTGACACCATAGCTATACCTGGTGTAAATGTTCCAAATACAGGTAGTGGTTTTAATATTGGTAGAGCAATATTAGGTAAAGGCAATACACCAAGTATTTTCAAAGGCATCGAAGATTCTTTAAAAGGCCCAGATGGTAAATTTGGTGGTGGTGATGGTAGTTTTATGGGTGTAAATCCAGGTCTTGCATCACTTGCGGCACTTTATGGAAAAGCAGTTAAATCTGACTTTGAAAAGAAAGAAGGTGGACTCAAAGACATAAGACAATCTGTAAGACCAGATCTAATGCCTGCACCTACATTTACAGGTTTTGATTTAGGTATAAGAGGTGCTGCTGAGGGTGGACTACAAGAACTTGATATGCGTATGGGTGGTCCAAGTATAGGTCCAGGAACAGGTACAAGTGATGACATACCAGCTATGTTAAGTGATGGTGAGTTTGTTATGACATCTGCTGCTAACAATGGATTAGGTGGTTTTAAAGTAACAAAAACAGAAACAGGTATAGAGCTTATACCAAATGGCAAACCAGACAGACAGAAAGGTGCAAAGAATATGGACAAACTTATGAAGACCTTTGAGCAATTCAACAAAGTAGGGCAAGCATAATGGGCTTTCTTTCAAAAGCATTTAGAGAAAATATTATGTCACCGATAGGCAGACCTAAAAGAATTACTGGTACAAGACCTATATTTAAAGATCCTGAACCAATGTTACCTAACACACCTATACAACCTCTGCCACTTGTACCACAAGTGCGTAGTCCATTACAAAATGCGTTTGATAAAATACAAAATCAATTACAGCCTATGGCTCCACCTATGGTACCACCACCAATAATACCTATAAAACCACCATCAATAGGTGGTGCAGGTGGAACAGATTTTGAAGACAAGCGATCATTAGGTAGAGAAAGAAGTGGTTTGGGTCCACCAGAAAGACCTCCTGTAGCTGGTGGAACAGCGTTACGAAAAAGGCAAGATCTACAAAGAATACCACCACAAGATTTTGGCTTTGGCCCAGGTATTAGACCAACAGAGATTCGTGGACTAGATGGACAGTTTATTGGTTCAGCAGGTGTAACGCCTCCAGATTTTGTAGCAACAACAGGACAAGAAGTTTTTGATAAAGATTATTTTGACAGAATTGGAATACCAGAGAATTTTGAGATTGGTTCTCTTGCAGACATGGTTGGAAATGAAGTACAAAAACCAACTGTTCCTCCAATTGAACCTACCCCTACCACGCCAGCTGCAGCGACAACAGATGTGGGGGCAGTACCCACCCCATCTATGCCTATGGGTGCAATAGATCCTGTTTTATTAGAACAACGAGCATCTGAAATAATTACAGATCCTTTAATAAGATCTCTTTATTTTGGAACTCAAGATTCACCTGGATTTTATCAACAACTTCAACAAGCAGGTGCGAACCTAATTGGTAGCGATGTACCTTTACAACAAACAGCAGGATTAACACCATTAGAATTACTTGCAAGACAGCAAGCTGTAGCAGGTATAGGTGGTTTTGAACCATTCTTACAACAAAACAGAGATTTGGTAAATCAAGCTATAGAACAATCAAGAAGAGCAGAACAGTTACAAGACCCATATTACACACAAGCTGAACAAATTTATCAAGATACAATGGGTGCTTATGATCCAAGCATGACACAACAGTTCTACAATCCCTTTGAAGACGCTGTAGTGCAACAAACCATAGAAGATGTTATGAAAGCTGGCGATAAGGAAGATATTGCTGAGAGAGCTCGTGAGGTTAGTGCAGGAGCATTTGGCGGCAGTAGAGCTAGACTTGGTGCAGAAGAACGTAGACAAGACCTTGGAGAGGGTCTAGCAAAAGCATTAAGTGGTATAAGACAGACAGGATTTAGCGAAGCACAAAGAACAGGACTTGGTGAGTTTGCAAGACAACAAGCGGCCAAAAGAACTGGTGCTGAGGGATTGATGGGTATTGGTGTTGGTAGAGGTAGTGCCGCATCAGCACTTGGATCACAGCTAGCAGGATATGGTGGTGAATTGACAGGACTTGGTGCTACACAAGAAAGTCTGAGAGCTGGTCAAAGAGGTGAACTAGCAGGCTTTGGTGGAACAGGAAGAGGTATTGCTGAAACTGGTTTAAGTAGAATTTATCAACAACAACTAGGACAACAACAAAGACCATTAGGTGTGTTAGGACAAATAGGCTCTATGTTACCAGGCTATCAAGCATCAAAAACACAGATTGATTCTGGTTACGGTATGCCAACAGATCCATCAGCTGCAGGACTAGGTGCTGCATTCAGCGCTTACGGTGCTTTAGCTCCAAGACAAGGTAGTAGTTGATGAACTTCATGAATCGTAAAATGTTTCAGGCTGGTGGAAGCGTTACTTATGCAGATGGCAGAACTGACAACATAAGCATAGAAGATTTTACACAACAAATTAGTGCACTTTCAGATGCAGATTTATTTGCATTAAG
>Ga0208157_1001626_pt1 | contig 9923 bp, 14 predicted proteins | sample 5_EtaG_FD_184077 | JGI IMG/M metagenome (GOLD analysis project Ga0208157, IMG submission 184077) | Marine viral communities from the Subarctic Pacific Ocean - 5_ETSP_OMZ_AT15132 metaG (SPAdes) (version 2) | ecosystem: Environmental > Aquatic > Marine > Oceanic | place: Pacific Ocean | collected...
CCTACATTAGATATTTTACCAAACAATCCTTTTCAAACATATCAAGTAGGTTCAGCTATTGTAAACGTTTTATTACCAGGTCATGGTTATACAACAGGTGATATAAGAAGATTTAGAGGTTCACCAGAAACAGCAGGTGCTTTTAGCACTCCAAATGGAGTAGGAGGAATAACAGGATCTACAATTGCAAAAGCTGCTGGATATACTATAACTGTAGGAAAATATATTAGCGGTGCTACAAATACCACTGGAACAAACGGAACAGATTGGTTTCATTTTAGTGCTGATACAAACGCAACAAGTGTTGTAAACGGAGGAGGAGGATACCCAGTCTCAGTTGGACCGGTAACTTTAGAAGCATAATGTCAGGAATTAGTTACAACACATTAGTTACACAAATTAGAAACTACACAGAAGTAGATGCAAATGTATTTACAACAGATGTTTTAGAAAGTTTTATTTTAAACGCTCAACAAAGAATCATGATGGATGTACCCATGGATTCAGATAGATTCGTGGAGCAAGGTACAATGGCAACAGACGTAAATAATATTAGAGTTCCAGCAGGAGCTTTATTTATTAGAGGTGTAGAAGTATTTAACGCTGCTAACTCTACTGAAGCAGGTACATGGTTGGAAAGACGTGATCAAACATTTTTAAGTGAGTATGTAGGAAGATTAACAGGTCCAGAAGGATCAACAACTTCAGGATCAGATGTTACTGGAAAACCTAAATATTATTCAATGTTTGGGGGAGCAACTGGATTATCTGATACTACATCAGGATCAATTTATTTAGCACCTACTCCAGACGCTAATTACATATTTAGAATATATTACAACAAAATGCCAGATACATTAGAATCTAGTAATCAAACTAATTATATTAGTTTGTATTTTCCTCAAGGTCTGCTATATGCATGTCTAGTAGAAGCATATGGATTTTTAAAAGGTCCAACTGATATGTTGACACTATATGAAAATAAGTATAAAACTGAACTACAAAAGTTTGCAGCTATGCAACTTGGAAGAAGAAGACGAGACGATTACACGGATGGAACAATAAGAATACCAATCGAGTCACCGCCTCAGTAATAGGAGAAAAATATTATGGCAATAACATCGGCAGTTTGCACAAGTTTTAAAGTAGAGATTTTAAAAGGCATACATAATTTTACAGCATCATCTGGAAACACTTTTAATTTAGCTTTGTACACAAGTTCAGCTTCATTAGGAGCTGCAACTACAGCATACACAACATCAAACGAAGTAGCTAACGGAAATGGTTATACTACTAAAGGAAATGCACTTACAAGTGTAACACCAGTTGCTGACAGTACAACTGCAGTTTGTGATTTTGCAGACACTAGTTTTACATCAGCCTCTTTCACTGCTAGAGGTTGTATGATTTTTAACGATTCAGCTTCAGGAGACCCTTCATGTGTTATTGTTGATTTTGGATCAGACAAAACTGTAACAAGTGGAACTTTTACAATTCAATTTCCAACAGCAGACGCATCTAACGCAATAATTCGTATAGCATAAGGAGGAACTCCTTATGTCAACTACCTGGGGACAACACACTTGGGGTTCTAACTCTTGGCAATCAAACACAGTAACTGAAGTTGTAACAGGTCAAGCACTATCTTCATCTGTTGGTGATGGAACAAACATGGGTTTTCCTGCTCAAGGTTGGGGTGGTACTACTTGGAGTAATGGTGAGTGGGGTGAAGTTACAGATAACTCAGTAACACTTACTGGTCTTGGATTAACATCATCACTAAATGCAGAGGGATTATTATCTTACACATTAAATGGTTGGGGTAGAAATACTTGGAACTCAGAGTCTTGGGGAGATAGTGACAATCCAATTGTAACTTTAAATAGTCAAAGTTTAACTTCATCTGTCGGTTCATTAGAAGCTTTCAACTTAACAGGTTGGGGCGGAACTGGTTGGAATATTGGAGAATGGGGAGCAGTCAATGATAATAGCGTTGAATTAACAGGTTTATCAATGACAGCTTCTGTTGGTTCAACAATAGAAGCATACAACGAAGTAGGTTGGGGCCGTGATGGTTGGGGTGAAGAACTATGGGGTCAAGCAAATGACTTTGCTATAATTTTAACTGGATTAAGTTCAACTTCTTCTGTTGGTTCATTATCACCTGCTGATGTAATGGGTGTAACCGGACAATCTGCAACAACAAGTGTTGGTTCAGTCACTATGATTGGAGACGTTTCACTAACTCCAACAGGACAATCAGCAACTTTATCACAAGGATCATTATCACCTGCTGATGTAATGGGTTTAACAGGACTTGCATTAACTTCTTCTACTGGTTCTTTATCACCTGCAGACGTAATGGGATTAACAGGAGTTTCTGCAACTTTATCAAAAGGTGATATAGTAATTTCTACAAACCCTGTAATAGATTTACCAGGATTTGGATTAACTTCTTCAGTTGGAACAATTGCCCCTGCAGATGTTATGGGATTAACAGGGCTTGGATTAACTTCTTCAATTGGAACAATTAACCCTGCAGATGTTATGGGATTGACAGGAGTTTCTGCAACTGTTAGTGTAGGTAATGTAGCTCCATTAGGTTATGAAGCTGTTACAGGCACACAAAGTGCTGGATATAGTTCAGTTACAGCAACGCAAAGTGCAAATTATACTGAAGTAAATGCTGATAACTAATGTAATATATTATTGACAATGAGTTTAAAACAAATTAAAAAAAGATACTAATTAGGAGAACAAAATTATGGCATCAACTTATACGGCTCTCGGTGTAGAACTAATGGCAACTGGTGAAAACGCCGGTACATGGGGAACAAAAACTAACACCAACTTAAATATAATCGAACAAATTTCTGGTGGTTATTCTGTTCAGTCAATAGCAGGTGGTGCACAAACTACAGCTCTTACAGTTTCTGATGGATCAACTGGTGCAGTAATGTCTCACAGAATGATAGAATTTACAGGAACTATTTCTGGTAACCAAATAGTAACTATTCCTTTAGATGCACAAACATTTTATTTTTTAAGAAATACAACATCAGGTGCTCACACAGTACAATTTAAATATGCTTCTGGATCAGGTGGCACTGTTACTTTTTCAGCAACAGACAAAGGTGATAAATTAGTTTTTGCAACAGCTAACGATGGAACTAACCCTGACATAAAAGAGATTGCTTTATCTCCAGCAGGTACAGTAACAGAAACAGGCACTCAAACTTTAACTAATAAAACTTTAACAGCACCTAAAATTGGTACATCTATTTTAGATACTAATGGCAATGAGTTAATGCTTTTAACAGCTACAGGTTCAGCAGTTAATGAAATTACACTAGCTAACGCTGCTTCAGGTAATGCACCTAGTATTACAGCTTCTGGAGAAACTAATGTAAGTCTTAACCTAGTACCAAAAGGTACAGGACAAGTTCAAATTAACGGTAATACAGCATCGACTGTAGGAAAAGCTATTGCAATGGCATTAGTTTTCGGATAAAAGATCAATAGGAGAAAATAAATTATGGCAAATCCAAATCTAGTAAATGTAACATCAATAACAGGTGAGTCGGTACAACATGCATTGACTACTACTCTTACAGATGAAATTCTGGCAGCTGCTTCAGATACACTTGTAAAAATTAATAGTATCATAGTAGCAAATATTGATGGATCATCAGCAGCAGACGTTTCACTTTTTATAACTAAATCTGGTGGATCACCAATAGCAATTGCAAGTACAGTTTCTGTACCAGCAGATGCAACTTTAGTTGCAATAGATAAAAACACAGCTTTATATCTTGAAGAAGGTGATAACCTAGAAGGTGGCGCAAGCGCTAACGGTGATCTAGTGTGCACTGTAAATTACGAAATATTAAACGACGCGTAATATTTACAACTTGTAAGATTTGTTGTAAGAGTAATATATTATGGCTTTATATTTTGCAGAACTAAATTCAAACAACGAAGTTATCAGGGTAGTTACAGCTCCCGAAGATATTGTTTCAGCACCTAACGATGTAGCTGGTGAAACATGGTGTTCAGATAATATTCCTAACGATGAAACAATTCCATTAGTTGAGGGAGTTTATCCAGGTGTAGCTTGGAAACAAACTTACGTAGATGCTTTTGATGCAGTTACTAGATGGAATTATGCTGGTCCAGGTGACACGTATGATTCAACAAACGATGCATTTATAAAAAATGCACTTTATGCATCTTGGACATTAGATGACAAGTTTCAATGGGAACCACCAGTAGTTTATCCAACAGTAGATGATCAAGGACATTCTTTACCAAGAGATCGTTTTTATGAAGATAACTTACTTATTGATTGGAATGAAAATTTATTAAAGTGGATTGGACAAAGAGTTGTAGATGGTGTAACAATAACTAAAGAATGGAATCCAGATTCTTCAACATGGAGCATTAAAGAATAATTATGACAACAGGTTTTTTAACATCAGGTTTTAGTTTAGTAGGACAAGAAAATTTACAAAATGACGGTGGGGTTGTTGGTCCAGATAATACCCCTCAAGTAAACGATTTAGTAACATCATTTACATCACCAGGAACTTACGGTGGTGCTAGCCCTAAAAACAGTGGTCAAACAGGAAAAGTAATTCTTGTTGGCGGCGGGGGTGGTGGAGGAAAACAAGCCGGTGGCGGAGGAGCTGGCGGACTTGTAGTTATAGATAGTGCTAACCTTTCATCAAGTTTTCCAGTAACAGTTGGCGGTGGCGGTGGCGGAGCTGCACCCGGTGGAACTGCTAATGGCGGTTCTAGTACAAGTGCTCCTATTGGTGGAACTACATACACAGCACAAGGTGGCGGAAGATGTGGAAGAGCAACACCAAATTATACAGGACCATCAGGAACTTTTAACGGGGGAAGTGGTGGATCTGGCGGGGGTGGCGGAAGAGGAAGTCATAACCCTGCAACTAACAACCCTGGAGGATCAGGTAATCAACCAGGTGTATCAAACCCTGGATCAAACATAAACGCTGGTAATGGTGGTGGTGTTGGAAATTCACAATCAACACAAGATAATAGAATTGGCGGTGGCGGAGGTGGATCTGCACAAGGTGGTTCACAAAGCACTGCAGGAGAAGGAACAGCAGTATTTCCTTCTAAATCATTACCTCAATCACCAATTTTTGCGCCTGGTGGAACAGGAAAAATCGCAGGTGGTGGAGGTGGAGGTGCTAACCTTGCAAAAGGTGGTGGTGCCGGTAATTCTTATTTTACACCCCCAACAGGAACTAACGGATCTGGTGGCGGAGGAGGATCATGTTATAATGGTTCAAACCCTGGATCAAAAGGTGGTGATGGTGGAGTTCACGTTATAGAAGCAGGAGCAGGACCTTCTGTTTCAAGTGGAAGATGGTCTTTAAAAGCTGTATACTCTGCAGTAATAGATGACAACTGGCCAAGTTAATAAGTTTTAAAATTAAAAAAGAAAGACTATATAAATGTTACAGACGATAATCGTCGATGATTTTTTTGATAATGTAGATGATATAATTAATTTATCTAAAGAATTAAAATATCACACAGCATCAGAAAATGAAAATTGGCCTGGTATTAGAACAGAATCATTACACAGCACACACTATGATTTATTTAATAGTATAATTATTAAAATTTTAAATTATTTTTTTCCCAATAAAAAACTAGGTTACAGTGATTCTAAAGTTGTTTTTAGTAAATTAAAACATGGTGACCAGGGAAAAACAAGATTTCATGTAGATGATGATGCAAGAATAGCTGCAGTGATTTATTTAAGTGAAGGAGACATAGAAGGTGGAACTACAGTATTTGAAAATAATAATAAAAATAAAAAACAAATAATTGTTGGAAACACTTTTAACTCTATGATAGCTTATGATGGTAACAGACGTCATGGTTATACGTCGTTACTACCTTTTGATAGTAAAGAAAGATTAACTTTAAACATATTTATAGGAAACATAGATGGTGCATGAAAATCAATTTTGGATTTACGATAAAGTAATTCCAGAACATATTTGCGATGAAATAAAAAAACTAGGTTTAAGTAAAGATCTTGGAAAAGGTTTGACAGCTAACAAAACTCCTGAAGAACACCAAGACGATGGTCTTTCTGAGTTATTAACTTATAGAGATTCTGATTTAAATTGGTTAGATGAAAATTGGATATATAAAGAAATAAAACCTGTTGTTGAACAAGCTAATAAAGATGCTAGATGGAATTATGATTGGGATAGAATGGAGCAAGCTCAATTTACAAAATATGCAAAAGGTCAGTATTATAAATGGCATATGGATTCAAAAAACAAACCTTTTGATGATCCAGAAGATTTATTTTTATTTAATAAAGTAAGAAAATTATCTTTATCTATTTTATTATCTCACCCCGATGAATATGAAGGTGGTGATTTTGAGTTTGATTTTTCTAATGTAGAGGCGGGCACAATAAGACATCCGTTAAAAGAACTGTCTTCTAAAGGATCCATGGTTGTTTTTCCTAGCCATACTTTTCATAGAGTTAATCCTGTAACAAAAGGTACAAGATATTCTTTAGTTATTTGGTGTGTTGGAGATCCTTTTAAATGAAAAAAATACATTTTCTTTCTGGTTACTCTCGATCAGGAAATACATTTTTATCTTCTATTTTAAATCAAAATAAAAATATAACAGTAACTCCAAACAGTTGTGTTGTTGAAATAATGTATAATTTGTTTGAACTATATAAATCAGATTGGGTAAAAAATGTTCCTGAAGTATCTGGTTTAAACAATGTTTTAAAAAATCTTTTTAAAAATTATTATGAACACATAGACTCAGAATTTATATTTGAAAGAGGTGGGTGGGGAACTCCTTATAATTTAGGTATGTTAGAAAAATTAAATCATCAACCAAAGTTTCTTTTATTAGTAAGACCCTTAGTAGAAGTTTTAGCATCTTATGTAAAAGTACAAAAATCATATGATCCAGTTGACTTAGTGTACAATTTAATGCACCCAGATATCGGTAAGATATATTGGGATTGGCAATCAACAAGCAATATAATTAAAACTAATCAAAATTATCTGTTGATAAAATACGATGATTTGGTAAATAATACAGAAGAGAAGATGAAAGAGATTTATAGTTATTTTGAAATACCAGAATTTAAACATCAATTTAAAAATATTCAACCATTTACATATAATGGTGTTAAATATGATGACACTGTTTTTCAAGCTGATTTACATAAAATTAAATCAGAAATAAAAAAAGATGTTTACGATGTTGAAAAATATTTACCGAAGGATATTATAAAAAGATATGAAGGATGGGATTATTTTTAAAGAAAGACATTATTGTATTATAAGAAATACTTTGTCAGAAGAACTGTTAGGTTTTTTAACAGAGTATTATGCTAATAAATCTGAAGTGTACAACACTAAAAGAAAGTATAATTATATTAATAGATATAGTGTAGATGAAGGATTTGTTAATGATCCACAAGCAATTGGATCTTATTCAATATATGGAGACATACCCACTGATATGATTTTAGTAAAACTAAAACCTTTAATAGAACAAAACACAGGGTTAAAATTAAATGAACAATACTCTTACCTTAGAGTTTATAAAAAAGAATCTGTTTTAAAAGAACATGTAGATAGAGATGCCTGTGAAATTTCTGCTACTTTAAATATAGGTTGCGATAAGATTTGGCCGATATACTTAGAAGTTGAGGGCAAAACTGTAGAAGTTAAATTAGGTGTTGGTGATATGTTAATTTACAAAGGATCTATGCTAAAACATTGGAGAGAAAAGTTTGAAGGTGAAGCATGCATACAAACATTTTTACATTACAACGATGTAAATACTAGATCAATAAAATATGATCATAGACCACATTTAGGATTACCCTCTTGGTTTAAAGGTAAATAGTGAAAAGTTTTATCTTTATAAAAAAGAATGCTGTTAGCAAACAAAAATGTGAAAATATTATTGATATTTTAAATATTTCAAAATTAAATCCAGCCAGTTCTGAAATGATAAAAAATTTTTATGACGGTATGTCTGTAGACGTTTATAAATCAGAATGGAAAGAGGATCTTTTTAATTGCATATTAGAATATAAAAACCAGCATAAATTTTTAGACAGCATTTATCATTGTGAATGGAAAGTTCAAGCTGGTTGTAATTATCAAAAATATAAACCTAGACAAACTTATTCTTTAGAACATTGTGAACAAGGCGGTCAAGATCATGATAAAAGACGAATGCTTGTTTGGAGTATATATTGTAATACAATTAATAAAGGGGGAGAAACTTATTTTCCACAACAAGACACCAGCATATATCCAGAACAAGGAACAATAGCTATTTGGCCTGCAGCATGGACACATAGTCATTATGGAAAACCAGCTCCAAAAGAATATAAATACATAGTTACAGGATGGGCAAATTATCTTGAGCCGTCAAACAAATGAACTATTTAATTGAAGATGAAAATTTTTTAACTAATGAAGAAAAAGAATTTTTAAATAATGAATTTGAAAATATACCTTTTTTCTACACTAAAAGAATAGGTGTATACAGAAGAGACGCACCGGTTCTTTGTCATAGTTTAGTCCTTAGATACGATGACCCAAAGGTAGACAATACAAAAGATAGAAATGTATCTCCTTATACAGATTTCTTTTTACAGATACTAATAAGATTTACAAAAAAATATAGCATACCTTTTAATAAAATATTAAGAGGGTCCATAAATATGACTACTAAAGTTAAGTGGGATAAAACAATAGTCCATGTAGACCACACCTCTAATTTAAATCATGCTGTTTTTATGTTGTACTTAGGTGATGAAGTTCACGGTAATTTAAATGTTTATGAAGACGACAAAGAAACTATGATTAAAACAATTAAACCTAAAAATTTTAAAATTGTTTGTTTTGGAGACAATGTCCCTCATCAATTTGAATACCCTAAAAATGGTTTGAGAAGAGCCGTAGTTTTTACTTTTAATTAAAACATGACTGATTTTAATTTTAAAAAAATATCCACTGTAGATGTTAATGCATGTGTTGACATAATTAAAAGTTTTACTGAAGAAGATTGGAATAGGTTTACTTACAGGCAGAACACTTGGGAAGTACACCAGTATACAAAAACAATACCTCTTTTATTTGATATAGATAACATGACTAAAAAAATAGAGGATATTAAAAGTGTTACTGCTCGATTACATTACCCAAAGTTTAAATCTTTGTTAGAAACAGTAGGTAGTATTTGTAAAGATGTATATGGTGATGGTTATTTATTAAGAGCGATTTTAACATCCTTAAAATCTAAACACAGTATAGCTAAACATAAGGACGAAAGCGATAACTTAGAAAAATGCAAGAGGTTGCATATAGCTATATTAACTGATCCTGAGTGTATTTTTATTGTAGGGGGTGAAGCAAAGTATATGAGGCCTGGAGAAATGTGGGAGATAAACAACGCAGGCAAGGCACATTCTGTACATAACAAAAGCAATATTGATAGAGTACATCTTATTACTGATTGGGTGTTGTATGGTTAAAGTATACAAAGATTTTATAAACGAAAAAGAAATAAACGATTTGTGTTATTGGATTGAGAATAATAAAAAACATTTTGTTAATGCAAACATGGGAGGGAATAGAGTTACGTCTAGATTTGTTGATACTCTGCAATACCCTCAAATAGCTTACACAATAAAAGATAGAATAGAAGAAAAATTAAATATTAAAAATTTTAATTACATGGCAGCTAGTTGTGCCTATCCAGAAGATTATTGTTATTTACATAAAGATCCAAAAAAACAAAACTACCATACATTACACTGTAATTTATTTTTATCGACAGTAGATGGTGGTGAAGCATACATTCAAAAAACACCAACAGAA